>Ga0265298_10006457_pt1 | contig 14469 bp, 13 predicted proteins | sample AusTroGonzalo_MG_3_FD_193486 | JGI IMG/M metagenome (GOLD analysis project Ga0265298, IMG submission 193486) | Bovine rumen microbial communities from tropical cattle in Woodstock, Queensland, Australia - Gonzalo_01 | ecosystem: Host-associated > Mammals > Digestive system > Stomach > Rumen ... | reverse complement strand
AAATAACCACGCTTGCTACCAATGACGACATTCTTTCCATTGCGATAAATCCTATCGACGGAATGATATATTTCTCAACGGCAAAACAGATTTTCCGATTGAACGGCAACGCAATAGAGCCTGTTATTGAACTTGGCGGGTTGTTGAAATATACCAAAGACGGATTGTTGGTTTTCCAGCCAGAAAATAAATATATGTGTCGCTTGCGAAACAACATACTCATTACAGAAAACCAGTTTTGATGAAAAAGACACAACGCACATATGGCAAAGCATTACGGAACATTCTTGTTTCGCTGCTCCTTATTGTGCCAAGTGTTACGAGTGCGGGCAACGACCCTCTACCCATAAAATCCATTCGTGAATTGGTATTACAGGAGAATTTCAGTGCTGCTGTTTCGGAATACGCACTACTTATTGACGATAAAATTGAGTCTATCGGCCGACACAAAGGAGCAGAATACGACTTACTTGCAGAATATGCCTATGCGCTTGCTCTCAACGGCATTTACGACGGTGCGTTGATGAATCTTGACCGAGCTCTTGCCTTGGGGCAAAACGAGATGAAAACTCAAGAGGAGCTGACAAAAAACGAGAGTTTGCTTCGCTTTTATATTTGTCAAGTATATCTGTTGATGGATTATCCTAACATAGCTGCCGTTTTTAACTCAAAGGAAGTGGTTCAACCACAATGGATTACAAAAGAAAAAAGCGAGTCATTTATCCAAAAGCACAAGGCTATGCCCGTTATCAACCAAGAAGGAATGACGGCTGCGTTGAAGCGTGCCAATATGTTGTTAGCCAAGAAGATGTATTTCCAATCGCTGACGATTTTCCAAGAATTAATTGACAATTTCCCTCACGAGGCAATGCCATATATGGGCCAAAGCAAAGTATGGGAGGCGTTGGGGTATTACGACAAAGCAGCGGAACTGCTTGAAAAAGGTGTGAAACATTATAAGGCGAGCGAAGAGGCAAAGCAGCCGTTCTCCCGTCACCAGTCAATGTTACAGGCAAAGCAAAACGAACAGACAATGCCTCCGTTCGGCTCGGCATTGCAAGACGCTACGATGCTTTATGTGGGAGGAACATTATCTAACGGATTTAGTTCCTTTGACGCCCGAATAGGCAGTACGGATTACAAAACGTCGTTGTCGGCAGACCTTTCGTTAGCATATACCGACGCGTTGTCTTGTTCTCTAGGGATTTCAAGTTACACACGTCAGAAAGTTCTCGTTTATGGTTGTGGAATAGGGGCAAACTTAAGCTCAAGTTCGAGTTTCACCCTAAAAGGCGCCGCCGGATTCAGTTTGTTGACGAGCAACGGCTCACAATCATTCGACGTGATGGTTTCCATACTAAACTATATGTTTCCCAAGAACGACTCCAGCAACAAGTTTCAGTCGGCTATCTGTGTGTCGGTTGGTAAATCTATTTATTTTGGCAAAAGGAAGAAAGAATGAAAAGGATTATCAAACATAGTATGTTTCTTGTACTGATGCTTTTCAGCACCGTTAGTTTCGCACAAGTGGAACAAACGAATGCCGATACCTATTTCTACTATTCCAAGGTGGAAAATGCCAAATTGATACTCTATGCATCATCCGAAACGTTTGCCAACCTTTCCCAAGAACAAAAAACATATATTCTCGCTGACAAATTACAAAACACCAACTACGACGAAATCGTAATTTACACCAACTATGGTCGTGAGCTTTGGTTCCGCAAAAACGGAACGCTTACGTTAGCCGATTCGTGGGATATGAATAGCATTAATATTGAGAGATACGCGCCACCCGTTTGGCGAGGGAACACACAAAAGAATTTCTTCGTTTCTGGAAACCTTGGATTCAACATCCAGATACCAGGAGGCGATTTTACGGCACTCTTAGGTTTGCGGACGGGAACATATCTTTTCAAAGAAATGTTCGATGTTGCCGCATTTTGGTCATTTCAAGGTTCTGCCGTCGCAACCTCAGCCGATGTGGGACTATCGGCACGAGCATATTGGCCAATACAAAAAATACACTTGAAACCATTTGTCGGATTAGGCGTTTCACGACATTCAACGAATACAACTGAAAAAACAGCCACTTCCGACGTGCCATTTTATTTAGGCACATCGTGGTTTGTGGGAGGAGGAAGTTTTGAATTTTGTTTCCAAACCTCGAAAAACACCAACAGTTCAGTTACGATAGGATACACGTTTTGCCCGCAATTGAAAAGGAACTAAGGGCTTTCCACCTATTTTTTATCATCATTTAGAGAAAAAAATAAAAATTTTTCCCTCCAGATGTTGCACGTCACAAAAAAAGTGTACATTTGCAGCGGAGAAGTGGTAGAGTGGTCGATTGCACCGGTCTTGAAAACCGGCGTACCGCAAGGTACCGGGGGTTCGAATCCCTCCTTCTCCGCTCAAAGAGTGGAAAAACGCTTATGATACTTTTCATAAGCGTTTTTTTTGTAATATTACCTCAACAATTTTACGATATGGACAGTGTGATATCAAACATAATAACCCAGGCGAAACCGTTCATCAAAGAACAGGAACGCGATATTCCCCTTATTCAGAAGGCGTACGATTTTTGCAGGTCGCAGTTGAGCGATGCAGAATTAGAAAAAATTCTCAGCCAGGCAGAGATAGCAATTTCTCTTATAGGACTTGGGGCAAAGGCTCTTATGAGCATTTTCCTGAAACCTTGTCATGAAAAAGGGAAAATCACCAACGCCGAAATCAGTTCCGCTTATGGGGAAAAAGTTCTGGGCATCATCGTCGGATTGGAGAAAGTTGAAAAAATAAACACTACACGTTCGAAACTGCAATCCGAAAATTTCATAAAACTAATCCTCAGCCAGGCCGACGACGTTCGTGTTGTCTTGATTTTGCTGAGTTCAAAACTCAACGATCTTAGAAACATAAAAAATCTTTCGGAAGAAGAACAAATAAATCTTTCGGAAGAATTAGAGTCATTGTACGCACCACTTGCCCACCGACTTGGTTTGTATCAAATCAAGACGGAAATGGAAGAAATGTCGATGAAATATCTTCATAACGACATTTACAAGACAATTGCCAAACAACTTGCCGAAAAGAAAGCAGCAAGAGACAGATACATAGAAAGTTTTATACAACCACTTAAAGAATTACTTGAGGCAAAAGGGATTCCACCTTTTGAGATAAAAGGGCGACCAAAATCCATACATTCCATTTGGAACAAGTTGCAAAAGGGGAAAGTTACCTTTGACCACATCTACGACCTATTTGCCATTCGTATCATTATAGATTCCCAACCAGAATTTGAGAAACGCGATTGCTGGAATGTGTATTCCATCATTTCCGACCTATATCGCCCGAATCCAAACCGTTTGAGGGACTGGATTTCCTCGCCAAAATCGAGCGGTTACGAATCGTTGCACACCACTGTTCTCGGGCCAGAGAACCGATGGGTTGAGGTGCAAATCAGAACGAAACGAATGGATGAGGTTGCCGAAAAAGGTCAAGCGGCTCACTGGATTTACAAAGATGGTGAATCTGCTTCTAATTCAATACATTGGCTATCGTCAATTAGAGAAATGCTTGAAAGTAAGGACGAATCACTTGAGAATGACAACAATTCCCGAATGGAACTCTATACGTCGGAAGTGTTCATTTTCACGCCACAAGGCGATTTGCGAAAACTTCCTGCCGACGCAACCTTGCTCGATTTCGCGTACGAAATCCATTCAAATATAGGAAATACGTGTACTGGAGGAAAAGTAAACGGGAAAATTGTGACGATAAATCACATCTTGAAAAACGGTGATTCCGTTGAGGTATTCACGTCAAAAAACCAGTTCCCGAAGCAAGACTGGCTGTCGTTTGTAAAGACCTCGAAAGCTCGCACGCACATTAAGAAATATCTAAAAGACTTGCAGTATAAGACGGCAAACATTGGCAAGGAAACCTTGTCGAGAAAGTTTACCCAGATTAATATCAAGTTTTCCGACGAAAATATTCGCAAAGTCACGAAACATCTCGGCTTCAAGGAGCCGTTCGACTTATATATGGCAGTGATGGCCAACAAAGTTGACACATCACAAATCAAGTCTGTCTTTGAAGAAAAAACCGAAGACAAAAAGCCGTTGTCAATCAATGCCGACGAATTCAAGGAGAAATTCAACAGAAGAATAGCGAAAGACTCCGAAAATCTATTGATAATTGATAATATCAATGACAATCTTGATTATAAACTTGCCAAATGTTGTAATCCGATTAAAGGTGATGACATTTTTGGCTTTGTTTCGGCAGGAGGAGGTATAAAGATTCACCGTTTGAACTGTCCTAACGCAATGAATATGATGGGACAATATCCGTATCGTATTATCAAGGCACAATGGAGCAGGGCCGAGGCCAACGTGGATTTCGTGACAGGAATTCGTATTACGGGAAGTGACGAAATCAGCATTATCAACAACATTACCGAACTTTTGGCAAAAGACACGTTAGTAAAACTTCGTGGTATAAAACTCGACTCGAAAGACGGCAATTTTGAAGGAATGCTCACCTTGTCAATCAAGGACATTGTTCATCTTGACAAAATTCTGGAGAAAGTCAGAAGTATAAAAGGCGTATTTTCTGCCGAGCGTTTTGACGTACGGAATTAAATCGTTGCTCGTCGGAACAAGAATACACATAGGATAGAATACAATATATTTGGTATCCAAACCGAAATCAGCGGGCTAAAGCCAAGATTTAACGAGAACGTTGTACTAACTTGAAATAGAAGAATATAAAAGAAACAAAGAGAAACTCCAACAACAATGTTTAAGACGGTGCCACCACGTTTTTTCTTATTAGACAAACATACACCCATCAGGGCGAAAAAAAACGTTGAAAATGGCAGAGCCCATCGCTGATATTTCACAATTTCAAGTTTTTCAATGTTATCAGTTCCTTGCATTCTTTGTTGCTCGATGTATTCGTTCAGTTCCACAATGTTCATCTTGTCAACGTAGAAATCGCGCATACGCAAATCTTGCGATTCCAGATAACATGCGGTATCGAGCCGAGCTCCTTGTTCCAACTTTTCGATTGGACCATCTAAGGTGCGAATAAAATAATTATAGACAGTCCACAGGTTTTTGGTGGAGTCCCATTTCGCGTAGTCGCTTGTCAGTTTTGATATGAGTTTCCCATTTTCATATTTTTCAATAGAAAAGCGAAACGCATTTTCGGAATCAACATTATAGTTCTCCATATACACGAAATAGCCCGGACGAACTTGTCGGTGAATGTTTTTCTCCCAGTTCTGATACTTATTTCGAATATATTTATCCTCAAAATCAACACGCACTTTGTTGGATTCGGGAATCACGAACAAAATCAATATCCACGAGAGGACAGCGATAAACGTGGCGGTAATCATATACGGTCTCAGGAAACGCAAGAAACTGATTCCACCCGAGTGAATCGCAATAATTTCGGTATTCGACGCCATTTTCGAGGTGAAAAAAATCACCGAGATGAAGACGAACATCGAGGAGAACAAATTTGCATAGTACGGAATGAAATTCAGATAATAATCAAAGATGATTTCGCGCAAAGGAGCGTGTTTCGTGATGAAATCGTCGTATTTTTCCTGAATGTCGAAAATAATGGCAATGGACATTATCAGCACCATTGACAATATGAATGTGCCAAGAAATTTTTTGATGATATACCAGTCAAGTCTCTTAATCATACTCTTTGTGCCAATTGAACCACCATTTTAGATTTCCACTCTGCAAAGGTATCATTTTCTATCTGTTTTCGCGCTTCTTCCACCAAAGACAAATAAAAACCCAAGTTGTGAATGCTCGCAATTTGTGCGCCCAGAATCTCCTGACAGCGAATCAAATGGTGCAGATATGCTTTGGAATAAATCTTGTCAACAAACGTAGCCCCATGCTCCTCGATAGGCGAAAAGTCGTCTTCCCATTTTTTGTTTTTTATGTTGATGATTCCGTCCCACGTGAACAGCATGCCATTTCGACCGTTACGAGTAGGCATAACGCAGTCGAACATATCGACGCCACGAGAAATTGCCTCCAGAAGATTCACCGGAGTTCCCACGCCCATCAGATAGCGAGGTTTGTCCTTGGGCAGAATTTCATTCACGACTTCAATCATCTCGTACATCACATCTTCGGGTTCACCGACGGCAAGCCCGCCAATGGCGTTGCCTTCACGGTTAAGCGAGGCGATAAATTCCGCCGATTTTTGTCGCAAATCTTTATACGTGCAACCTTGCACAATAGGGAAAAATGTCTGATTGTAGCCATACAACGGCTCAGTCTCGTCAAAATGTTTTACGCCACGGAGTAGCCATTGATGCGTCAAGTCAAGCGACTTTTTTGCATACTGATAATCGGCAGTGCCAGGCGTACATTCGTCAAGAGCCATAATGATGTCTGCACCTATAATTCGTTGTGTATCAACCACATTTTCTGGCGTGAACAAATGTTTCGAGCCATCGATATGCGATTTGAAATACACGCCTTCCTCTTTCAGTTTACGATTGTCGGCCAGCGAGAACACTTGAAAGCCGCCACTGTCGGTCAAAATCGGTTTGTCCCAGCCGTTGAACTTATGCAGGCCGCCCGCTTTGCGTAAAATGTCCAATCCCGGACGAAGATACAAATGGTAGGTGTTGCCCAAAATAATTTGTGCCTTCACCTCATTGCGAAGTTCGGGAATATGCACGCCCTTAACCGTGCCAGCCGTTCCGACGGGCATAAAAATAGGAGTAAGAATTTCGCCATGGTCGGTGGTTATTTTTCCTGCTCGTGCATTACATTTAGAGCATGTATGTTGAACTTCGAACTGCACTCGTTATTTTTTTGCAAAAATAATAATAAACGGGATTATCGCAAAATCATTAACGCTTCTTACAGTTGTTGTTTCAATCCGAAATCACAATTAAATAATCTCAAAAGGGCAGATTAAGGAATTCAATCATATTGTTAATGGAACATTATTCTTTATTTTCTATCTTTGCCAGAAATAAAAAACAATGAAAGAACAAATCGTAAAAATCATCAACCAAATTCCTATTCCGGGCGAGTCGGGATCGATGGTGCAATTCATACAACTGGTTGATGTAAACGGTAAAGACGTTACCATTAAATTTGGTTTACCTCAAAAATATGACAAATACGAGCGTGCTATAATTTCGTCGGTACAAGATGCCATAAAACGCGGTGTACCCGAAGTTGGTAGTGTAAATGTCCTTATTGATATAATTAAAGCCAATGATTTAGAAGGCGAAGGCGGCGTTTCGAAAGTGAAAAAAGTGATTGCCGTTGCATCGGGTAAAGGTGGTGTTGGGAAGTCAACTGTGAGTGCAAATTTGGCAATCGCATTGGCAAAACAAGGCTACAAGGTAGGATTGCTCGATGCCGATATTTTCGGTCCTTCCATTCCTAAAATGTTCGGTGTGGAGGATGCCCAGCCACTTTGTCGCAAAGAAGGAGAGAAAGAATGGATTATGCCGATAGTGCGATATGGAATAAAATTGCTTTCCATCGGCTTTTTTGTTCGTCCCGAAGATGCTCTTGCGTGGCGAGGACCAATGGCAGGCAATGTGTTGAAACAGTTTATACAAGATTCTGATTGGGGAGAGTTAGACGTGCTGGTGATTGATATGCCTCCAGGCACAAGTGACATACAGCTTACTTTGTGTCAGATTATTAACATCACAGGGGCAATTATGGTCGGTACGCCGCAGGATGTTGCCGTGATTGATGTGGTGAAAGCAATAGATTTCTTTCAAAAAGAGAAAATCGAAGTTCCAATTTTAGGGTTGATTGAAAATATGGCGTGGTTTACGCCCGAAGAATTGCCAAGCAACAAATATTACATTTTCGGAAAAGGTGGCGTGGAACAACTTGCAAAAGCAAAAGATTTGCCGTTTTTAGGTGCCGTTCCTATCGTTATGAGTATTCGCGAAGGTGGCGATAATGGAGAACCAGCGGCTCTGCATGACAATACCATTATAGGAAAACAATTTGCCGAGATAGCGAAAAAGGTTATGTTGTAAATATGCTTGCATCTCATAAAGAAAGGACACTACGCTTAGCATAGTGTCCTTTCTTATACTACCATTGATTGTAATCATCAAGGTAAGGTTTCTCCGTAGTAGGAGAAACTGTTGTTTTTATCTTTTTTTTTCTGTCGATTCTGCCGGAGCTTCTGGGACTGCTTCAAGCGGAGCTGCATCAACCACGTTTCCCGTGATTGTCAAAACAATCGGAGTATCTTGTTTGTTGGTGAATACAGAAATTCGTTTTGTAAAATGACCAACGTTGTTGGTGTTATACTTCACATCGATTTTGTTTGATTCACCTGGGTTGATTGCCTCACGTGGCCAACTTGGAACGGTGCAACCACACGATGCCTGCACGTTTGTCAAGATAAGAGGAGTGTCAGTCGTGTTCTTAAAAACGAAAACACACTTGCCATCAGAACCTTTTTGAATTGTTCCGTAGTCGTTGACTAATTTTTCAAAAACAACGCCAGATTCTTGTTTTTCTGCATTATTATCTTGTCCAAAACTGCACATAGAAAAGCAGAACACCATACTAAAAAACACTGCTATTTTTTTCATTGCCTTATAATTTAAAAGTTTACAAATTTAGATAATTTTAAATTCTCTGCGATTGTTAGACCATTTTTTTTATACGTATGTTACAATCTCTTTTATTTTTACATTCCAAATGCGTAATAGAATGTGCCTGCCACGTCGGTATAAACGCCTTCAATCATCACGCCACCCGATTTCCCTTTCATTATTTTAGAGAATTGTTCGGCATCTTTCACGTTTTCGTTGTCAACCTTTGTGATAATGAATCCTTTACGCATGTTCGTGTGTTTGCTGATGACTCCTTCGCCAACTTCTACAACTTCCACGCCATTTGACAGGTTAAGTTTCTTCAACGTCTTTGAATCAGCGTTTTTAACTGTGATTCCCAGTACATTGAGCACGTCTTGGTCGTCTTTGGAAATAATACTTTCATTACCTTCGCGGTTTGTAAGATGAACATCGAAAACCATATCTTTGTGACCCTCACGAACAATGCCAACTTTTATCACATCGCCTGGTGTCTTTCTACCAATGATTTCCTGCAATTCTGCCGAAGTCGTTACGGCTACACCGTCAATCATTCTGATAACATCGCCTTTCTTGATACCAGCCTTGTCGGCGGCACCATCGTCGGAAACGGCTTCCACATACACACCTTTGTTTACTTTATAGCCTTTTTCTTCCGCCAATTTTGAGTCCATATCACGAATGGAGATGCCTAAAAACCCACGTTGTACCACGCCGTATTTCTTTAAATCGTAGATGACCTTTGACACGATATTTGAAGGAACGGCGAAGCCATATCCCGTGTAAGAGCCTGTAGGACTCGCAATTGCGGTATTTATGCCGATCAGGTCACCGGCAGCGTTTGTCAGCGCACCGCCACTGTTTCCTGGGTTGATTGCCGCATCGGTCTGAATGAATGACTCGATGGCATATTTTTGTTTCAAAATATTGATGTTACGGCCTTTGGCACTTACAATGCCAGCCGTCACGGTTGAGTTCAAATTGAACGGGTTACCTACTGCCAAGCACCATTCGCCTACTTTCACATTGTCGCTGTTGGCGAAATTGATAGGTGTCAAATCGTCAGCATCAATCTTGATAAGTGCCAAATCGGTGTTCGGGTCTGTCCCGATGACAGTAGCCGTGTATTCCCGTTTGTCGTGCAAGGTCACGGTAATTTCGTCGGCACCTTTCACCACGTGATTGTTGGTTACAATGTAGCCGTCCTTTTGCACAATTACGCCCGAGCCGCTTGCCTGCTGCACATTCTCTTTTTGAGGAACGTCCCAGCCCTCGCCGAAAAAGTCTCTCCATAGGTCGAACCCAGGAGGATAGGCGCTGGTGCGGACAGTCATTTTTGTTGCTATATGCACCACGGTAGGCATAACCTTTTCGGCTGCTTCGGTAAAGTCCACGCCTGCAGTTGGCGGTGTGGAGTAAGATACTTTTTGAATAAATTGGGATTCTTGATTTTGAGCAATCGAATCAGAAATTTGAACAGTTTTGGGATTGATGGCATACATAATGCCTACGGCCGCAGCCGCACCCAAGAAAGCCGTAAGGGCTGTTACAAAAATACGTTTCATACTACCTTACATTTAAGTTAAACATTTCGTAAAACACTTTTCAAATAAAATTATTGTACGTTGCTATCAAAATCTGTTCCAAAAATTCGGGATGTATAAATGTATGCTTATTGCCCCGTCATTTCGACCACAGGAAGAAATCTACTGCAACTATTGATTGCCAGATGCGTGTTGCCATGCCATCGTTTCTACTTTTTTAACATTCATTGTTCTATTTTTGCAAGTATTTTTTACATTTGTAAAAACTACGAACATGAAATTGAAGTTTAAAATAGTGTCACATCGCCTTCTTGCTCTGCAAATTGCCGTAATTTCCGCACTTTGTCTGGCGATTGTGTTGGTCGGATTGCATTTTGTCGATTCCGAATATACCGTTCTCGTGAGTGTGCTTGCATTTTTTGTAATGCTTGTCGCAATGTATTTTATTACAAGACAACTCATTCGACGTTTTGTGATTGAAAAAGTTCGCCCTATCTATAAAATTATTCGTTCGGCACAAACTCCCCGTTTCAAGGAAGTGGTGAAGGCAAGCGACAACCTGATTGCCAAAGCAGCCGAGGATGCCGAGGAATGGGCAAAAAAGAAAGAAGAGGAATTGGATTTCTTGAAACGACAAGAAAATTTCCGAAAAGAATACATTGGCAACGTGGCTCACGAACTCAAAACGCCAATCTTTACCATTCAGGGTTATGTGTCAACATTGCTTGACGGCGGACTGTACGACGAATCTATCAATCGTCAGTATCTGGAACGCACCGATAAAGTCATTCAACGAATGACCTCAATCGTGAAGGATTTGGATGCAATTTCTCGTCTGGAATCGGGCGAGTTGAAAATGGAATACACCACATTCAATATCATTGATTTGGTGAACGAGATTTTCGAGGCACAGGAATATCTTGCAAAAGAGCGGAATGTGACGCTCAACTTGGAAATCCAGCAACCAAAGGCAATGATGATGGTATATGCCGACCGAACAAGAATCAATATGGCGTTGTCGAACTTGGTTACCAATGCCATAAAATACAACAAACCCGAAGGCGGTTCGGTACGAGTTCGCTTCTTCGACATGGACAATCGCTGGCTGATAGAGGTTTCCGATACGGGTATCGGCATTCCACAAGAATATCAGGACAGGATTTTTGAGCGATTTTTCAGAGTTGACAAAAGCCGTTCACGCGAACAAGGCGGAACGGGTTTGGGCTTGGCAATCGTGAAACACGTAGTTGAGGCTCATGGCGAGACAATCACGTTCAAAAGCACGCTGAACCAAGGAACGTCGTTTTCTTTCACCATAAAAAAAGGCAATGTCCGATAATATGAATACCACAAAAACCATATTGATTGTTGATGACGAACCGGATATCGTGGAAATTCTGCGATATAATCTTGAAAAAGCCGGCTATACGACATTGACGGCACTGAATGGTTTGGACGCGGTCAATTTGGCAAAACAAAATCACCCCGATTTGATTCTGCTGGACGTGATGCTTCCCGACATGGACGGCATTCAGACGTGCGAAACCATTCGGAGCAATCCCGAACTGCAAGGAACCATTATCGCATTTCTTACGGCTCGTAGCGAAGATTATTCGGAGATTGCGGGTTTTCAGGCAGGTGCCGACGACTACATTACAAAACCGATTCGCCCCAAAGTTCTGATTTCGCGTATCCAATCGTTGCTGAAACGCTCAAAAACGGCAAACGAAGAATCTAAAACGGTGGAATACAACGGAATAAAACTTGACAGGGAAAAAATCTCCGTCAGCGTGAACGGAAAGACTATGAGCTTGCCCAACAAGGAGTTTAAAATTTTAGATTTGCTGATTTCCAAACCCGAACGTGTGTTCACCCGTGAAGAAATCTATTCGTTGGTGTGGGGTAACGAAATTGTGGTTGGCGACAGGACTATCGACGTTCACATCCGGAAACTGCGTGAGAAATTAGGCGAACAATATATTTTTACAATAAAAGGAGTCGGGTACGTATTTTCCCGATAGAGTTATGGCAGATATAAAAGCGTGTATTTTCGATATGGATGGCGTGCTGGTAAGCACCGAAATATACCATTTCAAGGCGTGGAAGCGGTTGGCCGACACGCTTGGCATTTCAATAGACGAGAAGTTCAACGAGAACCTCAAAGGCGTGAGCCGCTCGGTTTGCATTGACTTGATTCTGAAACATGGCGGCGTTGAAAAGACACAGGCCGAAAAAGATGCCTTGGCGGCACAAAAAAATGCGTGGTTTCTTGAATATGTTCAGACAGAAATTACTCCGGCAAATGTCTATCCCGGCGTGATAGATTTCCTGAAAGCGATTAAAAGTCAAGGTATTAAGACAGCCATTGGCTCGGCAAGCAAAAACGCTCCGTTGTTGATAGACAAACTTGGCATTCGAGACTATTTCGACGCAATTGTTGATGGTAATATGATAACCAAAGCAAAACCTAATCCCGAAGTTTTTCTGAAAGGTGCCGAGATGATTGGCGTAAAACCTTCGCAATGCGTTGTGTTTGAGGACGCAATAAGCGGTGTGGAAGCGGCAAAAAACGGCGGTATGCATTGCATTGGCGTAGGCTCGCCACAAATGCTCAAGAAAGCCGATTTCTGCATAAAAAGTTTTACAGAAATGACTTACGAAATGTTGCAAGTATTATTGTAGAGATGTCATGATATGGCATCTCTACAGAAACCATCATTGTTATTTTACCGCAACCTTCACCATTCCCCATCTACCGCGACAAAATACACCCCAGATTTCAAATTTTGGTTTGCAATTTTTTGACTTTGCTTTTTACCGCCGAAAGAATCAAATTTTTGTCTAATCCCATTTTGTTGAATGCGAACAGACGATTGCCCAAATCTTTGAAACTTGCTCCAAAATGATAGACTACATCGTCAATTATGAGAAAACGGTCGTGAAAGTTCTCTGCATATTTTTTCAATTCTATTGGTTTATCGGGATATTGCGAATCGTGCAATTTCTTGATTCTCAGCAATGATTCTCCAATCCGTTCCGTATAAATCGTTGCCGATACACCTTTTTGCCGAACGTCAAGCATTTCGAATGTTGCAGCGTCAACGTAGCCGTCAATCATAATAACTTCCAGTTTTGCTTGTTTTATAAGGTTTTCCACGCAAACACGAGCGTCGAAAATTTGTCCTTCGTGTATCAGTCCTTCAACGGGCGGCAAAGAAGTACGAACAAAGAAATCAATTTTGTCTTCTGTTTGGGCTACACGTTGTTCTAATCGTTCAAAACGTTGATTTATCGAATATCCTTTAAGCAAATATTCTCTCAGTACTTTGTTCGCCCATTGACGAAACAACGTAGCATTACGGGAATTGACTCGATAACCGACAGATAGTATTGCGTCAAGATTATAAAAATGGGTTTTATATTTCTTTCCGTCTTTTGCAGTATATTCCAAAATGGAATAAACTGAATCTTCTTGCAATTCCCCTTCGTTAAATATGTTACGCAAATGCTTCGAAATAGCTGGTTGATTCACGCCAAACAATTCCGCAATCTGCTGTTGCGTCAGCCACACAGTATCTTCGTCCAATCGGACTTCCAGCGACACCGTTTCATTGGGTTGGTACAGGATTATTTCGCTTTTTGGGCTTGAATCCATTTCTTTTTTCATAGTTAACTACTCTTAAAAATTGGTTGCCCAAAAGTAGTGATTATTTTTGGTTCTGCAACAGCCCAGCACAAAATAAGGGACTCCCTCACGAGAATCCCTTAATTACGCATTACACATTGAGCATTCCGAATTATTTCACTGCCACCTTCACCGTTTCCCCCCTCAACATTCACAAAATACCAATTTTGCAGAGGTATTATTTTTTCCGAACAACCTTATGTTTCAGTTTCAACATTGCAAAATTCAGTTCCAGTTCGGTTTCCGATTCCGTTGGATTGAGGTCATTGCCAAGAATGTCGGATATTAGTTCGCCACCTTTCTGCATAAGGGATTTTTGTGCGGATTTGTCTTCCGTTTGTGGCAAGGCAACAATGGTTCTCGACAATTCTCGAATTTTCACAAATGTTTCGATTATGAGCAATGTTGTTTGTACCGCACGTTCGCCTTTGAGTATGGTGGCAAGCATGTATAAACCTCGTTCGGTAAAGGCGGTTGGAAGTTTGTGTTTGCCACCCCAACTTGAAGTCGAAAATTTCGTCTTCATGTTTCCCCATTCTTCTGGAGTTACATTCAGAACATACCCCTCTGGAAACTTTTCTGGATTGTTTTTGACAGCTTCGTTGATTCGTTTG
>Ga0265298_10006456_pt1 | contig 14469 bp, 9 predicted proteins | sample AusTroGonzalo_MG_3_FD_193486 | JGI IMG/M metagenome (GOLD analysis project Ga0265298, IMG submission 193486) | Bovine rumen microbial communities from tropical cattle in Woodstock, Queensland, Australia - Gonzalo_01 | ecosystem: Host-associated > Mammals > Digestive system > Stomach > Rumen ... | reverse complement strand
GGCGTTCACGATGTCCAATCCTGACTCCACAATGGTGGTGGAAACCAGCACATCGTACTCGCCGTTGATGAACTGCGTCATGATTTTTTCGAGCTGGTCGCCCTCCATCTGACCGTGTCCAATGGCCACTCGCGCCTTTGGAACCAATCGTTGAATTAACCCTGATAATTCTTTGATATTCTGAATCTTATTATGGATTACAAACACCTGTCCGCCGCGGTTCAACTCGAACTGGATGGCATCGCGCATGATGTCTTCGTCGAAGACATGCACCTGCGTGTCGATGGGCTGACGGTTGGGCGGGGGAGTGGTGATCACGGAGATGTCGCGCGCCCCGATGAGCGAGAACTGCAGTGTGCGTGGAATCGGCGTTGCCGACATCGTGAGGGTGTCGATGGTGGTACGCATCTCGCGGATCTTTTCCTTGGCCGCCACCCCGAACTTCTGTTCCTCATCGATAATCAGCAACCCCAAATCCTTGAAAACCACGTCCTTGCTTAGAATTCGATGCGTGCCGATGAGTATATCGACTTTGCCCTCTTTCACCCGTTTCAACGTATCCTTAATCTCTTTCGTGCTCTTGAATCGGTTGATATACGCGATGTTACAGGGCATGTTGGCCAATCGCTCGCTGAACGTGTAATAGTGTTGCATGGAGAGTACGGTGGTGGGCACCAAAACGGCCACCTGCTTGCTGTCGCACACGGCCTTGAATGCCGCACGGATGGCGATTTCGGTCTTCCCGAACCCCACATCACCGCAGATGAGGCGATCCATCGGGTGGTCGCTTTCCATGTCGGACTTCACCTCCGCCAGCGTCTTAATCTGGTCGGGGGTATCCTCGTAGATAAACGACGATTCCAGCGTACTTTGCAGGTAGCTATCGGGGGAGTAAGCAAACCCCTTCTTAGCCTTACGCTCGGAGTAAAGCTTAATCAGGTCGATGGCTAACTCCTTAACTCTCTTCTTAGTACGTTCCTTCAGCTTTTCCCAGCTACCGGAACTTAGGCGGTGGATAGTCGGCGGAGTGCCCTCCTTGCCGACGTATTTGCTGATTTTGTGCAGTGCGTGGATGCTTAGGTAGAGCGTGTCGCCATCCTTGTAGCTAATCTTGATGACCTCCTGTGTGCTGTCGCCCATCTGCATCTTTTGCAGACCCTCGTAAACCCCGACTCCGTGGTCGATATGGGTAACGTAATCGCCGGGTTGAAGGTCGTATATCTCCCTGAGTGTCAGCGCTTCGCTCTTTTTGTAGCGATCGCGGAGCACCATGCGTTGGAACTTATTCCAGAACTGGTGGTCGGTGTAGAGCGCGATTTTGTGGTCCACGTCGGTGAAACCTTCGTGCAGCACCTCGCGCAGTGGCGTGTAAAGCTGTTCGATCTTGAATGCAGCGTCGTTCTGCCGGTTGTACTTTTCCAAAATATCGAGCATCACCTTGTAGAGGCGGTCGAGCTGCGACTGCGTTTCCGACAGGAAGTAGTTGTGGATGTCATGTTCCAGATTATCAATCCATTCCAGCAGCAGGTAGTCGAAACTCTTGTCGAAATCGTGCTGCGGCTGCATGTTGAAATCGAGCGTCAAGGTAGGGGTGTCAACCTCCTGGGTGTTGACATAGACCCGTTGGAAATTCGCTACCTCTTTTAGATAGGTTTTCTTGTTGATGATGGGGATTCCGCTTTCGGCAAAGTATTCATTATCAACAATATCCTGATAGGAGGTGTGGATAGTGGAGGCGATATTAGCGGCATGCATCTGCCACACGACGCAGTTCTCGGGCAGGACGGAGAAAAACGGCACACGTTCACCGTCTTCGATCTCTTTTTGCGCGATGGGGGTCATGATATAGACCTGCTCCAACTCCTTGACAGACAGCTGCGTTTCGGGGTTAAAGAAGCGGATGGACTCAATTCGGTCGCCCTCAAATTCAACACGGATGGGGTACTCTTCGGAGTAGGAGAAGATGTCGAAAATGTTACCGCGCCACGCGAACTGTCCAGGCTCATAGACGAAGTCCTCCGGCAGGTATTCCAGCTCGTAGAGTTTGTTGAGGAAGTCATCGGTAAGGATTTCTTCGCCGCGCTTCACGGAGAAGGATTTCCGGTCGATATAGTCCTGGGTGACAACGGTTTCCGCCACGCCTTCGGGGTAGGAGACGAGAATCAGCGGCTGCTGGTCAGGTTGGGAAAGTTTGTGGAGGATTTCGGCACGGAGTTTCACGTTGGAGGGGTCGGTCTCGCTCCAGCGGCTGTTGCGCTTGTAGGAGGACGGCAGATAGAGCACTCGCTTGTCCTGCAGCGCGTTACTGCGGTCGTTGAGCAGAATCTCCATGTCATTGTAGAAAAAGGCGGCCTCCTCGCTGTCGCGGAAGAGGAACAGCTGGGTGTTGGGGATGTTTTCGGACGCCTGCGCCGCGATGAAGGCCAGCGCGGAGCCTTTCACGCCATTCACCGCCACCACATTCTCCCGCAGCTGAAGTCCCAGGACCTTCGTAAGTCGCTCAACCTCAGTCTTGTAATATCTCTTTTTAAGTTCTTCGAGGGTCATAATCAAAAAGTCGGCAAAGGTACGATTTTTTGACGTGTTTCCGACCATTTCTCTCGATTATTAGGGCATTGAATTCTTGGGTGTACAAGAAATTCCGGCTTTATTCCGTCTTATAGTCCCGCCAAATCACAAAATTCACGTTCTTCGCATCCTTCCAACGGTGAACGTCGGTGCCCCAGGAACTGAAACCGGTCTCTTGAGCACGAATAAACCCGTAGGCATCGGCACCGACGAGGGAGATGGCATTCTGAACATTGAGATCCGCCAAGGATTGGGCAAAATCGTGGAAAGATTCCTTGTCCAAACTACTGATGATGACAATCTTGCCGTCCAGCTCACACAGCGCGTGGCGCACGGCCTTGTTCTTAGGCTTGTTCTCCACCATCCGCCCGTTGCTCACTAACGGGTATTGCCGGAAGAAGTAGCCGTCCTGGCTGGTGGCCTCCTCAAACAGAGGGGTGCTTTCCGCCATTCCGAGTTGGACCGTCCCGTCAAGGATGGCGCAGAAGCCCTTTTTGGCGACCCCGCGCGACAGCAGCTCGCCCTTGAGGACAAATGCGCCCACAATTCCGTGGTTGTCAGCTCGGATGTCTGCCGCCTGAAGCCCCAGAATGAGAGTTTTGTCCAGGGTGTCAGGGATGCCGAGAGATAGCTCCGGTACGGCATTCACGGGGATGAGGATTTGCAAGGGCACGTCATTGATGAGGGTGTCGCTGACGAGCACGTCGGCGGGCTCGTCCTTATTGAGCGTCGGGGAAACGGGCGTGGGTGTCGCCTCAATGACATCGTATCCAGCTTTAGGAGCGGCATAATTGTCTAAGAAACGTCTAGAGTGGATGCTCCATAGCGTCAGCAGGCTAACCACCACCAAAACGATCAGGGCCACCCAGAACCACCACTGCCGATAGAGCCGCGGTTTGCGCTCGGATGACGTCGGGGCAGCCGAATTACCGATGATCCGGATTTCGTCGTCGGATATATCATCAAAATGCATCATTGTTCTTCATTTTTTGGTTCCACATATTCTTTCAGCTTCTTCAACGCCTCCTTGGAGGCTTCAAGACTAATCTTAAAGGTATGGCAGTCGGAAAGGATAATCTGTTTTTTGGACGGGTTGATATATTGTACGAAATTCAGGTTGACAATCAGACTCTTACCGATGCGCACGAAACACTCTCTCGCGACCGGCATCTGATCATGAATCATCACCTCAATCATCCCAAGTTGCACCGTAACAGTATGCTTATGCCCGTCACGCGTGCCCATGTCCGAATAATTCCCGTCGCTGGAGACATAGACCAAGCTCACCGCAGGAATGCGGATCAACTCGTTGACGTTGGTGATGGTCAAGCAGTCGGACATAGTTCGATAATTTGGCGCAAAAATACAATAAATTCAATAATACCATACACAGGTCCGCCATTCGTCTGTGCAATTCGGGTCGTAATCGCACCCTCGGTCGCAGAAGGTTTCGCGCACGATGGGGAGGAACTCCTCGACGGTTTCCGTCCAGCTCCAGCCACCATAATCATGTTTGACTTCCTCAACCCGCATCAACGTCTGTTTCTTTTCGCTGTGCAGAATGGTACACTTCATGGTTAGGATGTCATCGCCGTCGTACTGCAACGCCTTGTCGAGCCAAGCATCCACTCGTTTGTGCGCATCCGCGTCTATGGAGTAGTCGCCGCCCGGCACGCCAGACCCGTCGTGGGAGCTGTAGTTCCAGCCGTACTCGTAATAATTCAGCGCCCACGCGTTGCCGATGGTGCTGCGGAAAAGGCCCACCGCGTAAGCGTAAGCAGCTTTGGCACGGATCTCCGCCGAGGTGTCCGTCTCCGCTAATTTCCGCAACCGCAGCATCAGTTGGCAGAAGGTGGCTTTGCACGGATTCCTATCGTATTCCGCTGCCGGGTTAAAGGGTAGCCCGAAGTTCGCTTTGTTCTTCTTCACACTGATCCAGCCCTCCGCGAAGGCATTGCGGTGCGTCCCGCCAATGTATTCGGCAATGTTCTGCTTGTTCGGGAAATCCGGCGACATCTTCCGCAAATAGACGAGCGCGGAGTCGTACTTCTCCAACCGCATGTACTTGGTGGCTAACAGCTCGTTATAGAAACTGAGGTCGCGGTAGCTGTGCTGCAGCACGAACTTTTCCGCCGCCGTCCGACCGCCCGACCGCATGAACCGCACGTAACGTTGCACATTGGCAATGCTAGTGGTGTCCATATAGACGAAAAAACGGGTACTATAGTCGTAATTCTTGCGCCAAGAGACGGAATCGGCCGTCAAAACGGGCAGATTGCCGGTTTCGTTGTAAAAGTCGTATTCATACTCGGAGAGATAGGACTCGCGGTAAATCGGCGGATGGAAATAGACCACGTCGCCGAAGCGGTCAATACCTTTCCGAAGCAGCCCCAGACGGGAGTATCCGCGTATCTTTTTGAGATCCACAGGGGTCATAATCTCCTCATACAGATTCAGATATGCCATACTTTTGTAAGCCATCCCACATCGCTCGAAATGGGGGATGATGCCTAACAAGATGGTGCGGCGGAGAATCTTGATCTGGTGGAGGGCTAGGAAAGCGGTGTCTTCCGGCAACGAACTCCCCATGTCATACTCCCACCAATCGGGAATGCCCTCCTTTTCGATTTTACGGACCAGCCACTGCAGGTCGGGGAAAACCACGGCCTCGTAGTTCGCATCCATATCCGTTCGCACGCTGTTGAACACGAGCCGCATCATGCGGATGTTGTCCTTCACCGCAGGCGTTCCGCGCAATTTCCCCGCCTCGTTGATGAGCCGCACAGCGGAAGCAGTGTCGCCGTTGATGTAGGCGAGCGCGGCCTTCGCGGAGACCCACAGAGCAGGATTGCGATTCTTTCCATCCCGCACTATCTCGTCGGCTAACGCATTGAAGGCGTTGGATTTACTGACATCTCGCGTATAATAGTAGTGCGGATGCACATAGCTGTATGGAGGCTCGTAGCTGACGTGACTGTTTTTGTCGAAGTAGGTGTTGACAAACTCCTGCACCATGAATTCAAAAGCCTTGCTGTCAGGCTCTTTCTCGTAAATATTCCGCAGTACCTCCACATCGTAGTGCAGCCTCGGGTCGTAGAACCCAATTCCCGCATAGACGATGGCGGCCTCCGCATCGCGGTCAATTCGCCGCAACGCGCCCGCGTAGTAGTTCAAACACTGCTTCCGCAAAACGCTCTTCGGAATCGCTTTGCCATAGCGTTCCCAAAGGACAATACAGCCCTGATAATCATGGGCATAGAAACATTTCCGCATCACCTGCAGCAGGAATCGGTTGCGGATTTCCTTGTCTTTGCAACTGAGGATGGCGCTCTCGTCCAGCGTCTCCACCTGCGAGATGCTCAGGTCGTATCGGGGCAATTCGTCTTCGTCATACCAATAACGTTCACCCGTTTTCTCGCTGTAATACCACTCCGACCGCTCCCATACAGCTTGATGAATATAGTCCGAATCGGTGGTCTTCAGCAACGTCCAGTAGCCAAGCGCTTCTTTGTCGTTGTGGTCATATAGGTGACGGAAGAACTTGTTGTCGGTTTGATTGTTAAGAATATACAGATCATACAACGCCGCCTCTACCGCTTCGCGCGACACTTTCCCCTTGACTCGGTTGTGCCAAAAGGTGATGTTCTCCTCGCGGAACGCCTGGTTGAGCTTGCCTTGCCATTCGTTGTAGGAACAGTTGTGACCGGTGTAGAAAAACCAGTGCCACTGGGGCTCAACCGGGTCGGGATAACCGCAGGAGAAGGCGGTCATGCAGCAGAGCATCAGGATGCTGCTAATCAAAAAAAGCTTTAATTTCATCGTTGCTGAATTTTGAGAGTTGTACGGAATCCAAATGATATAACACAATGGGCATCTTGCCATAGTTCTTCTCTATCAAAGACTTGGCTTTCAGGAGAGTTTCGGGGGAGACTGTTTCGTGACGGATATATTTCACCGCTTTGTCGGGAACATCGCCGATGATTTCATACATCCCGTCCCCAAGATTTTTCAATTGGGCCGTGTCCTTTTCATCCCACCATCTATTGTGACGGTTCAGCTGCACAAACGACTGGTTAGCATCGAATTCCACGCTCCATGAGTAGTCCGGCAGAGCGAGTTTCAGCGGCAACGCATAATGCTTAAGGTACTTCACGTAAGGCTGTACATCCTTGACATCGAGGATAGCGTTTTTCGTCTTGAAGTCCTTGAAATCACCCGTGTTGTAGCACATCAAAACGCCGTAATCCACTGCCGGCGGGGTCTGGGCGAGCTGGTGCAACCGGATGGTCGAGGAGATGGCGATGTCCCTCCCAAAATAGGTCTTCAGGGCCTCTCGTACGTCCACAAGGAACTGGAAATAGGCATCGCGGGTGTTTTTCGTCCAGTCACAGTCAAACTGCACCTCCTTGATTTTAATGCCGTTCTTGACGCACATCGCATAGACGCGGTGCGCCAGATGGTCGGTGAATGTGGTGTAATCAACGATGGCTTCCGGGGTGATAAAAATCACGGGCACAATGTTGAGATTTTTGAACGACTGCTCGTCAGAAAAGGAGACCGTGGCTACCGGCCTGCACTTGTCTTTGGAGTACCATCCTTGGTTAGGCTCCACGTCGAAGAATCGCACATACATGGTCTGGATGGTGTTGTTGACAAGGAATTGCGCCTCATAATCATTGAGTTCGCACCATGTACGCCAGAAATAGACGGAATTTTCGTTCCTATACAGCTTGTTGTTCGGATTTTGATGCCGGCAGCCCGCACAACACATCAGGGCCGCGACGCAAAACAGGATCACTTTTCTCATTGCCTTGGGGTTTTGAATTCGGCGGCAAAAATAACAAGCCCCACGGTCCGTCAAACACGGTCAGCGGGGTCATTGTATGAAATGACGGTTTTGATGTATGAAATGAATTTTGTCCTTGTAGAGACGATGTGCACATCGTCTCTATGTGCACATCGTCTCTACAATTTTCCGGTCAAATATTGTGCTGTATAGGATTGTTTGCACTGCATCAAGGCTTCCGGCGTGCCCTCAAACACGATTTCACCGCCGCCATCACCGCCCTCAGGACCGAGGTCGATGATCCAGTCGGCACACTTGATGAGCTCGGTGTTGTGCTCGATCACCAAGACGGTGTTGCCGTGCTCAATCAGCCGGTTGAAGGCATCATAAAGCTTGTGGATGTCGTGGAAGTGCAAACCCGTGGTGGGCTCGTCGAAGATGAAGAGTTTGCGTTGCTTGTCGTCGTCCTGGGCCAAGAAATTGGCCAGTTTCACGCGCTGCGCCTCACCACCCGACAATGTTGAAGAGGGCTGTCCCAAAACCAAATACTCCAACCCCACGTCCTGCAACGGCTGCAGACGACGCAGAATATTCTTGGTGATATCGTTGGGAGTCAGACTGTTGAAAAAGTCCAACGCCTCGTTGACGGTCATATTCAACACATCGTTGATGTCTTTGCCCGACACTTTGATGTCCAACGCATCATCGCGAAAACGCTTTCCTTGACAGGAGGGACAAATCATCTCCACATCGGCCATAAACTGCATGTTGATGTGGATGACGCCTTCGCCCTCGCACTCCTCGCAGCGGCCTCCCGCCACGTTGAAGGAGAAGAAGCCCGCCTTGTAGTTGCGCTGTTTGGAAAGCGGCTGCGCGGAGTATAACTCACGAATAAAGTCGAAAATCTTAAGGTAAGTGGCTGGATTGGAACGCGATGAACGTCCAATGGCATCTTGATCGACCATCACCACACCGGAGACCTTGGACAGATCACCCGAAACGCCGCTGCAACGACCGGACCTCGGTGCGTTGGCATCGCCCAGAAGTCGAGCCACGGCGGGATAGATGATGTCGGTCACCAAGGAACTCTTACCCGAACCACTCACGCCAGTGATCACCGTGAAGCACTCCAACGGAACCTTCACGTCAATATTCTTCAGGTTGTGCTCTCTCGCTCCCGTCACTTCGATGTAATTGCGCCATTTGCGGCGGTACTGCGGCAACGGGATACGCATCACGTCTTTTTCGTCTGCATCAGGCATCATACCACGCAAATAGCTGGCGGTCAGATTCTTCTTCTGCACTAACAATTTGTCGAAGGTACCTGCAAAGGTCTCTTCGCCACCAAACTGTCCAGCCTTGGGACCGATGTCCACGATGTAGTCGGCAGCCTTGATGATGGCCTCATCGTGCTCCACCACAATCACCGTATTACCGATGTCGCGCAAACGTTTCAACACGTTGATAAGATTTTGGGTATCACGAGGATGCAATCCAATACTGGGTTCATCAAGAATGTACAGCGACCCCACGAGACTGCTGCCCAACGAGGTGGCAAGGTTGATGCGCTGCGACTCACCGCCAGAAAGCGTGGCGCAGTTACGGTCGAGGGTTAGATAGCCGAGCCCTACCTCGTCCAACAGCCCGATGCGGGTGTTCAGCTCGCGCATCAGGATTTTGGCAATTTCTCGTTCGTTATCGTTCTGATATTCAAAGTTTTCAAAGAAACGTTTAAGGTCTGTAATCGGCATATTCTGCAGTTCCGCAATGGATTTGCCGTTGACCTTCACATACTGCGCGTCCTTGCGCAACCGGGTGCCTTGGCATACGGGACAGAGCTCACGACCGCGGTAGCGCGCCTGCATCACGCGGAACTGGATCTTGTAGGTATTGGCCGCCACGAAGTCGAAAAACTGGGTGATACCGTGCACGTCGTGCTTCACGTCGCCGTACCACAGCAAGTTATACTCCTCTTCCGTAAGGTCATCGATGGCGCGATAAACGGGGAAGTCGAGTTTGGAGGCGAAACGGATAAAGTGACGTTTCCACTCGCCCATTACCTCACCGTGCCAGCAGGCCACCGCGTCCTCCGCCACCGACAACGAGCGGTCGGGGAAGACGAGATCGGGGTTCACGCCCTCAATCATGCCTGTGCCAGAACAAGTTGGGCACGCACCGTAAGGGTTGTTGAAACTGAACATGTTCACGGAAGGTTCCTCGAAGGTCATGCCGTCGGCTTCGAAAAAGTTGCTAAACGACCGCTGAGTGATTTCCGCACCTTCGCACTGCACCACACAAGTACCCTTGCCCTCCGAAAAAGCCACGTTCACTGCATCGGTCACGCGAACCTGTTGCGTGGCGGTGTTCTCGGACTTGAACCTATCCACCATGATGAACAGCAACGACTGGTCCAAGGTCTTTTTTGAGTCTATAACCTCGTCAATATCAAGCAATTTCTTGTCATACACCACCCTATTGAACCCCTGTTGTCGCAGAATGAGCAGCTGGTCGTTGAGGCTTCGGCCTTCGGGGATGACCACCGGCGACAGCACGTAAACCTTTTCGCCATCGGGGATTTCTTGAATATAACGAAGCACATCTTTCACGTCCTGACGCTTCACCTCTTGTCCGCTGACGGGCGAGTAGGTATGGCCGATGCGGGCGAACAACAGTTTGAGATACTCGTAGATTTCCGTCACGGTACCGACCGTAGAACGCGGGTTCTTGGAGAGAATCTGCTGTTCGATGGCGATGGCAGGCGGGATGCCCGTGATGGACTTCACGTCAGGCTTGCGCATCCGCCCCATGAACTGACGGGCGTACGAGCTGAGGCTCTCCACATAACGGCGCTGCCCTTCGGCATAGAGCGTGTCGAATGCCAACGACGACTTGCCGGAGCCGGACAACCCAGTGATTACTATGAACTTATTGCGCGGAATATCCAGGTCGATATTCTTCAAGTTATTGACTTTCGCGCCACGTATGGAAATCTTTTTCTCTCTCATAATTAGGGCGGCAAAGGTACTATTTTTTTCGTATTTTTCCTCTGGAATTGTAGAGACGCGATTAATCGCGTCTCTACAACGGCAACTTCATTTATTCGTGTATATTTATAATTTGTGTACCTTTGCGCCTTCGTTGTTAAAGTTTAAAGAAAGAATAATAGACCAAGCTTTACATATAATGACAAATATACGAATCGACGACCACTGCTGGCATATCATCCTCAACACCAACGCGAACGAGAAGAAGTGCGAACGAAGCTGGAAGCCCGTTGCGGAGCTGTTAGAACGACGCAACATCCGTTATGAGCTGCACGTAGTACGCAGACCCGGCGAGGGCATTTCCACTGCCAAAGAGCTGTGTCAAAGCGGGATACGTCATCTAGTGGCGGCAGGTGGCGACGGTACCATCAACGAAGTGGTCAACGGCATCTTCCTCTCAGGCGTGGACACCCGCGAGGTCTATATGGCGGTGCTGCCGATGGGGCGCGGCAACGACTGGGTTCGCTCTCACCACTACCCCAACACCATCGCCGAAGTCGTGGAATGTTGGCGCAACGGCAACTTCATGCAGCACGACATCGGGAGAGTCACTTCGCAAACCCAGGACAAGTCCCACACCCGCTACTTCATCAACATTGCCGGTTTCGGATTCGACGCGGATGTCATCTATGATGTGACGAACCACCCGACACACTTTTTCGGGTTCAACGTCTATATCCTTTCGCTGCTCAAGACGCTCTTCTCGCACAAGCCCACAGCCATACAAGTATCTGCAAAAGAAGACTTTGAATTCGATGGCGAGGTCTTCATGGTCATCGCAGCCATCTGCCAGTACAACGGCGGTGGCATCCGCGAAGCCAAATACGCCATTCCCGATGACGGCCTTCTCGACCTCATCGTGGTGCCCAAAATGAGCGTCCCTAAGGTATTGAAACACTTGAAGGACATGACCACCGGCGACCATATCGACAAAATCGAAGGCATCAAGTTAATCAAGACCACCGCAGCGACTATCCGCTCCAACACAATCTTCCGCGGCGAAACCGAAGGAGAACTCCTCGTTCCGGGAAACTATCGGATCGAATTGATGGCGAACGCGCTGAACGTATTAACTAGTTAGGAGTTAGGAGTTAGGAATTAGGAGTTTCTTTAATAAGTTATTAGTTTTTTGATGTTGATAATTGTTTTATGAACATCAAATTGTTTTGAAATTTTTATACAATTTTGCAACATCTTAAAAACAATAACTTATGAAAACTAGCATTGTAAAAGACAAAAGTGAAAAGTTCGCATTACGAATAGTTGAGATGTATAAATATTTGAACAACACAAAGAAAGAATATGTATTATCCAAACAAATATTGCGTAGTGGAACAAGTATAGGGGCTAACATAAATGAGGCTTTGCGTGGACAAACCAAAAAGGATTTCTATGCAAAAATGAGCATAGCTTATAAAGAATGCGCTGAAACCGCATATTGGCTCGATTTACTGTATGGCAGCAATTATATCACTAATAAGGAATACGATAGCATGAGCGATCAAAATCTCGAGTTGCTAAAAATGCTTGCCGCAATCACCAAAACCCAGAAAACACTAACTCCTAACTCCTAACTACGTCGATTACCGGCACGTCAAACACCCCTTCCATAGCCTTCACGAGCACCTCGGAGGGGAGCGTGAAGCCGCTGGGGGCAACGGGGTTGACCGTAACGGCTAGCAAGTTCGGGCGTTTCAGGACACGCAAACTGCCGCCCTTGCTCAGGAACAGTTTCAGGTTCATCGGGGTGACGAATATCTTGGTGAAATCCTTGACAACAACTACGGAGTTCTTCACTTCGGGCTGCATCCTCAGGAAATTCAGCATCATGTCGGTGAGAATACCGCTGATAAACAGTTTGTTGCCATGAGAGAACAATTCAGCCTTGTATTTTTCGGATAATAACGAAGAGGGTATGTTCAACGATTGGTAGCCATCGTCCATTAACGCGAAAATGCCGTTATCGATTTGCATAAGATCTTCGGCATATTTCGTCTCATACTCCGGCAGTTGCATCAGGTCGTGAAGTTCGGAGGTCTTCCTCACGATGGTGTTCAGGTCGGGGGCGATGGCCGCACCGGTAGAGAGAATCAGCCCGTCGGTAATGGTTGGGGAGGCATGGCTCTTGCGCGACAACGCCCCATCCACGATGGTCATATCCACCCCATAACGATCCATCTGCAAAAGCACCTTCCGCACACCGCCCGTGGTCGCGGGGCCCGACAATATCACCTTGCCCGCCTGCAGCACCCGCGCGGTCACCAAACGTCCTAACGAGGTACTATCGTCCGATAAATCAATAATTTCCGATAGCAGCAACCGCTGCCGATAATGATACTCCGACGTTACGAAGATCGTGTCTTCGCACAGCTCGATCTCCGGCTTCTCGGTCTGCGTCACCTGGTCGGTCTTCTCCCCGTCGATGCCGATGCTCGTCACCGCCACCGTCTTACCATGCAGCTGCAACTGCTCCAGCAAATAATTGAGCGCAACCGTCTTGCCGGTATTTTTCGCCATACCGGTGATGGAGAGGGTCTTGCAACGGAGGACACGATCTATGAAGGACATTTCTTCTTTAATGGATAATGGATAATTATTGGGGTAGTACTTACATCTCCCCTTCATTCATAATTCATAATTCATAATTCATAATTCGCCATTAATGCTTCAATTTCATCGACTTCCACCGGCACGTCCGCCATGAGGTCGATCGGGGTTTCGCCCACAACCACGTCGGTTTCGATGCGGACGCCGATGCCTTCTTCGGCGATGTAGATGCCGGGCTCGCAGCTCAGGACGTTGCCGGTCTGGAACACCCAATCACGCTCGCCCACGTCGTGCACGTCCAACCCGATGAAATGGCTGGTATTGTGCATATAATACTTTTTGAAACAAGGCATGGCAGGATCTTGATTATCCACATCTTCCTGCGTATACAAGCCCAACTTGATCAACTCCTCGTCCATGCGTTTGAAGACATAGTCGTTAATCTTGTGGATGGTCATGCCAGGCTTGAAAAGCGGAATGGTCTCTTTATAAATCGACAAAACAGCCTCATACACAGCTTTTTGTCTTGGAGTGAATTTGCCATTCACGGGCACCGTACGGGAACAGTCGCCGGCATAGTTGGCATATTCCGCACCGAAATCCATCAACAGCAAGTCACCGTCTTTCATCTGCTTGTCATTCTTGATATAATGCAAAATGCAGGTGTCGGGACCGGCGGCGATGATGGGCGCGAAAGAGTGCGTGGTAGCCCCGTTGCGGATCACCTCGTAGGTCATTTCCGCCTCTATCTCGTATTCGTACTTCCCTGGTTGAATGGCGGTTAATGCACGTCTGAACATCTTGCCTGTAATCTCGCAAGCCTTCTTCATCGCCTTCAACTCCTCAGGATGCTTGACATTGCGAAGCGGATAGAGAATCGGGGCAAGACGACGATAATCGTGCAACGGATAGTCCTCTTTCAGCTGTTTGGCAAAACGGATTTCACGAGTCGGGAGTTCCTGCCGGAAACGAGGGTCTTCCGGAATATGGAGATACACGTGCTCTGAATGCACCATCGCATCGTTCAAAACAGAGGGGAAATCTTCCGAAAACATCACGGTTTGCACGCCAGAAAGATTCCTTGCATCCTCTTTGGAAAGACGGTGTCCGAACCAGACAATCTTCTCGGGCGACGGGTTCTTGATAAACAGCACCTCCCGATAGGCGGGATTCGGATGCCACGGGGCAAGCATCAAAACGGTCTCCTCTTGGTCGATGCCGCAGAGGTAGAGCAAATCTGAGTTCTGCCGGAAAGGATGTGTAGTGTCACCGCAACGCGGATATTCATCGTGCGAAACGAGCAGAGCCACAGACTTTTCTATCATTTCGCCGACCAGATTGCGGCGATTGCGGATATAAAAATCGGCTGATAAAGGTTGGTATCGCATAATCTCAAAATAAAAAAGCAAAAATACAAAATTATTTCCGCAGGAAGCGCAAAAAGGTTTCCTGCCATTTCATCACATCTTTAACCTCGAATTTGTCCATTTTCTCCCTGTTCACGCCAAAACCGTGTCCTCCCTC
>Ga0265298_10006455_pt1 | contig 14471 bp, 14 predicted proteins | sample AusTroGonzalo_MG_3_FD_193486 | JGI IMG/M metagenome (GOLD analysis project Ga0265298, IMG submission 193486) | Bovine rumen microbial communities from tropical cattle in Woodstock, Queensland, Australia - Gonzalo_01 | ecosystem: Host-associated > Mammals > Digestive system > Stomach > Rumen ... | reverse complement strand
CTCCCGGAGGGAGCGCATCATCAGCATATATTTCAGCGTCTCGGTCATGAGCAGCACGCCGAAGCACAGCGCGGTGCACACCAGATAGAGGAAGGCGCTCTTGGTAAAGCGCAGATCGATGGAACCAGCCGGCTTGCCGGAAAATTCATTGATCGCGGTCGCGGCGATCACGGCAATATTGATCAGGATAAAGACCACTGTCCAGATCCGTTTGTTTCTCCGCTTCTGTCTGCTTTTGTCCTGCCCGTTTTCGTCCGGGATGTTTTGAACGTTTTCCTTCAGGGTATTCTGAACCTTTTCGTTCTGTCCGTTCTGATTCTGTCTGTTCTCGGTCATGTTTCTGCTTCCTGTTTTTCTCTGTTCACTCGTCGCCGGAGGGTCCTTCGCGCCGTTCGGGATCAAAGTTTTGTCAGATGTCCCGGATGATCTTCCCCGCGGTCTCTTCCCCGACCTCTTCCGCGAATACGCCCGGCCGGAATTCCACAACCCCGCCGATGCCTTCGGGAATCACAAAGCGGAGATGCCCGTTGCGGACCTTCTTGTCCGTATAGAGCTTCTTCACCAGGGCGTCCCGGTCGATGTATCCGGGGATTTGAACCGGCAGCCCCGCTCTCTCCAGCAGGTTCCGGACGCGTCCGGCCTCTTCCTCGGTCATATGCCCCGTCTCAACGGCCAGGGCGCAGGCCGCGACCAGGCCGATCGACACCGCCTCGCCGTGGAGAAGCCGGTATCCGCTGAGCGTCTCAATGGCCCTGCCCACCGTGTGGCCGAGGTTGAGCACTTCCCGCAAACCGGTTTCCCGTTCATCCTTCATGACCACCTGATACTTGATTTCGCAGTTCCGGCGGGCAAGATATTCGCAGGCCTCCGGATCATGGTTCAGAATCCGGTCCATGTGCGCTTCCAGATATTCAAAGAACGTCCGGTCCGCCAGGCAGGCGTGCTTGACCGTCTCCGCCAGTCCGCTGGAAAACTCGCGCGCCGGCAGGGTTTCCCAGCAGTCGATGTCAATATAAACTTTCTTCGGCTGGTTGAACAGACCGATCAGGTTGGTCGCCAGCGGCGTATCCACCGCCGTCTTCCCGCCCACCGAAGCGTCCGCCGCGGCAAGCAGGGTCGTCGCGTAATTAATGAAGGGCACGCCGCGGCCGTAGGTTCCCGCCAGGAAGCCGGCCAGGTCGGAAACAACGCCTCCGCCCACCGCAAGCACAAAGCAGTCCCGCCGGTATCCGGCCTCAAGCATCCGGTCCTCCAGGTCTGCCTTGGTTTCCCGGGTCTTGGACTTTTCCCCCGCGGGAAAGGAGAAAATCTCCCCTTCCAGGCCCGCGGCCCGGAGCCGGTCGCGGATCGGCCGGGCATAAAGCTGCTCCACATGGCTGTCGGTAATCAGGGCAAACCGCCGGCAGGAGGCGAGCAGCCCGCCCGCCAGATCCTCCGCCATATTCCCGGCAAGGGAGCGGCCGACCTCGATTTCATAGCTGTCGTCCACGGTCTTCTTCAGATCCACATGAAAGGTACCCATCAATAAACACTCCACTCTGAACGCGTCATACGCAATCGCTGACAAAATCGTCGCTGACCGCCGGTCACCGGTCGCCGGTCTCCACATCCAGCCGCTGCCGGCGAACCAGGTCGGCAAACATCCCGTCCTTTTCGATCAGTTCGTCATAGGTGCCTTCCTCCCTGATGGCGCCCTCATCCAGGACCAGGATCCGGTCGCAGTTGCGGATGGTGCTCAGCCGGTGGGCGATCACGATCCGGGTGCATTTCAGCTGGTCCAGCGCGTCCGAGACCTGCTTCTGCGTCTTGTTGTCCAGTGCGCTCGTCGCCTCGTCAAAAATCAGGATTTTCGGTTTCGGCGCGATGGCCCGGGCAATCATCAGGCGCTGTTTCTGCCCGCCGGAAATGCCACCCTGGCCCTCCGAGATCAGCGTATGCATGCCCATGGGCATCTCCCGGATATCGTCCGCGAGGCCTGCCATTTCCGCCGCCGCCCACGCGTCCTCCATCTTCAGCTGCGGCGCGGAAATCGTGATGTTCGAAAAGATATCCCCCTGGAACAGCTGGCCGTTCTGAATCACGACGCCGATCGATTTCCGGAGATACCGGGGATCCACGTTGTTCAGGTCGTGCTGGTCATAGAAAATCGTCCCCGTTTCCGGTTTTTCGAAGCCCAGCAGCAGCCGGACCAGCGTGGATTTTCCGCAGCCTGTCCGCCCTACGACGGCGACATATTCCCCGCTGCGGATCTTCAGGTTCAGATCCTTCAGGACATAAGGCATGTTCTCCGCGTAGCGGAAGGTCACATGGCTGACTTCGATCGCGCCCGTGACCTCGGTGACGACCTCCTTTTCCGCCGTCACTTCCGGTTCCGCCTGGAGGATCGGCTCCGCCATCTCCAGCACCGGCCTGATCTTGGCCACGGAGGTCGCGATGCCCGCCAGGGCTGTGAACGCGCCCAAAAGCCGGGCATAGGCCGCGTTGAAAGCAATATACTGGTTATCGGGCACGCCGGTCTTCACGGCCAGGTAATACAGGACAATCGTACCGCCCAGCGAGATCGCCAGCGTAATCAGCTCGTTCAGCTTGATAAAGGCCGGGGGGTTGTAAGTGAGCGCCGCGCTCTTGGAATACAGCCGGCCCCAGCGGGCAAAGATGCGCTTTTCCGAACCGGACAGGCGGATCTTCTGAATGCCGTTCAGCATCGCGTAGCTCATGCCCTGCTCCTGCGCTTCCAGCTTCATCAGCTTCCGGGATATCCGCATCTGGACAACGGAAGCCGCGACGCTGACGACCATGGTGGAGACGATAATCAGGATCGAAGGCAGCACCAGCGCCGGGGCAAAGCGGAAGATGTCCGTGATATAAAGGAGGGACATCAGGCTGCTCAGCCCCAGGTTGAGAATATTGTCCAGGATCATGCTGCACAGGTCGTCAACGCGGAGGCCCGGTTGGCCAGGTCACCGGAGGCATACCCCCGGAAAAAGCTCACCGGCAGCGAAAGCACCCGCATCATCACCGAGGATTGCACCGCCTGCGAGGTCTTGGTATTGATCCGGTCCATCAGCAGTTGCCGGACAATCGTGATCAGCTGATTGGCAAACGCCGCGCAGAGCAGGAAAACCCCCACGCCGACCATCATGTTGACCTGCCGGCCTTTCAGGATCTTCCCTGTCAGGATGTTGAAAACGCTCGGCTCGATCTTGCCCACCATCACCATCGCCAGCGTTGCCAGGATAATCAGGATCAGGTCTCCCCGGGAGATGCTCTTCCTCATGTATTGCATGAGATCCGGAATCCCCAGCTTTCTCATCGGCAGCGGCTGGTAAAAACACAGCGCTTCCATACGGAACAGCTTCGCGGTTTTCCGGTTCACCCGGGTCTTCTTTCCCGTTTTCGGATCCTTATACCAGTATCCCCAGACCGATCCGGGCAGCAGCGCTACCAGCTCGCCGCTCTCCCGCATGCAGCCCAGCAGCGGGCCGTATGCGTCTTTCTGCCAGCCCTCTTCCAGCTGTACTTCCCGGATCATCAGGCCCGTCGGGCGCAGGGCGTACTCAAGCTGGTCATGAATATCCGTGATGTTCCCGGGAATCTCGACCGGTTTATAATGATAATACTTCAGAATGCTGCCCAGCGCTTCCGTGGCAATCAGGCGCTCGTCCTCCGCCCGGTTCGCGCTCCACTTGTCCAGCACCGCGCCGGCCATCCGATAAAAGGAATCCTCCAGGATTTCCTGATCGCTCTGCGCCCTCTGCCTGATCTGCTCGTCAAACCAACCCATTCGTTGTTTCTCCCTTCGGTGGAAATCACCATCCACTGGTCACTGGTTATGGCTTCTTAACCGCTGGTCACCAATTCAGTGTAGGCTCCGCCTTTGGCGAACAGTTCTTCATGCGTGCCTCGTTCGACAATCCTGCCCTTTTCCAGGACGATGATCTCGTCGCAGTCGCGGATCGTGCTCAGCCGGTGCGCGATCACGATGCAGGAAATTCCGCGTTCCTTGACGGCCTTCACAAGCTCATACTCCGTCTTGGCGTCCAGTGCGCTGGTCGCCTCGTCTAGGACGATGACCGACGGATCCTGGGCAAGAACCCGGGCGATTTCCAGGCGCTGCCGCTGCCCGCCGCTCAGGTCCATGCCGTTCTCGCTGAGCATGCTCTTATACCCGCCCGGCCGCTGCAGGATATCATCATGGATCTGCGCGTCCCGGGCGGCCAGGATCACTTCGAAATCCTCAATGGTCGTATCCCACATCCGGATATTGTTTTCAATCGTATCCTCAAACAGAACGATATCCTGGTCCACCATGGCGACCGATCCCGTGAACACGTTCCGGGGGATTTCCTCCACGGGCCTTCCGTCAAACAGGATCTCCCCGCTCCAGGGCTGATACAGGCCGGTGATCAGTTTGCTCACCGTGGATTTTCCGCTGCCGCTGCCGCCGACGATGGCGATCCGGGCGCCCGGTTTCATGGTCATCGAGAATTCATGAATCACAGGCTCCGCCAGCCGGGAATAGCCGAAGGTAAGGTTCCTGACCTCGATTTCGCCTTTCAGCTTGGAATAGTCCGTATCTTCGAGGACCTCCGTCCTCCGCGCCAGCGCGGGATCGTCCGGATATTCCATGACGTCCTCCACGCGCTCCATCTGCGTGCGCATCTCCTGGATGGTCTGCCCGGCGGTGACCAGCGTCATCGCGGGATTCATAAAGTAATCCAGCACCCGCTGGAACATCATGATCATACCCAGGCTGAACTGCCCGTTCATCGCCAGAATCACGCCGAGAAACATCACCGCGTAGCCGGAGATCCGGTTGACAAACTGGGGAATCGCGCCGATGCCGGCGTTCAGCCTCGCAACCGCCACCTGCTGCGTGTTCACCGAGGCCTGGTATCCGCTCCACTTCCGGAAATAACCCGCCTCCGCGCCGGCGCTCTTGATGGTTTCCGTCATGCTGATGCCCGCCATGGTCGTCGCGGCCAGTTTGCCCGCGTCCCGCATCTGGATCCGGGTCAGGTTCACCCGTTTTGCCGACAGGTACCGCGCGACAAAAAAGTTCAGAAGCAGGGACCCGATCCCCACCAGCGTCATCAGCGGGCTGAGGCGGAGCATGATCACCAGGTAGAACACCATCATCACGGTATTCAGAGCCAGCGGCGCCACGGTGTCCACCAGCGTCTGCGCAATCGTGGCGTTGGTGCCCTGGCGCGTCAGGATATCGCCGGCCATCCGCTGGGAGAAAAACTCCATCGGCAGCCGCAAAACCTTCCACATGTAGCCGGCATTGCCCTCGATTGCCATCTTGCCGTCGATCTTCAGGCTGTAGATCAGGTTTGCCCATTTGGTGATCAGCTGGAACACCGCCAGGACGATCATGACGATGATGAACGGCTCAAGCCAGTCGGGCGCCTGCCCGGTCAGCAGCCGGTCGTAGAAGATCCGCTCCGTCGCCGGATTGATGATGTTGAACAGGCAGGCGATCGCGGACGTCAGCACCACAAACGCCACCGCCGGGCCGGCGCCTTTCAGCCGCTTCCGGGCGAATTCCACGGTGCTCTTCCGTTTGCCGCCGGGCTCAAAGTTTTCTCCCGGCTCAAAGGTCAGGACGATCCCCGTGAAGGAGCGATCGAACTCCTCCATGCTCACGCTCACGGATCCCCGGGCCGGGTCGTTCAGCACAGCCTTGTTGCCCTTGAACCCGTCCAGCACCACAAAGTGGTTGAAGTTCCAGTGAATGATGCACGGGAAGGCCACCTGGCTCCTGATGTTCTCCAGCGTCATGCTGTACCCGTGCACATTCATTCCGTAATTCTGGGCCGCCAGAAAGACATTCTTCAGGTTGGAGCCGTCCCGGCTCACGCCGCAGTCGACCCGCACCTGCTCCAGCGGGATCCACTTCCGGTAGTATGCCAGGATCATGGCCAGGCTCGCCGCGCCGCATTCCAGCGCCTCCATCTGCATAATGACGGGCACCTTCGCGACGCCTTTGCGGATCGGCGCGTTCGTCTTATTCTTCATTCCCGTCCTCCCGTCATCTGATCAGCTCGCTGAGCGGTGTGCTCGTCTCGACGATCACCGTCGCGTCGTATTCTCCTTCGGCGATATCCGCCCTGGGATTGTCAGGCCACACGACGGCTTCCGTCCCGTCTTCCGTTTCGATAAAATACCAGATGGTCCCCGTCACGCCGGCAAAGCGTACAGGCATTCCCGTTTTGTATACCCCGCTTTCTCCCGCCGGGATCTGAAAATCCGCCAGGATCATCTTCCCGTCGTCATCCTGCGAATGATACACCGCAATCTTCACCGGAATGCTGATCTCCTCCTGGGCCATGGAAGCATAGACCAGGAATCCCGCCAGCAGCACCAGCACGGCAGTGATCACCATCCAGAGCCGCGGACTGGTAACCTTCAGATAATCCTTGATCTGCTCGGCGGAATTGACCTGGTCAATGCTTTCCTGCCTGAACATCTGGTTTTCCACTTCAGCATCTCCTTCCCCGATCCCGTTCAGATTCCTGATCCCGCTCAGTCCGAAGAGTCTCCCCCGGTCATCCTGTCCAGTAGGAATGACACCGGGGTGGTGGATTCCAGCACAATCTTCGCGTCATAGAAACCTTCCTTCAGCTTCGCGTTCTCCCGGTCCAGCGTGATGGTTACAAAAACGCTGTCGCCGTCCTGGACGATCATCCGGACAGTCCCCTCTTCCCCGGCCACGCGCACCTTCATCCCGGCCCGGACCAGGTCCTTGCGCTCGTCGGTCAGCGTGCACTCCAGCGTGGACGAATGCCCGGTCTCCCCGTCATCGACGATGTTCACCCGGGCGTTCAGCGTGTTTTCCATCTTGATCGTGGAAGCCAGGAAAAACAGCGACACCAGCAGAATGATAATCATCGTGAGCAGGACCCACAGCTTCGGTCCTGTCACATGAATATAATCATGCAGTTCCTCCGTTGAGGTAATCTTCCGTTCCTTCAGGCTCTGCGCCGCTTCGCTCATGGGAACATCTCCTTTTGAAAAAGGAAAAGACAGATCAGGGCGCGTATCCCGCCGGCATTCTCTGTCTTCTCCCGTTCGGTTCAGTTATAGATAGGCCTGTCCCTTTCCGGAATCATCCCTGGTCTTCATCCGGATCGATCTCTTCGGTCGGATCTTCCCCCGCGACGGACAGGTTCCCCTGCGGTATAAAGCCGCGGGCCGTCTGTCCGTCGACCGTGGTTTCGATATAGTCCCAGCCGTCGGTGTTGAACATCGTGGTCAGGTAGGTCACCTTTTCGCCCGCATACAGCGTCTTCATCACGGCACCCGTCAGGGCGGGATCGTCCGTCATGCTGACCGTGTTCAGAACTTCGCCCTGCCTTTCGTCCCAGACCAGCTGCTCCAGGTTATCCCGCGCGCCTTTGTTGAACTTCGCCCCGTACACGTAGCCGACCCGGTACTGCCCTGCGTGATTCGCTTCATAGAGCATAAGCATCCAGCCGTTGTCATAGCCCTTCGCGTACACCGCGCCGTTGGTGGAGCAGGTGGCCTTGCCGTTGTTCGCCCGGTACGCGCCGTTGTAAGGCGCCGAATAGACAGCCAGCTTCTGCCCGGGTTTCAGGTCCACGAACTCGAAGCCCCGGGGCTTGTTCACGTTATAGGCCGGCGGGGTCGGCAGCCCTTTGCCGCCGGGGTTGTAGTACCCCGCGTTCCGCATATCGCGGTAGACCTGTTTGATCAGGTCGAAGTTCTGGTTCTCAAGCTTCGACATCTGTCTGTAGGTCGCGCTGTGGTTTGAGGAAGACTCGTTCTCGTTCGGACTGTACCAGGGCATCTGGGTAAACCAGTTGTAGCACCGGCTCCCGTACTCGAACTTGTATCCGTGCCGCGCCAGGATCTCGTTGTACGCGTACATCAGCGTGTCGTACCGGTAACCGTCCCAAAGTTCGTTATAGGTCAGCTCCCGCGTGTTGCTGTCCGGGATAATATACATGGAATCCGCGCTCGAAAGCGCCGGAATCAGCACGCCGGCCAGCAGCGCCGCAACCAGCACTACCGCAATAATCGCGGCTATGGTTCTCTTCTTGTTTTTCATCTGGTTATTCCTCCTCAGCACAGCTCCGGTTATCTGATTTTTTTCCGGATGGTCAGAATGTTGAACCCGTTTTCCCGTCGGTATTCCATGGAATCCATGGTTTTCCGGACCAGAAAGATCCCCAGTCCGCCGATCTCTCTCTCTTCGGCGGAAAGGCCTGTATCCGGTTCGTCTTTCTCAAGGGGATTAAAGGGCTTGCCGCTGTCTTTGAAAACAATCAGCGCAGCCCCGTCCTGCTCGTCATAGCCGACGCCCACTTCCGCCGTCCCCGTGGCCGGCGTATAGGCGTAAAAGGAGATATTGGCCAGGATCTCGTCAATCGCGATATCGATCTGCATCTGGGCCTTGATGGAGCAGCCCAGCTGTTCCAGCTCGCCGTCGACAAATTCCGTAAACCGCGGAATGTTCTCCTTAACCGCTTCCAGTGTAATCGCCTTCAGAATGATCCCCCCTCCCGGCCCCGTATCTGATCGGCTTCGCGGCGCTTATTCAATCGTCAGGATGTCGGAGAAACCGGTAACGTCGAGCACTTCCTGCACGATCTCGTTCACGTTCTTCACCTTCATCCCGCCCTTGGAGCTCATGGCCTTATGGGCGGACAGCAGCACGCGCAGGCCGGCGGAAGAGATATATTCCAGCTTGCTGAAATCGAAGACCAGGCTTTCCGCCCCGCTCATGGATTTCTGCAGTTCCGCTTCCAGCTCGGGAGCGGTCATGGTGTCCAGCCGTCCCTCCAGGGCGATTTCCAGGGTAGTTCCGTTCTGATTGGTCGTAATCGTCATCTTTGCTTTCCTCCTCAAAAAAGTGAATCCGTTGGAGCCGGAGCTCCGGAAAAAGCTCATGCTTATGGGGATTATATCACACTTGCCGCTCAGATGCGAGAGATTTATTACAGATAATATGATTTTCCGTCATATTTTTTCTGAAAAAAATTTTTTCTAAATACCTATTGACTTTGTAGGTTAATGGGTGTATCATGCACTCATACTCAGACACCGCCCCGCGGTGTGAGGATTGAAGGAGGTGCGATTGATGTCCCTGTCCGGGGTATGTATGTGTCAGGCCGCGCCTTTGAAAATGGCCCGTTAGGAAACCTGCCGGCGCGGAATCGGCCGGAACAGCTCAGAATGATCGAATTTGGGAGGAAAACAAAATGTCCAGGATTTATCGGGGAACGCTGGGGCTCGTCGGAAATACGCCCCTTGTCGAAGTTGTCAATATCGAAAAAGCGCTCGGTCTGGAAGCGACCGTTCTTGTCAAGCTTGAATATTTCAATCCCGCCGGCAGCGTGAAAGACCGCATCGCCAAGGCGATGATCGAGGACGCGGAATCAAAGGGTCTGCTGAAGGAAGGGTCCGTCATCATCGAGCCGACCTCCGGCAACACCGGGATCGGCCTTGCCGCGATCGCCGCTTCCCGGGGCTACCGGATCATCCTGACCATGCCGGAAACCATGAGCGTGGAACGCAGGAACATCCTGAAGAGCTACGGGGCGGAGATCGTCCTGACCGAAGGCGCCAAAGGCATGAAGGGCGCCATCGCGAAAGCGGAGGAACTCGCGAAGGAAATCCCGGGCAGTTTCATCCCCGGCCAGTTTGACAATCCGGCCAACCCGGCGATCCATCGGGCGACCACCGGCCCCGAGATCTGGAAGGATACGGACGGTAAGGTGGATATCTTTATTGCCGGCGTCGGTACCGGCGGAACGGTCACCGGCACCGGCGAATACCTGAAGGAGCAGAACCCGGCGATCAGGGTCGTCGCCCTTGAGCCGGAAGACTCGCCCGTCCTCTCAGAAGGCCGTGCGGGCGCCCATAAGATCCAGGGCATCGGCGCCGGCTTCGTCCCGAAGGTCCTGAACACGAAGGTTTACGACGAGGTCTTCAGGGCTTCCAACCAGGATGCTTTTGACACCGCGAAACTGCTGGCAAAGAAAGAAGGCATTTCCGTCGGGATTTCCTCCGGCGCGGCCCTCTTCGGCGCCATTCAGCTTGCGAAACGCCCGGAGAACAAGGGGAAGGTCATCGTCGCCCTCCTGCCCGACAGCGGCGACAGGTATTATTCCACCGCCCTCTTCACCGAATAAGAACCCCTGAAGTTCCCGTTCCTTACCTCCTGCCGGATCCGTATGGGATCCGGCTCTTTCATAATTGTACAGGAATTCCCTCGTTCCCCGGCGAATCAATAAACCAGTCGCAGCGATTCCGCCGAGCAAGCGAACACGCCGGGTGTTCTGATGAGGGGACGCCACCCCCCCAATACCCTGGCAGTGAGCGGCTGAACGGTTACAACTGGCCGCAAACCGCTGAAAAGAGGTGTTCCGATGGACCGGATCATGGTCTACAGGCTGATTTACGCGCTGGCCGCCCGCGACGGGCGCGACAGGGATCTCTTTGGCCCGCATGCCGCGCGCGGGGTTGAGGCCTTTTCCCGCAGCGCGCCCGGAAAACGCTTCCCCGAACTGTGGTTTGAGCTCCCCCTTGCCGGGGATCCCTGGTTTGACCTGCACGCGCTCACCGCGCGTGAAGACCTGTCCGCCGGCGAACCGTTCCCCGCGGATTCCTGCGGGGGCTGCGACGCCGTCTTCCGCTGGTTTGCCGGCGCGCGGAACGTCCGCCAGCTCGCGCTGAGCTGGGACCTGAACAGCGGCGAGCCTGCTGCGGCTGTCCAGCTGCTGCTGGCCTCGCGGGATGAACGGACTGCCTGTGATTTTCTGGAAGCCGCGGGCAGGCCGGAAGCCGCCCCTGCTTACTGGGTCTTTCTCTCCCGTATACCGGAAGGCTGGTTCCCCTGCTATCTCGGCGTTTTCCCTTCGCGGCCCGGGCATCACCTGCGCGTTGAGTGCATCCCGGAGGATTCGCTGCAGCGGGATTACGCCCGTGATCCTTCCCTGATCGCGCGTCATCTGTCGCAGGTCGGGTTTACGCACCTGACAGACCCGCTCCTGTCAGGCTGTCAGATGCTCGCGTCGGCGCCGTTTCAGTTTGAATTCCAGTTCGACGTGGACAGAGAGGGTTCGGCCGATATGACCCTCGGCGCAAGCGTCCGCTTTGCCGTCGGCGATGACGCTTCCGGAAGGATGCAGCCCTTCAGTGGCGGCGGCGCCGCGGGCAGGCTGATGGAAGGGCTTGAAAAGCAGGGGCTTGCCGACGGGCGGTGGCGCAGGCTGGAGGAAACCGCCTTCGCCCAGAAGCTGTCCTTCCGCGGAGAAAGCTGTCTGCTGTACTGCGCTCCCACCTTCATCAAGCTGCGCTGGCGGAACGGGGAACCGCTGGACGCCAAAGCCTATCTCATGGCCGGCGTGCAGGAACAGCCAGGAAATAACGGATCGGAATGAGATCGCAACCGATCGGAAAGAGGGATCGTATGACTGAGCGGAAAGACAACATGGCGCTGGATCCGGCAAAGGATGACCTGCTGATCCTGACAGACCTGCTCGACCGGCAGACCGGAACGGCCACAAAGGAACAGGCCCACCGTTCGGGCCTGCTGCACAGGGCGTTTTCCGTCATGCTGTACCGGGACGCCGGGGGCGCCCGGGAATATCTGATCACCCGCCGCGCGGAGGGCAAATATCATTCCGGCGGTTTATGGGCGAACTCCTGCTGTTCCCATCCGAGGAACGGCGAGACCGTTCCCGTAGCCGCCTGTGGCCGTGTCCGGGAGGAACTGGGCTGCGACATTCGGGAGCTCAGGGAAATCGGCGCCTTCGTCTACCGGGCCTGTTTCCCGGATGGTCTGTGCGAATATGAATATGATCATGTGCTGCTCGGCTGCCTCGAGGGCGGGATCAGCCCGGACCCCGCGGAGGTCGGCGAAACCCGCTGGGTGCCGGCCGAAGACCTGGCCTCCCTGCCGGCCGCTTCCCCGGACCGGTTCGCCCCCTGGGCCTATACCGTTTTTTCCCTCACGCTCGCGTTTGCCGAAGGAGTTCTCGGGCCGGCCCTATAAACGGGTCGGTATCCCGTTTGCCGCCGTCCCGGATCGGAAAAGGAGAATGAACATGCACAGCGTACGAAGAGCCGAAACGCGGGATATCCCCGCCGTCCTGAACCTGCTGGTACAGGTGAACATGGTGCATCACAACGGCAGGCCCGACCTTTTTAACGGGCCGACCACCAAGTATACCGCCGAAGAGCTGAAGGAAATTTTCAGCAATGACGAAACCCCCGTGTTTGTCTGCGCCGATGAAAACGGCAGGGTACTCGGGCACGGGTTTTGCGTCATGCAGCATGCCGGCGGCCGGCTGATGACGGAGCATGATACCCTCTATATCGACGATATCTGTGTGGATGAAAACGCGCGCGGCCTCGGTGTGGGCCGTGCGCTGTATGACCATATTCTGAATTACGCCCGGGAAAAAAGCTGCTACAACGTCACGCTGAACGTCTGGACCTGCAACCCCGGCGCGATGGCGTTCTATGAGAAGCTCGGCCTCACGCCCTACAGGGTCGGCATGGAAAAGATCCTGTAACGTCGGCCCCTCATCCGGCAGCCCGGGTTTCCAGCCATTCCCGGATGATCCGCCGCATCTGTTCAGGATACCGGTCGAAATGATGCGTTTCCCCCGCCATCACCGCGAGGGAGCAGTCCGCGTACCGTTCCGCCATGCGCCGCGAATCCGCGAGGGGAACCGTATCGTCCTCGTCCCCGTGCAGGATCAGCACCGGCCCCGTATATCGGGCGGCTGTTTCCTCCGCGTAGAGAGTCTGCGCGACGCGGATATAGTTCCCGCCCAGCGTCAGCCCTTTGATCACCTGAATCTCATCGGGAATACAATTCGGATCGAACGTCTGTCCCAGCATGCTCCCGTCCCGGGCGCACTGCGGAATCATGAAGGCCGGCGCCCGCAGGATCAGCCCCCGGATCCGGTCCGTTTCCATCCCCGCCGCCAGCGCGGCGACCAGTCCCCCCTGGGAATGGCCGGAAAGATACACCTCCGTATATCCGAGATCCCGCACAAAGTCGATCAATGCCAGGGTGTTTGAGATCCATTTGTGCAGCGTGTGGTTCCGGAATTCCCCGTCACTCTCGCCATGGCCGTACAGATCCGCGCGGAGCGTAGCCAGTCCGGTTTCGCGCATGGCCTCCGCCGCCAGGATGGTATGGGGTCTGTCCTTGGCGCTGGTAAATCCGTGAAGCAGGATGGCCATCCGCCCGCGGTCAGCCGTTTCCGGCTTTTCAAGCACGGCGCTCAGCCGGATCCCGTCGTCGTGGATGAATACGTTTTCCTCTGTTTTCATACGTTCCCTTCTTTCCCGGATTCGGCTGTCTGTTCCATCCTGACGCGCTCCTGGGTGATCACGTACGGCGTGCGCTCCAGCACGGTTTTCCGGCAGGTGTCCAGGGTCAGCTGCATCTTCTGCATGAGAATGCGAATCCGTTTCAGGATTTCCGGATCCGTTGAGTCGACATGCAGGATAAACGCTTTTTCCGTCATTTCCATCGTTTTGATGGCCTGGTTTATCCTGCTGAAGATGATCTGCTTTTCATCGGTCATGGATCCAATATCATATAAAAGAACCGGATTGCGGGACGCGGCCACGTCCACCTCATCCGCCAGGCGGATCAGGGCCGCCAGGTACGGCAGGCAGACGGTGTTCCCGCCGGGCACCGGGAAATCGGCCGGATATTCCGCCGGGTCCATCAGGTCGGTCCTCCGGTGGCCCCGGGCAACTTGGACGATGGCCTGCGTGTGCGCCGCGGAGGGAACATCGAGAAGCGACCCGAATTTCCGGATGAAAAGGCCGGAAAACTCCTGATGAAACTCCCGGACCAGGTCCGGAAAATCCTCCCGGGAATGCGAAGCGAAAAAGTCCCCGAAATCGATCCGCCCGGCAAACTCCCGGTACAGGTCCATCGTAATGCCCATTCCGGTATCGTGAAGATAGCATCCCGCCAGCAGTACATACAGCTCGTCCGCGTTCAGGCGGTTCACCTGGTCGCCGAGCAGCCTGTTGCAGAAATCAATCACCGTCAGGGCATGAAGCTCAGAATGGTCCGTGAATTCCGGAAACAGCAGCTGATACCGGGAGAGATAATGCTGCAGCCCGAACACCACGGCGGTATAACGCCGGTGCAGTTCGGGATTCAGGGCCCGAAGCCTGCGTTCCATGGCGAAATTGCCCCTTTGTCCGCTGTCCATCTTTTCCGTCTCCTTACCGCTGCCGTCAAATCATCCGGAGAATGATCCCTCCCTGCCATCATACTCCAAACCAACTCTGATGGCAACAGAACTCCTCCCCGCGGGCCCGCTTCCCGCCCGGGCCTCTGCCGGAACACCATCTGTTGTGTTTTTTGTTGACAAACCGGCCCTTCTGATACATAATATGGTGTTGTGTGGTTTTTGGTTATTCTTTATCCAAATACGCCGATATCGGGGGCAGCGCAGATGACA
>Ga0265298_10006452_pt1 | contig 14473 bp, 14 predicted proteins | sample AusTroGonzalo_MG_3_FD_193486 | JGI IMG/M metagenome (GOLD analysis project Ga0265298, IMG submission 193486) | Bovine rumen microbial communities from tropical cattle in Woodstock, Queensland, Australia - Gonzalo_01 | ecosystem: Host-associated > Mammals > Digestive system > Stomach > Rumen ... | reverse complement strand
TCCTTTCGCATTTATAAAATAAATGATTAACTTTGCCACGCATTAATGACAATAAACTCTGAATAATTAAAATCTGTACAATATGAAGAAACTGTTTACTACGATTTTGGCATGTCTGGCAGTCACCTGCGTCATGGCACAGGGCTGGCCGGCAAACTACGGCGGCGTCATGCTGCAAGGGTTCTATTGGGACTATTACGATGACACAGACTGGGGCACATGGAATGCACTGAAGGGTCAGGCAAATGACCTCGAAGGCTACATCGACCTGATCTGGGTGCCCAACTCTGCTCGTACGAAGAATGATTATTGTGTGGAGCATGCAGCAACTGAAGGCAGTGGTTGGCTGAAGGACATGGGCTATATGCCTTGCTGGTGGCTGAACCACGACAACACCATATTTGGCAATACATCTGACCTGAAATCGATGATTGCCACCTACAAAGAAAAGGGAATTGGCATCATCGAGGACGTGGTGATCAACCATAAGAACGGCCAGAACGACTGGTGCGACTTCCCAAATGAGAGTGTTACCGTTGGTGATAAAACCTACACACTGAACTGGACGCTGGCAGACATCTGCAACAACGACAACGGCGGCTATGTCCGTACGATGTTCGACATTACGGGCGCTGCTGATACGGGCGATGACTTCGACGGCTGTCGCGACCTGGACCATACCGGCGCCAATGTGCAGCAGAACGTGAAGACCTATCTCGACTACCTTCAGAAAGAGTTGGGCTATTCCGGATTCCGCTATGACATGGTAAAGGGCTATGGGCCTCAGTATGTCGGCATTTATAATGCTTACGCTAAGCCAACATTCTCCGTAGGCGAATTCTGGGACAGCTGGGAAGGCACAAAATGGTGGGTAGATGGCACTAAGCAGAACGGTCTTGTTCAGTCGGCCGCTTTCGACTTCCCATTGAAATTCCTGATTAACTATGCTTTTAATGGTGATTTCAGTCAAAATGCGCTGACAGGTTCGAATGCATTAGCTCTCAATGATTCATATAAGCGCTACTCCGTAACATTCGTCGATAACCACGACACTTATCGCGATGGTACTAAGATGAGCAACGATCACAATGTGCTGGCTGCTAATGCTTTTATCCTCTCTATGCCTGGCACGCCTTGCATCTTCCTGCCACACTGGAAGACGCATAAGGCTGCGCTGAAGCGTATGATTGCAGCTCGAAAAGCCGCAGGTATCACTAATCAGAGCACTTTTGAAAGCTATGAGTGCAACGGTGGTTATGGCCGCTCGTTCCATGTTCATGGTAGAAATAACGATGGCACTGACAATGGCAAGAGCATCCTGTTGCTATTAGGGAACTGTGGCGATTATAATACCTCTGGTTATCGCTCCGTATGGAATGGCGACAATAACAACTGGAATTTTCAGATGTATGTATCGAATTCAGTTACAGAAGATGATCTTGGCGCAGTTCCTTCTGGCTCCAATGCCAACCTTGGTACGCCACGTGTCGATATGGCCAGTGGTACATACTATCAGACGGTGACAGTCAATGTTTCGTCTTCAGACAACTTCACCACGCTGGTATATACGGAAGACGGCAATGCCCCCACAGCAAGCAGCTCAACTATCACCGCTGGAGGTCAGTCGTTTACATACAACAACGTAGGTACCCATACGCTAAAGGTCGGTGTCAAGAACGGTGAAAGTGTTACGAATATTCAGACCTACAAATATGTCATCACCAATGAAGAGATTACCGACATCACAATTTATGTGCGCGCAGACAAGGAGCCTATCTATCTCTATGCCTGGGATGCCAATGGTACACTGACATCAGATTGGCCTGGCACACAGCTTTCAGCTATGAAGAGTGCCAATGAAGTGAACTTCTATTATATGACGTTCCCCAAGCCATCGTCAGACTATGCGTTGAACTATATCCTGAACCAAGGAAGCGATGCAACGAAGACAACGAACAATGAAGGCATTAGCTCAACCATCTTTACTGCACTCGGTAATGCTAACCAGTCTGCCGTGGATTTAACAACTAATTATACGGGAGCCACCATTGCAGATCCCATAGAAGTTAAACCTATAACAATATATGTTAAGGGCGACTTCGGACCAGCTTATTTGTACACATGGGATGGTTACAGCGTTGGCGATTGGCCAGGAACGAAAATGAGCACAACGTTGATAGATGGTCATACGTGGTTCTATTATACCATGCCCAAATCTGTTCAATCATTCAACATGATAGTAAACAAAGGAACTGCTGACCATAAATCCAACGATTATAACCATGTCGCATCTACCGTATATCTGCAGTATAACGACAACAGTAATCTGACCACTATCGAAGGAATGTCAGAATATCCTGTAGAAGCTTGGTACGGACAGGGCGAGATTTGCGCATTCTTCGTGAATTACGATTGGGATCTCAACAGCACAATCAATGCTTATGTGTATAATGGTGAAACCAGATATGCAGGTAATTGGCCTGGAACCGCTTGTACATGTCTGGGATTTAACGAACATGGAGGGAAAATATGGAAGTGGAATTACAATGGCACTTCATTGCCTGAAGGTACAACAATTATTTTTAATAATAATGGTAGCAAACAGACTGCGGACTGCACATTTAAGAATGGTGCATGGTATAGCTCTTCTAACACAGGAAATAACACGTCACCCATCAGCACGGCCGTAGAGCCCAGCGAGGAGATTTCTGTTGCCAACATGGGTACAACTTCCCCGACAGCCACCAACTGGAATGGCAAGAGAGAGAAGGTGGCTCAAGAAACCAGTAACGGAACTACCGACAAAACCATGTCCAAGGAATTCTCGCTGGCTGCCGGCAATTACGTCGTTCAGGCCATTGTGCGTGGAACGAACGGCAGCAGCGTGACGCTCTCGGCAAAGGGACTGGAAGCATCAGTCGCCCTAACAGGACTGGATAATGCCACCTCGACGGTACAAACCAATGGCATTGTGGAGAAATTCGTTACAGGTACCAATAATGGTTGGCAGAAAGTGGAGCTACCCTTCACACTGGCCAGTGCCGAGAGGGTGACGGTAACCCTCACCTCAGCAGCCGAACAATGGCAGCTTGGTGATTTGAAGGTGCTGCCAGGCACTATAGCCAAGACCAAGGCTACTACAGGCGTCGGCATGGACAACACCTTTATTGACGTGAGGGGCGTGAGTGACTTCAGTTTCTTTGAGCGCGGCGAGAACCGCAATGCGCTGATTAAGGCTGCGGCTGGCACGTTGCCCGCTCAGCTGCCCTATAACGTGATTGTCAACGGCATCTGTGCCAATCTGAAGCTGACCGACGGTGACAACGACCACAGCTACAGCTTCAACAATTCAGGTTCTCAGTTCACTGCTTCCGGCGTGACCTACGACCGTAACTTCACTGTTGGTCAAACCTCTACCATCTGTCTGCCCTTCGCCCTCAGCGCTGGAGAAGCGACAACTGCAGGTACGTTCTGGAAACTGGAGAGCTACGATGCAGAAAATGGAATCATTCGTTTCGAAAAGGTGGAAGCCACTGAGGCCAACACGCCGTATCTCTTTAAAGCCAAAACGGAACAACCGTTCCTTATGCTGAGTTCGAAGACGGTTCCCACTACCTCATTGGTGACTGTGACGGTGCCGACGAATGACATCAGTTTCATTGGCGTGAATGAGAAAACACCACTTAAGTCCGATGGTAACACGACCTATTATGGTTATAAGAATGGTGTATTTGTCATGGCTGGAACTGGTACCGGTGCAAACATCAATCCGTTCCGCGCCTATCTGATGACCTCTACTACAAGCCCTGCCCGCATCTCCGTATCGTTTGACGGCAGCGAGACGGGTATTCAGGTCGTGACGCCCGATGTGGAGCCGATGAAGCAGCAGTCCATCTACAACCTGAGCGGACAGCGAGTCTATACGCCCAACAAGAAGGGTATCTACATCGTTGGTGACAGGAAATATATTGTGAAATAATTAAAACCATACGCATTATGAAAAAGAAAGAATATAATGCTCCCGACTTCAAGGTCATCGTTTTGAGAGCCAGACATTGTCTTTATGAAGCTTCGCCCTATGATGTGGACGCGAAAAAGGCAAAAACTGCAGATGAAGGGGAATACTTTGATTAGCTACATCGCAGAGGGGCGGTTCGGTTCGATCCGCCCCTCTTGGTGTCCTTCCGCAGCGATTATATATTTATATAAATGTACGCGCGAATCGGTGATGAAATCAGCGACTGACAGCAAAAATGATGGCTTATTACGGAAATAGCGGCATATTTTTGGGTGTTTTGGAAAAAAAACGCCCTAAAACGAAAAAAAAACCTCAAAAAATTTGCAAGTTTAATAGAAAAAACTTAATTTTGCAGCGGACTTAGGTGTAAACCGTGGTCTAGCCTGTAGTAAAACTGCCGAATAGCGGCTGCTATATGGTGTAGGAAGCAGGCGGAAAAATGAGAGAAAGGAAATTTTGTTAGTTCACATTATTAATTTAATAAAAAGAAAAGAATATGAAAAAGCAGACGAAATTGCAAGTAAGTCTCGTTCTGGCAGGCGCAAGGACGGGAGGGAGAAAGGAGGCGCCTGGCAAATAGACTCTACTCGATGTGCGCTTCGACCGTCCTTTCAGGATGTCTGGCGCTTGAAAATGAATCTTTAATTTACAAAACTTAATTAATAACAAAATTTTTAATGACAATGAAAAAGAATTTTAAATTTATGCTTGTCGGGCTTCTGGCCATGATTGGTATGAATGCGTTCGCAATCACTATTGATGAAACTGGACGCAGTGTGAATGATGTCGTTTATCAGTTGATTACATTGGACGATGGTACTAAGATTGCTTATGTAACTCAGGTCAATCCTTCTCAGACTGATGACAATGCTGTCAAGTCTCTCGAAATTGTAAGCGAAGTGGCAGGTGAGCACGGCACTTACAAAGTGGTTGGAATCTTCGCAGGTTGGGAGACTGCTGGTAAGAACGTTTCCACTATCACCGAGACTCTGAGCATTGATGCAGCTAATTTTGGCCCTGCCGCTCTTAGCACAAACTTTTCTGGTCTTAAAGCGCTGAAGAACCTGACTATCACAGACAATGGAGCTACTGATCCTGCAGACTTCGCTGCTCAGGCCTTCCCCACTTTCTATGATCCTACAATTGTTAGACTGTTGATATCTCCACTTGCGGAGGTGTGGATGAAGTTCCTGCTAATGCATTCGCAAACGGTGCCCTGAAGTCTATTGCACTTCCCGAATCTATTGTAACGATTGGTGCCTTCGCATTCAAGAAGTGTGAAGATCTGGCAACAATAAACTTCCCCGATGCTCTTACCAATATTGGTGCAGCCGCATTCTTCTACACAGCTATCACTGAAGCTGACCTGACTCAGACTGGCATTACCAAGATTGAGGCTAGTACATTCGAGGGAACTCAGCTGACTTCTTTCACAGTTCCTGTTGCTGTTAAGAGAATTAAGTCAAATGCTTTTAATGAGTGCTATAAGCTGGCTACAGTTGTATTTGAGGGAGCCGAGGATGGTACTTCTGCACTTCTGGAGATTCAGGATTATGCCTTCTCATATACGAAGATTGCTGATATTACGATTCCACAAGGTTATGTTTATAAGTCAGCATTTGAGTATTGCACAAAGCTGAAGACTGTCCAGTTTGTATTTGCTGATTATGCTAATGGTGACAATATTGATCCCTATGCTTTCGAGGGATGTATTCCTACTATTACTATCTCCACTCCGAAGGAATTTATCGCTGATTGGCAGGCTGACTGGGGTCTGACATATCCCGGTATCATAGCTCCCGAAAACTGTCAGTGGGTAGAGAAGGCCGCTCCTGTACAGGTTGACGGAACGATTACCTTCAATGCTGGTGGCTTTGCAAAGTGGTACAACGATGGCATGGACATTATGGTTGACGCTACTAAGTATAAGGCATTCAGCGTATTCGTTGACAATGGTTTCAAGAATGGTGATGGTACAGCTTACTTCCAGGGTCTGAAGAAGTGGGATCAGCGTTATTACATCAATCGTGGTGAGCACGTCATCTTCCAGAAGATCGTTACTGATGAAGAGGATCCTGCATCTGCAGGCGTAGATTATGAGGAACTGACATATTGGCCTGGCAGCTACAGTGTCAACGATGATGATATCTTCACATTCGCTGCAAACACAAATATTAAAAAGTGGCACGATGGATCTGTACTCGGTCTTGACAGGTATTCCAATCCCGTTGGGTGGGATTCTTCTATGTATCTCTATCGTCTGACCGCCAACAAGGGAGTAGGCTTCAGTGTATTCACTGGTACAGAAATGAAGGGTGGCTGCTACGCTACTGATGACTATGATGCTGCTCAGTTCTTCATCCAGAGTGTACGCGTTCCCAATAAAGATGGTCGTCTGAACGTTGTATGGCTCGACGAGAATGGCAACGAGATTAAGGGTAACACCACCGGTATTGAGAGCGTGAAGGCTTCTGTTGAGAACGGTGCTGCTTACAACCTCGCTGGTCAGAAGGTCAACGCTAACTACAAGGGCGTTGTCATCAAGAACGGCAAGAAGTACATGAAGTAATTCTGCAGATAAAATCATGGCGGGGGCTTCCAGCCCCTGCCTATTAAAAAGAAAACCATAAATAAACAAACAAAAAGATTATGATTAAGAAATTGTATATGACTCCCGAGTCTGAGGAGTTGATGATGGAGATTGAGTCTTCAATTCTCGCCGGTTCTGGTGCAAGCAACATCGAAGATGGTGATCCCGCAAACATGGACGGAGACGACGACAGCGAGGATGACGGCTTCTAAGAAGCAGTAAACATTCAATTTACAAGGGGTGTGCAGGCGCAAGCACTGCGCACCCTTTTTCTATTCCATTAAGTATCAACAAAATCATTCTGACTATGAAGAAAACTATCATACTGACGCTTCTGTCGGTATTCACCTTAGGCATCACGGCACAGACATCAGTGACGCCAGTGGCTGACGCAGGCGGCTCTGGCCGCTACTTCGCCAAGCTCCATCCTACAAAAGACGTCGGTGTCAGTAAGGATGACGGCAAGGTGTTCAGCTTCTACCTGAGTAGTGGAGTGGCCACCTTCCAGAGTCTGCGAGTGCGCGACCAGATGTATGTGGTGAAGGCCGGCGAGTGTGTCGTCATCTGCACCTTAGACCCGAAGGAGATCCAGCTGGTGACGATTACCGACGAATATCCTGAATATCCTTCTTCTATCGGTCGTGGCTGCGACGCCATGTTCACACTTGACGCAGACATAGCACTGGCTGACTTCAGGGAAGAAAAGGATCTAGCGATTAACGAACATGTCTACCGCCTGACGAACAATGCCGCCAGCGGCGGCTTCGGCTTCACCCATTTCACCGGCACGACGATGAAGGCCGGACAGTTCTTCATCATCAGCACTCGGAGGCCCACGTCCAACGGACGCCTGGATGTCGTCTGGCTCGACGAGGACGGCAATGAGATCAATGACATGCAGTCGACAGGCATCCGCGACTTGGAGGCTACCGCCCCGGCCGACGATGCCGTCTACACCCTTCAGGGCGTCCGCGTGACAAAGACCACGAAGGGCCAGCTCTACATCCGCAACGGCCGCAAGTTCCTAAGCAAGTAAATGCAAGGCTACAGACAATGGATCATACGGGGTTTGGTGGCACTCATCATGTGCCACCAAGCTTCGTCTGTCCATGCCGTCAGGGCACAGATAGAATGGAACACCTATGTGCAGCCCGACGGGACGGTGCTGACGCTGACCCTCTGCGGCGACGAGCACTTCAACTGCTATAAGGACTGCTCAGGCCGGGCTTATTCGAGGGACAGTGCGGGCGTGTTTCACCTGCTGTCGGCAGAACAGTTGCGGAAGGCGGTGGTCCGCACGCGCAGCGAAGAGGACCCTCAGACATACCCGCACACCGACTGGGATCCCAACCGCATCTATCGCCAGATAGTGGTGCTCGTCAACTTCTCTGACTGCAGTTTCCAGATGGAGGACCCTCAGGCAGCCTATCAGGCCCTATTCAATGAGAAGGGCTATAACCAGAGCCTCGGCCCGGGCTGCGTGGCCGACTATTTCAGAGACCAGTCTGACGGCCTGTTCAACCTGCAGTTCGACGTCTTCGGACCTTTTCTGGTCGACAGCAAGGCGCAGTCTTCCGGCAGTTCATCAAATACGGGGCAAATGACGTTCCGCCAGGCCACGCAGAAACTGATAGCCAACCATCCCGACATCGACTATTCCCTCTATGACTGGGACGGAAACGGCACAGTGGACCGTGTCATCTACATCTATGCCGGCTACAGCGGCAACCAAACAGGATACACCGACTACATCTGGCCCAACTCCTCAACCTTCAACAAAGTCAATACGCCCGACGGCCATACCATCTCAAACTATTCGGCCAGTGCAGAACTGTTTCGGAATAACATATCCTGCGGTATCGGCACCATCTGCCATGAGTTCTCACACACCCTCGGCCTGCCTGACATCTATCCGACCTTTTCCGAGTCGGATGTCATCTCCATTGTCGACGAATGGGACCTGATGGACGGCGGCAACTACACGAACAGGGGCTGGTGCCCGCCCAACTATTCATCTTTAGAGAAGATACTGATGGGATGGCTTACGCCAAGGGAGCTGTACAAGGATACGGTCATACTGGCGATGCAGCCAGTGGCCGACGGCGGCGAGGCCTACATCATCCGGCATACCGACGACGAATTCTATCTGCTGGAGAACCGCCAGTGGCGCGGATGGGATGCCGGACTGCCTGGCCACGGACTGGTGGTCAGCCACGTGAAATATGAACAATACAGATGGAAAGCCAACATCGTGAACTCCATTGACGGCGAGCCCTACTACAGCCTCGTGGCCGCCGATAACCTGGACTATAACTACTGGTACGACCTGTTTGTGGCGGCAGGCAAGAGTCCATACGTCAACGCCAAGTCGATGAACAGCGCCATCCTGAGTACGGCCCCCTACCCTTGGAAGACTGACTCGACGACGATTGCCAATCAGGTGCTGAGCCCCACGTCGGTACCCGCTACCGTCATGTATGAGGAAAATGCAGAAGGCTCGAATATGCTGTCCATATCGGTTTCGGATATCACCGAGCATGCCGACGGTACCGTCTCCTTCAAGTTCAGTACCAACCCTCAGAGTGGTATCATTCCATTCCTACCTGCCACGGAGCCCAACCAGGCTCCCATCTACACGCTCCAAGGTGTCAGCGTGGCTGCTCCGGCCAAAGGCACCATCTATATCCGCAACGGACGGAAGTTCATGGCAAAATAAGAATTGTCTGCCGAAAATTTTGCCGTTTGCGAATATCTTTGTATCTTTGCACCATCAAAATCAAGTAAAATGAAAGAACTTTATTATAAGGTGGCAGGCCATGTGTTCGTATTGGACATCAGTGAGCATGAGAGTTCCGTCTGTGAACTGAAGCAGTATGAGCCATTTCTGACCGACCCTACAGAAGATGTTGTCTTCCGCCTGCAAATCGTCACCACGCCGCTTTCATCAGAGGGGTTCCAAGAGGAAATACGACAGGAGGACGAGGGTCAGGAGATCATTATCGGCCATCTCCCGTCGGGCTCACCTTACTTTGAGTTCTGGCTTGGCAGCAGGCGTTCTTCGGTGATGGTGACCAGCCCCGACTATCGGACAGCAATGGTCAATGCCGAGGAGGCGTGGGCCTTTGGCGTCAACAATGCCATCATGGTCATGTATGCCCTGGCGACCGCCAATCTGCGTACAGCCCTGTTCCACTCGTCGGTGGTCAGCTATCAGGGACGCGGCTACATGTTCCTGGGCCATAGCGGTACAGGAAAGAGTACGCACTCCAGCCTGTGGCTGAAGCATATCGAGGGCACGGAACTGGTGAACGACGACAATCCTGTGGTACGTATCAGCGACAGCCATGAGGTGCGCGTCTACGGATCGCCTTGGAGCGGCAAGACACCTTGCTACCGGAATGTCAGCTATCCCGTAGGAAGCATCGTGAAGCTGGATCAGGCCCCCCACAATGACATCCAACGCCTGAAAGGGGTCAAGGCCTATGCGGCCGTAGTACCGTCCATCTCCGGCAAGCGGTGGGACAGCCGGCTGGCAGAGGGACTGCACGAGACGGAAAACCTGATTGCACAGCTGGTGCCCGTCTGGCATCTGGACTGTCTGCCCGACGAGGCGGCAGCCCGCCTGTGCTGTAAGCACTGTGCCCATGGAGTATAAGACCCTGCCCACCGACGAGATCATCACTGAGGTCATCCGACTGCTGGAGACTTGTCCTGCCGTCATACTGCCAGTGACCGGCTACAGCATGAATCCCTTTATCATCGGTGGCGTAGAGAGTGTGGAACTGGTGAAGCCTGAGACCGTCAAGGTGGGCGACGTGGTGCTGGCATGGATCAACGGCAGCCGGTACGTCATCCACCGCGTCATCAGTATCAAAGGCGACAATGTGCAGCTCATGGGCGACGGCAACCTGACCGCCAACGAGTACTGTAAGATGTCTGAGGTAGCTGCACGTGCCGACTATGTGATCGGCAAAAACGGGAAGAGGCGGTATCTCTACTCCAAATGGCGGGTGCGCGGCAGCCGCCTGTGGTGGAGGCTGAGACCGGTCAGGCGGATCTTACTGGCCGTCTATCGGAGAACCATCCTGAAATACGAAGAAAGAAAATAAAATATATAGAAGAATATGAAACAAAAGCAAGGATTTGTGCTGCGCGAGGTATGCGGTGAGACAGTGATTGTCGGAGAGGGTGTCGGAACCATTAATTTCGGCAAGCTCATCAGTCTGAACGAGACGGCCGCCATGATCTGGAGAAAAGCGACAGAACTGGGCGACTTCACGGCAGAGCAACTGGCTGAGGCCCTTTGCGAAGAATACGACGTGGCCTATGACCGTGCGCTTGAAGATGTCCGTCACCTGCTGAAGAACTGGCAGGATACCGGACTGTTGGAGAACTGATGAAATACCTCGTCTGGCTATGGCATAACACAGCCGGAATCCGGTTGAACATGCTGATCCGTATTCTGGCGGGCATCGGGCGCGTACTGCTCGGCCTGTTGATGGTATGGCTCTGCAAGCGGTTTATCGATGTGACCATCCATACCGGTACCGAAGAGGACATCCTCATCATGATCGGTGCACTCGTGGCAGTCATCATCGGCGGCATCTTCTGCCGTCAGGTCTACTATTATCTGGGCGTGAAAGCCAGTGCGATACAGAGCACTTCCATCCGTCTGCGCATCTTCGGCCATCTGTTCCGCCGACAGATGTTCGAACAGAAAGAGCTGCATTCGGGCGATGTCACCTCACGACTGGAAAAGGACATCGACGTGGTGAGCGGTGCGACGACATCGCTGATTCCCGATATCACCGTGACGATCGTCCAACTGATAGGTGCCTTCCTGCTGATGCAGTCGATGGACGCACGGCTGGCATGGGCACTTCTGATACTGACGCCTGTGTTCCTGATTGTCGGAAAGCTCTTTGCCAGGCAGTTGCGTAAGATGACACTGGCCATCCGCCGGCAGGAGAGCATCATCCAGATGCTCGTTCAGGAGACCATGGAGCACAATGCCGTCCTTCGCTCGTTGGAGAGCGGTGACTGGGTGACGGAGCGGCTGGACAACATGCAACAGGACCTGAAAGGCAAGATCAACCGCCGCGCGCGGTTCACCGTTGCCTCGCGGGTATTGATCTCCTCCAGTTTCAGCCTAGGATATATCATCGCCTTCATCTGGGGCGCCATGCAGCTGCGCGAAGGGGTCATCACCTTTGGTGTGATGACATCGTTCCTGCAGCTGGTGGGCCAGATACAGCAGCCGATCCTCCAGATGCTGAACATGGTGCCGCAGATGATCCACGCCTCTGCCAGCATCGACCGCCTGAACGAGCTGGAGAATGTAGAGGCCGAAGAGAAAAGAGACGAGCAGACTGGCATCATGGAAGGGGCCTTGGGCATCAGCTTGCAGGATGTCAGCTTCAGCTATGCCTTTGGAGATAGGGAGATCCTCTCACATTTCAGTTATAACTTCCACCCAGGAAGCAAGGTGGCCCTGATGGGTCATACCGGCGCCGGCAAGACCACGCTGTTCAGACTGCTGCTGGCCTTGATCAAGCCTCGTGAGGGCACAATGACCCTCTATGGGCGCAAGGGGAAGCAGTATATCAGTGAGCACACGCGTGCGAACTTTGTATTCGTCCCCCAAGGGAACACGCTGATGAGCGGCTCCATCCGCTACAACCTGCAACTGGCCAAGCCTGACGCGACAGATGCGGAAATGCGACAGGTCCTGCATACGGCGATGGCAGACTTCGTTCTCGAACTGCCAGAGGGAATCGATACAGAATGCGGAGAGCGAGGCAGCGGACTGAGCGAGGGCCAGGCACAGCGTATCGCCATTGCGCGCGGTCTGCTGCGACCTGGGGGAATCCTTCTGCTCGACGAAATCAGTGCCTCGCTCGATCAACAGACAGAACGGGAACTCTATAGCCGGCTGTTTACCGCCTATCCACAAAAGACGATGATATTCATCACGCACAGGTCGCTCGTCTGCGAACTCTGCGACGAGGTCATCAAGCTCAATTCTGACTAGATCATACGATTATGACGACTGCCTATTCGTAGTCTGTAGGATCGGGAAGTCCAGCTTCAGCGAGGGCTTCCCGACGTTCTATACAGGTACCGCAACGGCCACAGTGCTTGTCGCCACCCTTGTAGCACGACCAGGTCTCGGCATAGTCAATGCCCAGCTCACGGCCTCGGGCAGCAATCTGGCCTTTCGTCAGGTTACAATAGGGTGACAGCAGACGGACGCCGTTATAGGTGCCTGCCCGGGCGGCCTGGTCGAAAGCCTCAACGAACGCCGGGCGACAGTCGGGATAGATGGTATGGTCGCCGCTGTGATTCGCCATCATGACGTACGGCAGGTCGTTGCTCTCAGCAATGCCTGTCGCGATGGCCAGCATGATACCATTGCGGAAGGGAACCACCGTCGATTTCATGTTTTCATCGGCGTAATGCCCTTCTGGGATGGCCTCAGAGCCCTCCAAAAGGGAACTGCGGAAATACTGCCCCATGAAGTCGAGGGGGATTGTCAGATGCCTGATGCCCAGCCGCTCGCAATGCAGACGGGCAAATGGAATCTCCTTGGCATTATGGTTGGAGCCATAGTCAAACGATATGGCCAGCGCGATGCGATCCCGATAGTCGTAGAGCAGCGTCACAGAGTCCATGCCGCCGCTCAGGATGAGTACACAATCCATCAGAGACGCTAATAGTATCGCTCCTGAGAGACGGACAGATGCATGTCCTCCTCACTATTGCCGGCAATCCAGATCTTGTTCTCACGTGCCAGCCATCCAATGCCAGCTGCCACCTCAAAAGTTGACAGATTCACTTTCGACATCAACGCGCTCAGCGACATACCTTGGCGTTCTTCATCAAGCGCACGCCATACAATTCCTGCATAAGTTCCTATATCCATAGATATTAATGGTTATATTAAACGTATTCTAGTTCTGATTGCAAAGATAGGAAAAGTTATTGAAATGACCATCATTCTCACGAAAAAAAATGTCAAATTAAGCATATTTATGAATTAAAGGACTGTCGGATTCATCATAAGATGCTTAATAATTGTTGTAAAATAGGGCTTTTCACTTGGGATTTGGTAAATTTTGACTACCTTTGCGACCATAAAACGAAATCAGTAGAATATGGAATATATGTCACAAGAAGGCTACGACAAGCTCGTGGCCGAACTGCATCAGTTGGAGAGCGTGGAACTGCCTCAGGTAAGGGAAGCCATCGCCGAGGCCCGCGACAAGGGCGATCTCAGCGAGAATTTCGAGTATCATGCCGCCAAGCGCGAACAATCGAGGCTGCTCGGCAGGATACGTTTCAAGCAGCGCGTACTGGCCAACGCCCGCGTCATCGATATGTCGAGGCTCAGCAGCGACAGTGTGCAGTTGCTCAGCCGCGTGGGTATGACCAATCTGGCCAACAATGCCCAAATGACCTACACGATAGCCAGTCCCAACGAAGCCAACCTGCGCGAAGGGAAGATCTCCATCAAGTCGCCCATCGCCCAGGCACTGCTCAACAAGAAAGTGGGTGACACCATCGAAGTCAAGGTTCCTGCCGGGACCTTGAAACTCCGCATCGACAGCATTGAGCTATAGTCAGTCTATCGTCCGATGAGGATGCGGGCATCGACGGCAACGACCTGGTCGCCATCGGCCAGCAGAGGGTTGATGTCCATCTCCTTGATCTCAGTGGCAAAGCGCAGGAGGGTGGAGAGGCGCACGATGATCTCGGCGTACTTCTGCTCGTTGATGCCCTGCTGTCCGCGCGTACCTTTTAATATCTTATAGCCGCGCAGAGAGTGGATCATCGAGTAGGCTTCGGCATACGAGAGTGGTGCGAGG
>Ga0265298_10006449_pt1 | contig 14475 bp, 11 predicted proteins | sample AusTroGonzalo_MG_3_FD_193486 | JGI IMG/M metagenome (GOLD analysis project Ga0265298, IMG submission 193486) | Bovine rumen microbial communities from tropical cattle in Woodstock, Queensland, Australia - Gonzalo_01 | ecosystem: Host-associated > Mammals > Digestive system > Stomach > Rumen ... | reverse complement strand
ACATTATTATTTACTAAATAAGAATGTGATGAACCACCTTCATAATAAGTAACTGTGTTACCATCAAGTGCTGGTCTTGTTAAGTAGTAAGTCATACTAGAATCTGTGGATCTTGGGAGATTATCACCAGTTAATTCTTCTGAGGTGACATATTCATTAAGTTGTCCATAGTTCTTACTAGAGTTGACTAAATCTTTAATGAGTTCGTTCAAAGCAACCTTTTGATGAATCTTCATCGTTTGCATTTGCATCGAGTCGAACATATCTTTGATGACTAAATCGCTGCCTTTAGCACTCTTAAGTGTGCTTGATTGCATAGACATAGAGACACCAGCAGTAGGATTGATAATCATTTCTCTATATGTAGGAACATAGTGAGAGTAGTTCTTTTGCATCCACTCATAAGCGGCTTTTGTGAGATAACCACCCTCGTATTGCATCTTAAGTAATTGACGATTATATTTCCAAACTTCTTCTCTCATCTCTGCGAAAATTGGATATTCGGCATCGATTTCAGCAAGTCTAGTAGTGATGTCTTTTTGGTTGAGAAGTCTTAAGTATTTTTGCACTTCTTTGAATGTTTCAAGAGCTTCACCTTCAAGTTCAACACTTCTTTCAGTCGCGGTCTTATGAGTAAGTTCGTTGACGGTTGCTTCATCAAGACAAACACCCTTCTCAATTGCTTCGGAAAGCACTGGGAAATGTTCGCTAATCTTAACTAATAAATCAGCAGGCATTGTTCTTGTTTCTAACCATTTGCCCAAGACAGTTTTGCGTTTCTTGGTTGGTTTTTTGGCTAACTTTTCCACATCTTCTAGTGTGACTAAGTCAGTGACTAAAGAAGCATTTAATCTATCTTGTTCAACCATTAAAGCAAGAGATTCATAGAATGTAGAAAAACCTGCAGAAATGGCTTCTTTTCTTGATTTTCCACGCAAATCTCCAGCAAAATTCTTTTCGAGAATATCCATAATTCCGTCTTTGCCGTTGTATAACCCTTTGGTCAATCTTTCAACGTGTTTATCTTCGTTGACTTTGCTAAAACCATTGGTGTATACATCGTTAGCAATCGATGCAGACATACGGACTTGCTCGGTCTTTAACATTGCTTCTCTTTGAGTTGATCCAAACTTTCTAAATGCGTTCTCAATAGATGCACAGCTGTTTGACAACTTAACTGCTAAAGTCTCTGTTTGATAAGAAATGTTTTGTAACCAAGAAGCGGTGGATTTGATGTTGCCTTTACCTACTCTAATTTTCTTTTGGAGTGGTGGTTCTTCCATAGTTCTAACTAAAGCACCCATCTCTTCAGTAAAGACTTCAAGTGGATTATATGTTTCAGTTGGAAGTATTGGCTCTGGTTCGATAGTTTCTCTTTCAGTTTCGATAGGTGTTAATGATGTTTCCATCGTATCAACTATCTTTCTAATGTTATCAACCTTCTTTAATGCTCCTGGTTTACCCTTAAAGAAAGCCGCTAATCTATTTGCCATAGCAGTTTGTTTTGCTAACTTAGTGGCTTCATCTAAAGATAGTCCGTTTTGTGTTTGATATAACTTGGTGTATTTTTCGACCTGTGAAGCGAACTCTTCATCAAGTCCAACTAATTTATCGGCAACAGCCATAATATCGCTGTAAATGTCTCCGTTGGCTGTTTTTAATAATTCTAAAGAATTGAGAGCAGTTGTTTCGGCAACCGCATTTTCTCCGACAACAACCAATTTGCCTTCACCATCATAAAATGAACCAATTTCTTTATTCTCGATATCGCTCATAATTTCAGTATTGGTTTTGATAGCGTCATTAACTTCTTCGATATTTTCCACATCGATATTAAGTTCTTCACCAACTTCTTTGGCTTTTTCAGTAACTTTGTTTGTGTATTCAGCTTGTAAATCTTCGCCAGTGATTCCTTTGGCTTCTAAATCACCCAAAAGTTTTTCTTGAGCACTCATGTATTTTTCATTCGCTTTGAATGCTTTTTGGAGAGCGTTCTCAAGTTTTTGTTTTTGGACGTCACTTAAAGATTCATTAGTTCTAACTTCTTCTAATGCTTTGTCGATATTAGTTCTTTCAGATATATCGATTTCAGTTTCACCAACGATTTGTGAGAAAGTTTTATTTAATTTCTTTGCTGCTTTGGTGAGGTCTTCTTTGGCATCAGCAAACTCACTATAAGAAATAGCGGCTTGTTGTCCAACTTGCTTTCCGTTGATCGTGGTCTTGCCTAACTTATAGTATTGAGTTCCTTCGCCGATGGCACCAAGCAAACCGCCAACAACGAAAGATTGAGCTAAACCAGCCCAGAATTCGCCACTAGAATATTCTCCACCTAAATCCATATCATAGTCATAGGAAATCTTTTTAAGCAGAGGATTAGCTACATCTGATAAAACTTCTTCGAAACCTTCGGAAAGAAAACCTGCAACCATTTTACCAGCAAGAGTGGATGTGAACTTTTTAACTGCTGCATTCTTTAATGCTGCTTTGCCAATAATACCAGAAGCAACGTCAGTTCCAATACCACCAAGCAATTCAGTTCCAAATTCAACCGAACCAGTTAATAAACCATATAAAGATGCTTGATGAATATTTGCACCTTCTTCTAACGCTTGTTCAGATCCTTTACCTGCAGCACCTAATGACATTGCACCTAAGCCTAACCACTGGGCTGCTTTAGCACTCAAGCCAGCAGCTCCGCCTATGCCAGCAGTCACATACATAGCGACAAGTTGACCAGCACCTTCTGATAATGCTTGGACACCTTCACCAAACCATCCAGTGTTTTGTTCTAACACATCGTGACCATAAGCATATTTTTCACGCCATTCTTGTAGTTCTTTATCACTAACACCATAAGCACGACCCCATTGACCTAAACCAAGTGTAGACCAGGCTAATCCCATATCTTTCCAATAATCTTCGCCATATTGAACACCATTGGCGATCATCTTTCCAATACCCCAAGGAGTGAAGTTAGCAAACGTTTCAGTAAAGTTGGCAAGGTTACCTGCCATATCTACCTTAACAAAGTCTTCTGCCCATTTAGTGTCTCCACCAAACCAAGAACCAATGCCACCAGCGAGAGTAACACCAAAGTCAATAATACCTTCAAACATGGAGACAAACCCTTTACCAAAGGAGTTTGCGATATTATCAATTGTTCCAAAGATGTTATCCCACCAAGATTGCGATTCTTTTGTTTCTTGTTCTAGTGAATCGAGATATTCGTTACTTTCATTTCCGTAATTAGAAATATCTATCCCAGCACGAGAAAGAGCTTGGGCATCTCCGAAAGTTAATTCGGTAGTGCTACCAAGCGGAGTTTTTCTCATTTGTGCCAAGAATTCAGCAGTGGATAATATGTCTTTTCTAGCCATAATCTTAAAATTTGCGGTTTTTAGGAGGGGTTTTTGAGTTTATAAACAGAAGAAATGTCTATAAACATTATCTTTTGGTAAATGAACCTTTACCGCTTTGATATTTGGAATCTTCCAAGAATGCGCTGTTAGCAGCATTGTTGTAATGCGCTTCATCGGTCTTGTACCATTTACCATTGTAGTAAATTAAATAGATACCATTCTTGGATCCGCCGCCGTGATGTTGAAGTCTAACAACGTCACCATTTTGTCTACCAGTGGTGTATGTATCAAATAGCAATAATGCTTCGTTTTTAACATCATCAATTCCGTATTTAATGTTCTCGGTTCTCAAATCACCTTTTTCCATTTCGGAATAAGAAGCGTAACCTTGAGAATTAACGGTATTTGCTTCTAACCAAGCAGGATCGTCACGATTGCTTAATCCAGATGAATAAGAAGCGTAATAATAGTCAAACATCTTCTTTTGTTCATCAGTCATGTCTGCATAGAAATTGTTTTTGACATAATCTAAATCTTCCTTAGAAGTTGCTTGAGAAAGCATTGTCATAGCGGATTGCCATTTTTCTTCACCAGCAGCTTCAGTTTCTTCAGCTCTTTGTCTTTCGATATCTAACAAGTTGGCTTGATGAGTTTCATCGGCACCAGCAATTGCTTTGTTATAACTGCCCATAATGCCTGCTCTTGTTGATTCAGCTATACCTTGACCACTGAAACCAGCATTGGCTAAAGAATTACCAACGTATTTTTGTGCTTGGTCTCTAGCAACAGATGCTTGAATCTTGCTTGAAAGCATATCCTTATAGGATGTGTACTCTAAGGCATCATATTTGTCGGTAGGGTTATTACCTCCACCTTCTCCACCAGTTGGTGAATTGTTCGCGCCAATCTTATCAGCAAATGCTTGTACCCATTGGTCTCTATTTGTCTGTACTGCCATGATCGTTGTCTCCTTTCATCGTTTCAGTATTTGCATCTTCTTCAACTTTTTCAGACTCTGGAAGAGCTTTAGGTTCTTCTACTGGTTGAAGAGATAATAAGTGTTTTTCATATTCTTCCTGGGCAAGTTCGTTTTCGAGCTTAGGAATGAATATCTTTTGTAACAAAGCATTATGGAAGAGTCTAAGAACAACAATCTTGTTTTTAATCTTCTTTGCTTCGAGTTTGATTTCAATTACTGCTGATAACCAACCAGAGTAATATGATGTGAATAACGCGGTAATTCTTGAAACAAGGTTTAACCACGCTTGTGTATCGTCACCGCTCATGAAGTCTCTTACGGTTAATAAACCCCAAACGAGCGAGACAGCGAATGAAGATATAATCTTTACAGTTCTATGTGTTAAACGGTTTGTTTTGATGTCTTTATCGGTATATGTACCTTCTTCAAGAACACCAATGTTTTTACTAGAACTATCGAGAGTTAAGAAGTAATTAACTGGTTCAGCTTCGAATTTTACTCGACCTTCGAAGACATCCATAATCACTTCGATAACTTCTTCATCAGTAATTTTTCTAATAACCAAGCCATTTTCTAACTTCTTTGGCTCGCGCTTTAGAAGTTCAATATCATCTTTTTGACAATACTTGATGATGAGTTCGGCTTGTTCTCTTGTAATGTTTTGAGTAGTGATGTGATCCAATTTTTTGCGGAAGTATTCTGAATCCTTTTCAATATCGTAATATTGAGGGAAATAGTTGATTTCTGTATCGACCATTTCTCTTGTTTTTTCATACTCTTCTTTGTTGATTTGATAAAGACCATCAGGTTTTGCTAATTGTTTATCTCTACCACCAGATTCACCCATCAAAAGTCCGAAGACCGTAATCATGAAGATAATTAGTGAGTTAGAAATCCATAGCAACCAGTTGAATTCTTCTTTCAATCCAACATTGGTAATTGTCATTAAGACGATGAGGACTAATCCCCATACAAGAGTGAATGTCTTAATAACAAACTTTATGTTTATTCTTTTTAGTTTTTCTACCATTAGTCGTTCCCTCCTCCTCGTTTGATATTAACTATCGCCATTAGGATGAGTATTAGTGCAATTACACCTATTACCAAACAAATGAAGAACGTAGTAGCCCACGGACTTGTAATCCATTTTTGTATGGCGTGCCAATCATTAGCGATTTCAAATCCTATAAGACCAGCAATGAGTCCGACTAATACGAATGATCCAGTGGCTATGACTACTTTTCTATGTTTAGCAAACCACTTTTTCATTTTGCGTTTCTTCATATAATCCATTTTTAATCAACCGCCCTTCTGCGTTTTTCGCTTTCTCTATCGGCTCTAACTTTTCTTGCAGCTTCTTCAGCATCGAGTTTATCAATGGCATCACGATATAGGACTTGTTTTCTTCTCATCTCTTGAGTAATTCCTACATCAAGACCATAAGCTGCAGCAGCACCTGCTAATTCGCAACCAAAGATAAGCACTAAGTCATCTAAGATTACCTTGAAGAAATATGCGATAGCGAACGCAACACCAACACCAATTACGTAAGAAAGCATTGTGACTTTCTTTTCGGTTTTTTCTTGGTGTTTAATTTTTTTATACATAAAGATGGCTGCACAGATTAAAGCAAGGATACTTCCTATTGTTAATTTGATTGCTCCACCTTGATTGTCGGTGAAATTAAAGTATTCATTCCATTTAGCACCGAAGATGGCAATAATTGGAATGCCAATACAAGCCCATTCACCTGCTTGAGCACCTACATAAGCATTACGATAATACTTATAAGGATTACGTGTTTTTAGAGGTTCTTTTTTTGTTGCCATAATTGAGTACCTCCTTATTTGCTAGTTTTGTCGGATAAATATTTTTTGAAAACGTCTTCACTGACACCTAACGCCACTAAGACTTCTGAATGAGAGAATAAGTCAAGAATAAGTTCTTTGAGCTCTTTATTCTCGGCTTTGATTTCAGCATTTTCTTCTGAAACCTTTTCAAGCATCTTTTGAGTAGTTGCTAAGATAGCATTGATATTGCCCATTTCATTGACCACTTTATCGTAGTGTTCATTTGTGATTTGGTAATCTTCTTTTAATTTCTTGGCAAGTTTTTCATTACTATCAACGATTTGTCTAGTAAGAGCGACTTCTTCAATAGCGTTTTTGATGTTCTTCCTATTGAGTAAAGCTGGAATCATTGAGACAACCGCACCAACAACAGTGCCAATAATAGTGCCGATAGTAGTTCCAAAGATTTGTCTATCTCTAATGTCTTCGTATTTGGCTTTAAGTTCGGCTAAAAGATCCTTAATTTCGGCTTTTTCTTCTTCGGTTAATTCTTCTTCAGAAGATTCGAGTTCGCTTTCAGCATCTTCTGCTCTAACCATAATAACGTTGGCTTCAGCATTATAGTGTGCATATGTAATCATACCCACACTTGCACCTATGCCTGCACTAGCAAGCAAGCAGAGGCACATAAGACCGATTGTTTGTTTTTTCATAAATATTCTCCTTTCATCTTGTAGAAATATTCTTTGAACATGGTTTTTGAGTATTTAAGGTCATGAGCCTTTTGCAGTATCTTCAACTGCTTTGGAGTGAGTTTGTGAGATTTATTCTCACATTTGAAGTAGAAGAGCAAGAAGTTCCATAATCTCTTTTCAGGCATTTGGTAATAACCATATTTCTTATTATCCTCAACATAGTTGAAGAAACACTTATCATAGTTATCTAATACCTTTTTAGCGAGTTCTCTATCTTTCACTACGTCATATCTAACGAATTTCCAATCGCTACCATAGACAAGCTTCATATCAGGGGACTCGACAACGAAGTAGATCATCTTCTTGTAATTCACTAATTCGTTCCATTCTTTCAAGGTGTAGAACACACACTCCACAATGTGACCTTGAATATCGAATTGTCTGTTAGTATCCGCATCATGGTTCTTGTATTTAACGACTACTTTGTAATCGATATCACCAGTATCTTTTAGATATAGGCTAGAGCCTTCTTGCAAGATGCAGACAATGTTATCAACCGAATAACCTATACTTTTTAAGTTAATTAAGAGTTCGGTCAGAAACTCATTCGTTGTTTCCATTTACTTTTGCCTTTGCGGATTCGACAGCAGTATTCCATTCAACGAATTCTGGTAAATCACAGCCCATATGAGCTAATGCTTTTCTAATGATGGCGATTTCTTGTGTAAGGGTATATTCCTTACGGATTTCGTCAACGATAGCAATATCGTGTGGATTAACGTCAGCAACCTTACCAGCTGCGCTTCTGGCGTCATCAATTGCTCTTTGTTGTGGATTCTTTTTACTGAGTAACATACCTTAATCTCCTTTCATAGTATTGGTATATTCTGTGTATCAAGTTGAAGTTGTTACCTTTCTTGATATGAGATATGTAACATTCAACACATTGCTTAATTTTGGCAAGTGTCATTCTAGGATTGGCAATTTGTTTCTTGATTCTTCGCTTTGCTCTTTGGACACTGTCGCGACTGGCTTTCATAATGATTCGACCAGTCTTGGTATAGTGGTAAGAGAATCCTAGAAACTTAGATGTTTGGGAGAGTTTTGCAATAAACGTTTTGTCTTTGTTAATTTTGAGACCTAACTTGTCGAGTTCTTCACCGATGAAGACTAACAACTGAATCAGATATTCTTTGCTTTGATGAATAATTTTGATGTCATCCATGTATCTTATGTAATGTTCTATGTGCCAACGCTCTTTGATAGCGTGGTCTAAGTCATTTAACATAGATAATTCAATGAGCTGTGATATTTGACTTCCTAATCCAATTCCCTCTTTTCCTCGGAAACTGTCAATGATTTCGAATACTCTTTCTCTAGCCCAGTCATCTCTTATTAGTTTTCCGATTTGACGTTTAGCAATTTCGTGATTAGTGCTACCAAAGAAATTTTTGATATCTAATGAAAGCACATATCCGTTTGCTCCGTGTTTTCGGTAGAACTTTTGAAGATGAACTTTGAATCGTCTTCTAGCAAAGTCTGTTCCTTTACCTTTTTGACAAGCACAATTGTCATAGATGAAGTGTCTAGTTACTTCTTTAGTGAGATAGTTGTCACATAATGACCTTTGGAATACTCGATCCTTAAGTCTTGTTGCAACAATGTCTCTTACCTTAGGTTCTCGAACTTGGAATGTAATATATCGGTCTATGGTGTATGTATCATTCATTAAGGCGTTGGATAACGCATATAGGTTTTGACACCTGTTTTTGTTGTATCCAATTACGCTGTCTTTCCACATTACATTATGATTGCAGTGGTTGAGAGCTTCATTTAGTGACTTGTACGAACATACAAGTTCCTTAATACTGGTCATTGTTAATAGTGATACTTACCGCTATCAGTTGGGTAAATCACATCAATGCACTTATTTTCCTAAATTAGGATTGGTCAACGACTCCTTGTATAATTGTCGGCTTGATTTCGGTCATAAAGGACTTACTTTTAACAAATCTGAATTAAACAATCAGGGCACCACGCCATTAGTGTTGTTAGCGTTGTTGTTGTTACGGTTACCTGTCGTGTTGACATTGATCGCATTGTTGACGTTGCCACGATTGGCGGTAAACAGTCATTAACCATATCTTTTACTGTCGTTCTCAATCCAATTCTTCAAATCGTTTTGAGCGACAAGTATTAGACCTATCCAAGTTTTATGCTTCTTATCGTTGATAGTGGCAAATGTTTTGTAAGCAACATCTATTAAGGTCAACATAGTGTGAGTTTCAGCGTATGCAAGTTTTTGGAATTTTCTTCTAAGTTGATAATCACTTTGTTTGAATTCTTCCTTTACATATACTGAATTAGCCTTAATAGCATTGATGAGCATACTTTGAGCCGAATCGATTATTTGTTGAGCAATTATCCAACGATATCGTTTTGGAATAACTTTTTCATTGGTAACTGCTTTAATCGTGTAAGCATTGAGTTTGGTGACTGATTTCCACCAAGCCATCTTTGTCTCGCCTCTTTCACTTTCAACGACAGACATTTAGTGCATTACTCCTCCTTCCTTCTAAGATTCTTTTACACTCTATCGAGTGTTATTTATCAAACTACCTATCGGTAGTAATGATTTTATTCTTCAGCAGCATCTGCTGAGATGATACAAGCGGGCACCACGCCATAAGTGCTGTAAGCGCCGTAGTCGCCACGGTAACCTGTCGGGTGGACACCGATCGCATTGGAGACGGTGCCACGATGGGCGGTTCTTAACCACCAGTAGCCATAGCTACTTCCTACAATCTTCTTACGAAGAGCATTTTGTGCATCGGTATTATCCGCCGCGGCTAAACCGCCTTTGAATAAATCTAATGCGCTATCGCTTTCATCGGCATCAGTCGAGAAGTTTACATCTCTACTACAAAGTAAGAAGAACTTATCTTCGATGTTGTGAGCACCAGTGTTACCATATGTACCATTTGTATTGTCTTTCCAGACTTTGTTTTCATCAGACAAGATGTCTAAGAACGCTGGGTCAATACCGTGTTTGAATGGCGTACCAGAGTAGTTGCTTGGTCTTAAATCCCACTTGGTTTGTGGACTCCACCAGTTACCTGCAACTGTTCCATTTAGGTATTGTCTAATAGCGGATTCCAAATAGTTATTGGAGCCGTAATTGACTCTGTCGTTATGGTTTTCGCAACCACTTGCGGTTAAGTCGCCATCGCAATCAGTAACATCTTCAACGATTGCTAAACTGGATTCGACAGCGGCTCTATTTGCTCCATAGGTAGTAACAGTGACACTTGTTGAGAGTGTGGTATTACTTGGTTTAGCACAATAGAATGGTTGAGTAGCAGTAAATGATAAGGTTGAACTAATCTTGTATTTACCTGCTGGAAGTTGAGAGCCATCGGCAGCAGCCCATTTGGCTTCTTGTGCATCGAATTGCATTGAGATAAACGCATCGTGCATAACAAGTGTTAATTTATCAGCTTCGACATGAGCGATATCGAATACTAATTCACTTGCAGTTTCGTGGACGGTAATTGTATCTCCAACAACTGGTGTACCAGTGATTTCAATACCATATTCTTCTAAATCCACTAGATTGTTTTTATGGTCAATCCAACCATTTGCGGTGTATGAGAAGGTGTAATCGAAGTTGCCACTTTCGTGTTCTTTATCAAGGAACGTTGCTTCAGTAAAGGCGATAGACAATGAGTTATTGCTTGGAGTAACAAGGATTGAGTTTTCCTTTTCGATTGTAAGTTGATCACCGACTTGGAAATAACTCTTACCTTTGCCAGCATTAAGGATTTCCTTAATACGTGCATAAGTCATTGTGCTTGAACTAAAGTCAAGGTTTAATCCCATTAAAGAGTTTGCGATTGTCGCTCTTAATTTGGCTTGTTCTTCTTTATAAACCTTTGCACCTAAGATTTCTTTTAATATTTCAGACATAATCTAATCTCCTTTCTTAAGCTGTTTCAGTTATGTCGTCTACACCTAAGTAAACTTTTTCGCCTCTGACGATGATTCTCCAGTCATAGACTTTTTCCTCATCCTGGTCTGTAATTACGTTGACTTCAGAGATTCCTGCAATCTTCGCATCGACCATGTCTTCAGCACCAGATTTGGTGTAAACATCAGAGGAATTAGCTTTAGTATCAACTAAATCTTTAAGGACTTTACCTTGCTTTGCGGATAATGGCTTACTAGCATTTTCAGTAGTAAGGTTATCCACAATATCAGCAATGGCGACCTTTAACGCTAAGAGAGCGTCAAGTGTTTCATCATCATCGTGATTAGTTAAGAATGCAAATACTTCAGCCAATCTATCAATGCTTGTATTGGAAGCACCATTGTAGATGTAATTAGAGAGAGTATCTAACGCATCTTTTAATGCTTTGCCTTGAGCTGCACTGAGTGGTTTAGTGGTGGAAGTATCAGTCAATACGTTTACAATGTTTGAGATCTTCACGTAAGTTGACTTGATGATTGAACCTTCATCATCTTTGCTTGATTTACCAACGACCGTGTCACCATTTTTAATCTTGGTGATTTCCGCATCAGTTGAGCCTAATTCAGCTTTAGTTGCGTAAGTTGTTTTAATTACGTTTCCATCACCGTCTCTTGAGGCTTTATAAGCAGTGATGATGCCGTTAACAATATCGTTTCTTAATGTGCTAATTGCGGTATTAGCGGTGGTCATTGCTGTCTGCAATGCCGAGATATTGTTGTTAGCGGTGGTCATTGCGGTCTCTAACGCGGTAATTGCAGCTCTAATTTGCTGAATTGCATTAGAACCAATGAAACTCTCAACTGACACCATGCGAGTGATTAAATCGTTAATTGAGTTGAGATTTGCAGTAATTTGTGATTGCAAACCGCTATCAGCACTCGCATATGCTTGCCTTGCAGCTTCTAATAGTTCATGTAAGTAGAAGATGCCTGCATAGAATTTCTCCTGGATTAAGTCTGCCCCTAATCCTGATTCAGCAGCATTTCGAGGTAACGTTTTAGGAGTTATTTGCTCTAACAGAGCTTTTTCAGTTTGATATGACATACTATTTGACTCCTTTCATTAGTAATGTATATGAGTAGATAATATCTAATTTAGATAAGACCATTCTCGTTCCTTCATCATTAGAGAATATGAACCTAATGAATCCGACTCTTGGAAGAGTTCTAAACTTATCGTAGATGTGAGGAAGTTTATCGTTTGTGAAGTGCAATTTATCGAAGTTAAGTCCTTCGAAGTTTAATTGTCTTGCGCCGCCTATTTGCTTAACCGAAACTTTGAAGTCTGCATAATTGCGGCTTGAGATATATCCAACATTCATCGCTGATGCAATGGAAGAGTCGTTTATTAGTGACCATTTCCATATTGTTTTTGCAAATTCACTTGATCCCAAGTCGAATGCCTTAGAGACGAAGAACGAATGCACATTGACGTGTTCAGTAATGACACCTTGATAAGTTCCACTTCTTGAGTTGTAGTTGATGAGGTCAAGTTCGAGGTATCCTGTCTCTTTAACAGGCAACCCAACTTTGAACTGTTTACCGCCATCAGTTCCATAGTTGGCAACATCAGTAATGTAAGCAACTGCTACGCCATTAACTCTGAAGCTCATACGGAATGAGGTGATACCTGTTAAATTGATTTCCTCGTTGACTTCATTTAGGAGAATGAATCGATAATCGAATGATTCATCACTCTTAATTCTTTTTAAGATATATGGTTTATCGACTTGGACATTGACCACTTGACCAACGATTGAATCTAAGTAAACAACCTTATATGTTGGGCAGAGAAGCAATGTGTCGAACATCTTGCCATAATCGATAGTTCCATCGGCTTTGAAGGCTTTAATAACAAGTTGGTTGTTGTCGCTATCAATAATTCCTTCCCAGGCTGTTTGATCAAACGATGAGAGCGTGTCTCTTAATTGATTCTCGCGGTAGTTCTTTTCAACAAATCCGCCAATCTTTGCATAGACTTGAGATTCATCAGTAACATCGCCTGTGATAGCCGATATTTTGCTTAATAAGTGGAATTGATTACCTTCTTTAACTTTGTCTGCATAGTTTTTGGAAACAATGATTACATCGTTATTGGCATCAATACTTAATGTCGTTCCACCTAAACCGATATATGTTCTTGGCTTATCTTTTCTGATAATGGAATCGTCATCCATAAATCTTGAGATATTGCCTTGTTTGTCTGAGAAGTATAATTCATCATCGATTTCGAAGAATGAATAGGCTTCGATGTTGTCGCAGAAATACCATTCATATTCGCTATTTTCATCACGGAGTTTGTATTCACCGACATATAAACCTTCATCAGTTCTCACTAATAGTTTTTCCTTATATTGAGACAAGAACACATAATTCAAATCACTATTTTTGAGTAACTTATTATTGATATGAGAAGATACATCGTATGTGTATTTTGCGTTATTTAAGGTTGTTTCCTTTGAAGTAATGGCTTTAATACCATCTCTAGTCATAACAAGTGTTTCTCCAACAAAGTTGATGACTGAATATGGGGAGATAGCACCAGAACCGCCATTAGGATTGACTTCATAGCAAGGATATGCTTCTTCAGCAAGTTCACCTTCACTAACAACTTCGCCATCGTAACTTGAAGCATTGACTAATTGTTTACTTCTTGTATAGATAGTGGCTTCGTGTTGTGATTTGCTCTTGAATACTAATAGAGTTCCATCACGATAGATGTCATAACCAACGACTTCAGAGTTCTCACTACCGTATTTGCAGTAGTCTAGGTCAGAGAAGTAAGTGAGGTCTCTATCTTCTTCGGTGTCATAGTTTTCGACTTGGGAAGAATTAACTTCACTTGAATGCCAGTCAATATTTGGATAGTCAGGATTACCACTAACGAAGAATCTCTTGTTATAAATAATTCCGAAGTGACATTTGTTAATTCTGTCTGCATACCCATTAACGTAGTGAGGAAATTTCACAACGATATTGCCGTCACCATCGATAGGATTGACTGGATCATCGAATAATATGACTTTTGCGTTTTCTATAACTGAGCCATCAATTTCACTTGTAGAACCTAATTTGACATAACCGATGCAATCATCATTTGCGGAATCACCTGTATAGACATTTAATCCATAAGTTGAATGTTCTTGGTTATTGTCAATTGAGACTTTATTAGCGTGGAATAGTGGAAGTTGAGTTGTATCACTGAATTCGATAGTGGCTTCTTCATGTGTAACGCTTGAAACGTTAAATGCGACCTTATATGAATTCTCTTCGACTAATCCGCTGTCATAAGGCATTGCAACGATAATTTCGTATTCTTGAGATTTGACAACACCTTGAGATGTATATGAGACTTTGACTTTTAATCTACCACCAGAACGTAATAGTGAGCCGATTGTAGGATTAGCAGTTTCATAGTCTGCAATTGTCATCCAGTCAGTATCTTTGAATAATGCCTTAACGATTAAGCCTTTAGCATTGAATGTGTCACCGACACGATAATTGAATGGATCTTGCTCATCATCGAATTCTAATTTGATATCGATAAGTTGTAAGTTTGGTGTAACGGTAACTGGAAGTGATTTAGTGACCGCTAATTGTTGATTATCATATGGGTTATCACA
>Ga0265298_10006448_pt1 | contig 14477 bp, 12 predicted proteins | sample AusTroGonzalo_MG_3_FD_193486 | JGI IMG/M metagenome (GOLD analysis project Ga0265298, IMG submission 193486) | Bovine rumen microbial communities from tropical cattle in Woodstock, Queensland, Australia - Gonzalo_01 | ecosystem: Host-associated > Mammals > Digestive system > Stomach > Rumen ... | reverse complement strand
TTTCATGTTGTCTTCCTTTTCTGTTTCTTTTTTTGCAACGGACATATTATCCCAGTTACATCGTTGCTGTCAATAAATAATTCTTTTGGCCGGTCTCCCGGGTGATCTTTCGGATCATTTTCAGAATTACTCTTTCTTCCAGTCATTCTGCTTAATCTCAGCCCTGCGGACCTTTCCGCTGCTGGTCTTCGGCAGCTCCTTCACAAATTCGATCTGCTTCGGCCGTTTGTAGGAAGCCAGCGCTCCGCGGAGATACTTCATGATCTCCTTTTTCAGCGCATCTGTCTCCTCGATCCCGTCTGCAAGAACGATGGAGGCTTTAATCGCCTGCCCGCGCATGGTGTCCGGGATACTGGTCACCGCGCATTCCAGAACATAGGAAAGCCGCATGATCTCATTTTCGATCTCAAAAGGTCCTACACGATAACCCGCGGATTTGATGATGTCATCCACACGGCCCACATACCAGAAATATCCCTCGGGATCCCGATAAGCCGTATCCCCTGTGTGATAAAATCCGTCATGCCATACCCGTCTGGTCCTCTCCTCTTCCTGGAAATACTCCTTAAAGAGTCCCACGGTTTTTCCTGTGGTGGTAGCCACGCAGATCTCTCCGGTCTCTCCCTCCGTACACTCCGTACCGTCCGGCCTGAGGATGTGAACGTCATACTCCGGATTGGCAACACCCATGGAGCCCATACGGGGCGTAATCCCCTCCAGGGTTCCGATCAGCATGGTGGTCTCCGTCTGCCCGAAGGCCTCCTTTATGGAAAGCCCGGTTGCGTCCCGGAACCTGCGGAAGATCTCCGGATTCAGCGCCTCCCCGGCAGTGGTCACATTCTGCAGGGACGAAAGATCGTATTCCGCAAGATCGATATGCACCAGGAACCGGTACACCGTCGGCGGTGCACAGAAGGTGCTGATCTTATATTTCTGGATCATGCCCAGGATCTCCTTGGCATAGAAATCCGCGTAATCGTAGGTAAATACAGTCGCTTCGCACATCCACTGGCCGTAAAGCTTACCCCATACAGCCTTTCCCCAGCCCGTATCGCTGATGGTGAAATGTAATCCTCCGGAGCGGATACCGTGCCAGTATCTCGCGGTTACATAGTGTCCCAGAGCATACTTGTAGCTGTGCAGCGCCATCTTCGGATAGGATGTGGTTCCCGAGGTGAAATACATCAGCATGGGATCATCTCCGCCGGGAGAATCAATGGTTCTCTCATAGGTCTGGGAGAAAAACTTCACTGCCCGGTTGTAGGCATCCCAGCCATCCCTGGTCCCGTTCACGATCACCTTGGTCTTCACCGAGTCGCAGGACTTAGCCGCTTTGTCAATCTCATCCGTGATCTGTCCTTCACCGGAGGCAATGACTGCCTTGATCCCCGCCGCCTTGAACCGGTATTCATAATCCTTTCTGGTGAGCAGAAAGGACGCCGGTACCGCGATGGCCCCGATCTTATGCAGCGCCAGCATGATGAACCAGAACTGGTAATGCCGCTTCAACACAAGCATTACCCGATCTCCCTTCCGAATTCCCAGATACTCCAGGTAATTCGCCGTCTGGGCAGAATACTTCATCATGTCATTAAAGGTGATATACCTCTCTCTTCCGGTCCGGGAGATGTGAAGCATGGCCGTCTTCTTCGGCGTAAGCCGTGCCTGCTCATCCACGATATCAAAAGCGAAGTTGAAATGATCTTCGTTCTGAAAACGTATTCCGGTAAGAGTCCCCTTCTCATCATGGGCAGAGTAGATAAACCTCCCCACAAGTCCGGGCTCCTGCGTATATATCGAAGAAGGATCACCGGATAAAGAGTCCTCGGAAAAAGATTCTTTATCATCCTCGAAAAACATATCTTCTTCATCAGAATTCAAAGCTGGATTTATGACGGAGTTTTCGTCTTTTATATTGATTTTTCCGCTGTTTTCTTCCAAATCAAACCTCTCAAAAAAACTGTTAAACACAGTAGAAAACCGGCCGCATGTATCGCCGGTTTTATCATCTTCTAAATATATCCTATCTGTTATACCTTGTTATTTCTTATTATAATAGGTATCATTTTTCACTGTTTGAAGAAAGCTTACACATAGTTTTCAAAACTACATGTAAGCTTACTTAATACTATATATTCTTTCCGATTTTGTCAAGTGAAACACGCTATCTTCTTCGCCGGACCACCCAGATCACGAGCCCTGCGATGAGTGTCAGTCCCGGTATAATTCCCGCCAGGATTGTCCCAAAGAACCGGGAATCCGATTCCGAAACCGTTACAAATCTCGGTGTGTAGGCCTTTGTCGGTATGGAAATGGGCGTCTTGTGGCTCACCATCTCCCCGAGGATCTGTATGAAAAGCTTCTGGTTCATGCCGGAGATGGCATCATTCGTAGTTTCCTGTGTCATATAAGGAGAGGCGAATACGGAAAGCTTTGCGTCTCTTGTCACCTTTGCTCCGGTTTTATCCCCGCTGTCCTCCGTCACATCCACGGTTTTCTTAAGGAAGACACCGAGAACAAACTCGCCTGTTTCATCCCCTTCTTCCTTCCCGCTCTGTTCCTCCGTCTCACTGCTCTTCTTCAGGAAAGCATGATCCGTGGTCTTAAGAATAATTTCTGCCGCTTCATTTTCCACCTTCATGCCGACGGACATCACGGAAAGGGCCATGCTTCCGGAAAGTCCCTCCGTAACCGAGGTTTCCTGAATCTCCGGGATCAGATAATAGGGTTCCTGGAAATAGAGATTTGCATCCCCTTCGGATACGATCCCGTTCTCTACTTTTATTCCGTATTCCGAAAGGAAACTGTTGAGCCTCTCCTTCGGCTCCTCGCTCCACTGGAGAAGGACATAAAGATTTCCGCCTTTTTCCATATATGTCCGGAGAAGACCGATCTCCTCTTCGCTGTAATCCTCCTTAGGTGCAAGGATCAGCAGTCCTCTTGCATCCGCGGGAATCTTCCCGGCCGCCACAAGAGAAAGCTCACTTACCTCTACATTTTCACGGTTCACCGCCGTAAGGAAGCTTCCGGCAAGGAGAAGCTCATCATGGCCGGTAATCTCATAAATCTTCGGCAGGTTCTTTGTCGTCACATAATCAATGGCACTGGTAACCTGTCCCTCCAAGTCAAAGCCATCCGGAGAAAAACCATAGGATTCCATATCCGGATCCGAATAGGTATAGATCTTATTCTCGGAAATGACACGGAAGCGGTCACCGCTCGTGATCACAAGGCTTCCTTCCGAAAGACTGTTCTTCGTATACTTAAAGGCAAATCTTGAATCAGTCTCCGGGTCCACATATTCCACGGTGATCTTGTCATTCTCACTGTAGCTGCGGATCATTTTCACCACATTCTCATCCGCATTTTTTTCGGAGGAGTAGATATAGATCGTAACCTCCTGATCCAGCGTCGTAAGGAAGTTCTTCGTCTGGTCGGTGAGAAGCTGGAAATCCCTACGAGTCACATCATGCACCATTACGGAATCCGGAATGAATGACGCCGAGATATTAAGGATCACAACCACCGCACATACGATAACCGGATATGCGATCCTCTTCGAAAGAACCCGTCCTCTCTTTCCGGAAAGGCGGAGAATGGTAAGAAGTACCGCACCTGCACCTACCGTCAGGAAATAAAGTATCGCCCGAAGATCGATCACCCCGTTCTGAAGTGCCGAAAACCGCTCCTGCATATGAAAGGCTGAAAAGAATTTTGAGATAAAGGATATCCCGAAAAGCTCTCCGAAGCCACCCAGCGTGTACGCCAGGAAAAGGGTAACCGCCGTAAGAACTGCTGCGATCACGGTATTATCCGTAAGGGATGAAATGAGCATTCCGATGGCAATCGCCGCAAGACCGTAGAGGCAGTAACCGAAAAGCGTGGTATAGGCTTCGGTCAGCGCTACATCTCCGTAGCTCAAAAGAAAGAGCGGCAGAAATGCCGCCAGAACAACCGGGATGAGGAAAAGCGTCACCATAGCCAGATACTTTCCCAGCACGATCTTCCATAAAGGAACCGGCGAAGCAAAGAGCAACTGGTCCGTCTTATCCCGGAATTCCTGGGCAAAGGAACGCATGGTAAGAACAGGAACGGTCACCACAAAAAGGTAGACACAGGACGCAAAGGCCGTACTTACCCGGGCACTTCCCTGATAAAGATTTACTACATAGAAATATAAGCCGAAAAGAAACAGTGCAGCAGCAAGGTAGAGAAATCCCACGACGCTGCAGCAAAGGGACCTAAGCTCCCTCTTCCACAGACTAATCATTGTCTTCCTCCTCATATCCTTCTTCTGCTTCCTGCTCCGCAAGCATTGCAGCTTTATACGCTTCTTTCGTGACGGAAAGGAATATCTCTTCGAGAGACTCTTCGGAAGAGCCTTCTTTTCCTCCCGTATAGACAAGCCTGCCATCCGCCAGGATCAGGTATTCATCCGCCAACTGCTCCACCTCGGAAAGCACATGAGAGCTGACGATAAGAACCCTGTCCTTTTTCAGCTCCTGAAGTACATCCCGCATGGCAACGATCTGCACAGGGTCCAGACCGTTTGTCGGTTCATCCAGAAGAAGCACCTCCGGATCTCCGATCAACACCGAAGAAAGCCCCACTCTCTGCCGGAAGCCCTTGGAAAGCTGTCCGATAAGTCTCTTTCTCACCCGCCGAAGCATACCACGGCGCAGAGCCTCATCCACCACATCTTCTCTCTCCCTCTTCGGAACTCCCCGAAGCTCTGCCTGAAAGGAAAGAAACTCCTCCACCGTAAGCTCCGGATAAAGTGGCGGAACCTCGGGAAGATACCCCACCTTACGCTTACATTCGACAGGATCCTTTTCCATGGAAACTCCGCCGATCCGTACCTCCCCCTCCGTCGGGGCAAGGTATCCGGAAAGAAGCTGCAGCGTCGTGGTCTTTCCCGCTCCGTTCACGCCAAGAAGGCCGTAAAGCTTTCCCTTTTCCAGAGTAAAGCTCACGCCCGAAAGAGCTGTATGCTTTCCGTATGCTTTTGTGAGATTTATCGCTTCTACCATTTTTGCCTTCTTTATCTAGCCCAGATCCAGCTGTACCTCAACCGGACAGTGATCCGAACCGAAAACCTCCGTATGGATCTTTGCTTCTTTTACTGCATCTCGAAGATCCTCAGACACCAGGAAATAGTCTATACGCCAGCCTGCATTCCTTGACCGGGCATTGAACCGGTAGGACCACCAGGAATAGGCCTCGGCAAGATCCGGGTAAAGGAGCCGGAAGGTATCGATAAAGCCTGCCTCAAGCAGCTCCGTCATCTTTCCTCTCTCTTCATCGGAGAATCCGGGATTTTTGTGGTTCGCCGACGGATTCTTAAGATCGATCTCCTTATGGGCCACATTCATATCTCCGCAGATTACCACCGGCTTCTTCGCCTTAAGGTCTGTCACATATTTCCGGAAGTCATCCTCCCACTCCATGCGGTAGGAAAGCCGTTTCAGCTCCTCCTGGGAATTGGGAACATAGGCGGTAATGAGATAATGATCTCCCATATCCAGGGTGATCAGTCTTCCCTCATTATCATGCTGATCGATTCCCATCCCGTAGATCACTTCCTTCGGTTCTTCCTTCGTGAAGATTGCCGTACCGGAATACCCTGCGCGCTTGGCATAGTTCCAGTACTGATGATACCCCGGAAGATCCAGCTTCAGCTGTCCCTCCTGCATCTTGCTTTCCTGAATACAGAAAGCGTCTGCGTCCAGCGTTTTAAAGGACTCCTCAAAGCCTTTTCCCACACAGGCACGGATTCCGTTGACATTCCATGAAATATATTTCTTCATTCCCATTATTGCCTCCAACCTTATAAAACAAATCTAATAAACAAATTAAGTGCCGGACACTGCAAAATCTCCGGCACTTGATTTACACAATATCACATTGAGATAGCTCCGGCTTTTCAGCCATCAAACATATTCTTACACGTATACTTAAAATTATACTGAAAACATTGAATGAAATTACATCTCCCCGGACTTATCTGCGGGATCCACCGGCTTCGGCTCTTCTTTCTTCTCTTCTGGAAGGGTAAGATCCAGTTCATCTGCGATGGCTTTAAGTGCTCTTGCGGATGCCATCAGATTGGTGATCTCATCCTCATCCAGGGAAATCGGGATCTTCTCCTCTACACCGTCCTTACCGACGATGGCCGGCATGGAAAGGCAAACATCCGTAAGACCGTACTGGCCTTCCATCAGGCTGGATACGGAAAGGATCGACTTCTCATCACGGGCAATGACTTCGCAGATTCTTCTGACCGCCATAGCCACGCCGTAGTAGGTAGCCTTCTTACGGTTAATGATCTCATAAGCCGCATTCTTAACGGTCTCCTGAATATGGCGCTCGGACTGGTCATGGTTAAAATGTCCGCGCATCTCGCAGAACTTGGAAAGAGGCACACCGGAAACCATTGCGCTGCTCCATGCTGCCAGCTCGCTGTCGCCGTGCTCGCCGATAATGAAGGCATGAACCACACGGCTGTCCACATCCAGATGATCACCCAGCTTTGCTTTCAGTCTTGCGGTATCCAGAACGGTACCGGAACCGATGACGCGCTGTGCCGGGAAGCCGGAAAGCTTCTGTGCCACATAGGTCAGGATATCCACCGGATTGGATACGATCAGCAGAACGCCTTCACATTTCCGCTTTGCGATCTCCGGAATAATACTCTTAAAGATTGCTACATTCTTCTGTACCAGCTGAAGCCGTGTCTCACCGGGCTTCTGTGCTGCGCCTGCGGTAATGATAATGATAGACGCATCTACGATATCATCATAGGTACCTGCATAGATCTTCATGGGCTTTGCAAAGGGAACACCGTGGCTGATATCCATTGCCTCACCCTCGGCCCGGCTGTGATCCACATCGATCAGAACCAGCTCATTAAAGATACCGCCCTCCATCAGTGCAAATGCAGTGGATGATCCCACAAATCCGCAGCCGATCACCGCTGCTTTACGGATATTTACATTCTTCTTCTCAACATTACTCTCATGAATCTTTTCCATGCAAAAATACCTCCTCTTAATCGTTTGAAATGAACCCCAATACTTTATTATTATTTTATTCCTCTTCTTCTCTGCTTCTGGTATGGATCACATGCTGCAGCATACCGTAGAACAGAAGAACAATTCCCAGCGAGATAAATGCCTGGGTAAAGTTTGTGATCACCGTCGCCTTGAAGAGACGGAGGATCAGACCGAAAAGCCAGATCACCAGCGGATTCAGCGCCATGAAGAACCGGGGAACATGGATCCTGCCCAGCCAGATCTGATATACATAAGGAACGGAAGTACAGATCAGCATGATCGCTGTGAATACATAGAACGGGATAGCCATATAGAAGAATACATCTTCCACGATGGTCAGCATATCCGCTCCCATAAGATTCGTCCCGTAAAGCGCCTTGTAGAGAATGGGAAGTATACATCCCTTTACATGAATGAACAGTTCGGAAACCACGATTGCGATCGCGCCCAGTTCAAAGGCCTGTACCGCACGTACACTCCAGGGATCCTTTCTGAGTGTTGACATCTTCATCACCCGGATCATATCCCGTGCACCGATAAACAGCATGACTACCGCAACGGATGCAATCAGAAGTGCCGCTTCAAACCGCCAGGAAGCCATCTCTCTCCAGCTGCTCTGAACAATGCCGTTAGATACATTGTCCGACTTCAGAGCTCCCATCAACCAGTCACTGATCATGAGAAGAGCACCACCGGACATACCGGTGATCAGATTCTTCATCACCTCATGCTTCTTTAACATGTTCCACCCCCGTTTTCGTCTTAGGTCTGCGGTTTCTCCAACCCACAAACCCACACTTAACCACTATATTATATCATACTATTTCGCCCCACTTCGGTCAATCAAAAAATGCCCCGACACGGGGCATTTTTCAAGTAAAATGTTCTCTTATTTCGTAATCAGTCTGGTCACATGCGAAGCCGCATCCTCAAGGGTATCCTCCCCCTGAAGCGTATAGGTCAGCAGCACGATCAGATCATCCTTACGGATGGCAAACTGTACCCGGCGGCCAATACCTTCCAGCTTCGATGTTCCCTCACCCGGTGTCTCTCCATCGGGATTTTCGCCGTCAGGATTTCCCGCGTCAGGATTCTCACCATTCTGGTTCTCACCGTTGGGATTTTCACCGTCCTCTGTAGCTTCTTCGGAAGTTTCCTCAGAACCATCGCCAACAGTAAGGCAGCTCCAGGTGCTTCCCAGATACTCATAATCCGTCACAGTAGCATGCTCATACTGACCGGCCGAAAGCTCAAGATACTCTCTTGCCGTCATATCCTGCATGTAATACAGCTTCGGTGTTACATAGGATACGATCAGATTAGTTCCGGAGGTTGAATCATAGGCGATGGCGCAGGTCATATTCTTTACGGAATAAGGACTTACCACGCCGTACCACAGATCATTTACCTCATCCTCGGTCTGACCGGTAGCCGCTGCAACTCCCGCCGCATCGTACATCTTCCAGAGAGAACCGTCCACGGTGATGGCGAACCCGACAAAGGAATTGTAATAAATATTCCCGTCATAGGTTCCGGCAAGGGTTGCCTGGGTCAGATCCACATCCGTCTGGGAACCGTCGATAGGATCCCCCTCCGAAAGGCTGGCCGGCTCGGCCGACGCCGCCTCCGTCGAATCACCGGTATACTTTTCTCCCGGTTTCACGGTCTCTGTATTAAATGTAGGCGATGTATACTTTTGTTCGGGTTCCGATCCACAGGCAGTGAGCCCGGCACCCAGCAGGAGCATACCTGCTGCCATGAAAATCTTTTTTTTGAGAATTTCTCTTCTAATACTTTTCATATCTGTCTCCGAATGAATTGTCGATCAGAAATGATCTGATGGGGAATTCTCAAAACTCTGCACCGTCTGCAGCAGATCATTTCTACTTATTTTTCTTCTTGGAATCCTTGGAATTCTCAGCCTCAGCCTTTTCTTCCTTATCAGATTTCTCAATCTTTGCAGCGGAAGTATCCTCAGTAACCTCTGCGGATCCGGCCTTCTCTACCTCAGCGATGGCGCGCTTATGCATAGGAATACGGCAGTTCTTGTTGTTACCGAACTCTACGATTACCGTAGTATCATCCACGATGTCCAGGATGGTTCCGTAGAAACCGCTGGTGGTCATAATGTTATCGCCCGGCTCCAGAGAATTCTGCAGCTCGTCAGCCTTCCTCTGCTGCTTCTTCTGGGGACGGATCAGCATAAAATACATAAGTCCCACAAAGAAAAGCAGGTAGATCACGATCATCCATACACTTCCGCCGGTACCGGAGCTGGCATTTCCGTCAGATAAAAGTACAAAACCATTCATGTCTCAAGTCTCCTTCTTTCATAAAACAGGTCTTAAAATAATATACTTCCCTATGTTACATTGTTTCATCAAAAAAAGCAACCAGATAATTCAGATGTTTTATGAAAGATAATTTACTTATTTTCACTGCTATTCAGTTTATCCAGCGTTTCCTTTTTAAAACTTTCCCATCGTCCGCCGCGGATCGCCTCCCGGATCTCTTCCATCAGATGATTATAGAAGTAAAGATTATGCAGCACCGCAAGACGGAGTCCCAGCATTTCCTCTGCCTTGATGAGATGGCGGAGATAAGCTCTGGTGAACCTGCGACAGGTCGGGCACTGACATCCCTCCTCAATCGGACGGGTGTCCAGTTCATAGGCCTTATTCTTCAGGTTCATTTTCCCAAAGTGGGTATATACCTGTCCGTGGCGTCCGTTTCTCGAGGGATAGACACAGTCAAAGAAGTCCACTCCGCGGTCCACGGCTTCAATGATATTCTCCGGTGTTCCGACGCCCATAAGATAAGTAGGCTTTTTCCGGGGAAGCTCGGGAACCGTCACATCCAGAACGTGATACATTTCCTCATGAGACTCTCCCACCGCCAGACCGCCGATCGCGTATCCCGGAAGATCCAGTTCGCTGATCCTTCTCGCATGGTCGATCCTGATGTCATCAATGACGCCGCCCTGGTTGATCCCGAAAAGCATCTGTCCGGGGTTTACCGTGTCCGGCAGTGCATTTAACTCGTCCAGCTTATTCTTGCAACGCACCAGCCAGCGGAAGGTCCGGTCCACGGAAGGCTGGATATACTCCCTCTCAGCCTTTGCCGGCGGACATTCATCAAAGGCCATGGCAATGTCGGAGCCGAGATTCGACTGGATGGTCATGCTCTCCTCCGGTCCCATGAAGATCTTTCTTCCGTCAATGTGGCAGTGGAAGGACACACCTTCCTCCTTAATGGCCCTGAGCTTCGCCAGGGAATACACCTGAAATCCTCCGGAATCCGTAAGGATGGGCTTCGGCCATGTGGTGAAGGTATGCAGGCCGCCCAGTTTCTTTACCACTTCATCCCCCGGACGGACATGAAGATGGTAGGTATTACACAACAAAACGCCAGTGCCGATGGAAAGAAGATCCTCGGCACTGACTGCTCCTTTTATTGCCGCCACGGTTCCCACATTCATGAAAACCGGCGTTTCGATCACCCCGTGGGGCGTGTGGAACCGGCCGCTTTTCGCACGGCCGGACTCCGCGATCAGTTCATATAACATTCACTTACTCCTGTTCGACAGTTACCCGGACTGAAGTCTGGTTATAACCGCCCTTGCTGTCCGCACGGTAGATGGTAAGTTCCACTGTATCTCCGGCCTTATACTTCTGCAGGGTATCCACCAGTTCATCCATGGTGGTAACGGTCTTTCCGTCAACTGCCGTGATGATATCCGCCTGAAGGATTCCCGCCTTTTCCGCAGGAGTACCCGAGGCGACATTCTTTACATAAACGCCTACCGGGAAGCCGTAGATCTGACTGTATTCCTGGGTTACATTTGCACCGCCGATACCGATATAGATCTTGCCTACCGTTCCCTTCTGGATCAGAGAGTTGATAATGGTCATGGCTTTATTGATGGGAATGGAGAAGCCCATACCCTCGACCTTGCTGTCAACATACTTGACCGAATTGATTCCGATCACTTCGCCCTTGGCGTTGAACAGAGCGCCGCCGCTGTTACCGGGGTTAATGGCTGCATCGGTCTGGATATATGTACCTGTATTTGCAGTGATGGTACGATTCAGCGCGCTGATATAACCAACGGTTACGGACTGGCCGTAGCCCAGTGCATTACCGATGGCAATGGCCGGCTCACCTACCTGAAGTGTATCGGAGTCACCGGTTACCGCTATGCTGATCGCCGCTGCAGTGCTCTCGGGGATTGTAGATACAGGAATCTGCACTACTGCCACATCGGCTGAACTGTCATAACCCGTTACATTAGCGCGAAGAATCTGGCCGTCGTTAAATCCGACATTGATCTCCTTGGCATTCTCGATCACATGGTAATTTGTTGCCACATACAGATTCGTATCATCTTTTCCGATGATAATGCCGCTTCCTGCTCCCGTGGATTCCCGCTCATACTGCTGGAAATAATACTGGTAGGATGTGGAAACCGTAGTCGTAATGGACACAATGGACGGCTGGGCCTTCTTTACAATTTCTGCCACATCGTAGGACACCGTTACCGTAGAACCACTGGTGTCTACTGTCGGCTGGGTGCCGATGGAATCCGATGTTGCCGGATTTCCGGTGGAAATCTCTGTTCCGGTCTTTCCGCCGTTATCGCTGCTTCCGAAAAGTTTATTTGCTCCGATAAAGACACCGGCGGATACTGCGCCGAATACCAGCGCAAGAGATGCGGTAAGCAGGAACTTCTTTCCGGTTCCACTGCTTTTCTTCTTCCTGTTGGTGGTCTTTGCCGAAGAGCTCTTCTTTACAGATTCGGATTTTGAACCGGTGTCAGGGTCATTCCCGGAACCCATATTTCCGGAATCATTACCGGAACCGTAACCTGAATAGCTGCCTGTTCCAAATGTATCACGGTTTGTCGTTCCCGAAGGAGTATATCCGTAAGGATTTCCCATTGAAGAGGTCTGCATCGTGCTCTGCTGGGTCATCTGCGGATATCCCTGATGACCGCCCGGATAACCACCTGCAGCACCTGCCTGCCGGGGTGCCGGTTCCGACGCACGGTATGCACCAAAGCTGGGAATCCCTGCATTTCCCGTATTCCCCGCACCGGCGGCACTTCCCGTGCTTCCCGAATTTGCATTCATATTTGTGCCTGCCCCTGCCTTATCGGGGCTGCTTGTCGTTTCTTTTTCTCCGTAAGAAAAACTACCGAATTCATCATCCCATGCCATAATCTGCCTCCAATCTGAAAGGTTTCAGCACCTTTCTGTTTGATCCTTTCTTTTGATCACCACAACTTTCCGCTTTTCATCTAAAGAATTTGTGATATACTAGTTGTGTTTTGTTTTTTGGAAAGAAATGATCGATATCAGAGTTTAACACTCCGTATTATACTGTAATACGACCGCCATGTCAAAATTCATGGTTTAAATTTCATCTCTTTTCCATTTCCTTAACTTCGGGCTTAGTGTAAAAAACGAAACTTAAAAAAACCATAAAAAAATTAAAAGATTTTGAGGTTAAAATGTTCCGCGTCTGGATGAAAGTAATGAAGGAAAACCGCCTTGTGAAGGATATCGTGATCGAAAATGACGATCCTGAAATGAGCCGCACGAAAAAGGTCTACGCTGCCCTTGAGGAAGGGTGCCATGCCATGGACCTCTCTATTCCCATTTGGCTGGATATCAACATCAAGGATTTCAAGCGCCATGCGCTGACACGTTTTACCAAGGACAGTTTTATCGAAACCATCGATTTCGACCATCTGGAATTCCGGGTGATCGAAGAAGATTCCAGATATTAATTACCTGATACACTAATGAGAGGATAGTTTCATGCTCAGCATATCCCATGTAACCTTAAAATACAGAAAGACCACGATCCTGACGGACGTCAACTTTGAAGCCGCTTCCGGAAAGACCATCGGTCTTCTCGGTCTCAACGGTTCCGGCAAATCCACGCTGCTTCTCGCCCTGTCCGGCGTAAAGAAGCCCGCGGAAGGGACTATTCTTCTGAACGGCAAAAGCTACGCTGATGATCCGAAGACCTACAACGCTTCCATCGGCTTTGTCACACAGGAAAATGCACTGATCGAGGAGCTCTCCGCCATGGATAATCTCCGCTTATGGACCGACATGGATAAAGCCCGGATCCTCGACACTTTACAGAACACCAATCTTTCTGTTCTCGGCGTTCATACATTTCTGAACCTTCCCGTAACACGGATGTCCGGCGGTATGAAGAAACGGCTTTCCATTGCCACGGTTCTCATCAACAAGCCTCCCGTGCTTCTTCTGGACGAACCCTTAGCCGCCCTGGATCTGATCGCAAAGCAGGATATCCTGAATTTCCTTCATCTTTTCCGCTCCGGCGGCGGGATCACCATAGTGGCCTCCCACGATGAAAAGATTTTTGAATTCTGCGATGAGATCCACCTTTTGAAGGACGGACGGTGTCAGAGCTTTTCCACCCTTCCGGAAGGCGTATCCGTGGCGGATATGCTGCGGAAATAAAAAATACAATGCCATTAAGATACGGAAAATGTCTGTCATTCTGAGGAGCAACGGTGCTTCGCACCGGCGACGAAGAATCCCTTTACTTAGTCAGGGGATCCTTCGGCTCGCTCTGCTCGCCTCAGGATGACAACTGATCTTTCTATAACAAATACGGCACGAAATACGGTGCCCACATCACAAAAAGGAAAATTCTCCATGAATCCAAGGCAGCTGAAAAGAACCATATGTATGGACTTAAAGCGGGCAGTACATCTGCTTCCCGCCACGGCCATCTATACCCTGATCTTTCTTCTTGCCTCTCTTCTGGTCATCAAAAACGGAGAAAAACTCTTCTTCAATCCCAACCAGACCGTACAGGTTCCCGTCGGGCTTTACATGCCCATGGACGACGAACGAAATAAAGAAGGCTTCGCTCTGGTGGAGAACATGCAGAGCTTCCGCGAAACCCTGGAAATCATTAACTACGATTCCGAGGAAGAAGGCATGAAAGCGCTGGCCGCAAAGACCATAACCGCTCTCATCATTATTCCGGAAGATTTTGTCAGCTCCATCTATAATGATATTAACCGCCCCGTACGGATCGTTTTTGAGGAAAACAACACGCTGGAGGAGCACATTGTAAACGACCTTCTTCTCAACAGTGCACAGCTTCTTGGAACTGCCCAGGCTACGGAATATACTATCCGGAAGGTATGCGGTTTTTTCAATGTGGATAAGGAGAAAGAAGACCGTCTCGCCTCCGATGTAAACGGGAAAAGCCTTTCCTATGTACTGACGAGGGATATCCTTTTCGAGACTTCACAGTTCGACGAGCTCTCCCATCTGCCCCTTACAAAGCAGCTGGCTTCCTGCTACACCTTACTGGTACTGCTTCTTCTGTCCTTCCTGCTCACCCCCTTTTACCAGGGGAAGCGGATGTCCTACA
>Ga0265298_10006447_pt1 | contig 14480 bp, 12 predicted proteins | sample AusTroGonzalo_MG_3_FD_193486 | JGI IMG/M metagenome (GOLD analysis project Ga0265298, IMG submission 193486) | Bovine rumen microbial communities from tropical cattle in Woodstock, Queensland, Australia - Gonzalo_01 | ecosystem: Host-associated > Mammals > Digestive system > Stomach > Rumen ... | reverse complement strand
GACCACGATGTCGGGCTGCACGTTCTTGAAATGCTTCAGGATTTCTTGCGTGTTGGTCTCGGTGAGGACGAGGCAGTCTGTGTTGTGGATGCCGATGCGCTCGGCCCGCATTTTTATTTGGGTCTGGCTTTCCTCGCCGGAGATGTAAAGCACCTTTCTGCCAGCCAGTTGCAAGGCCGTCTGCAAGAGTAAGGTCGATTTGCCGATACCAGGTTCGCCGCCCACGAGGGTGAGCGAGCCGAGCACCAAACCACCACCCAAAACTCTATTAAGTTCCTCGTAGGGCAAAATGATGCGCTGTTCCTTGGCATTGGTGATTTCCTTGATGGGCATGGGCAAGTTTTGGCTCTCAAGCTCAATGTTTTTCTTCACCGACTTGGCTTCCTTGCCCGTGACGACGGTCGACTCTTCGCAGGTGTTCCACGCACCGCAAGCGGGACATTTCCCGAACCATTTTGGTGACTCGTTGCCACATTCCTTACAAAAAAAGACGGTTTTTTCTTTAGCTGGCATAATCCATATTTTTGACGCGAGACTTCGGAGTGCGGGACGCGAGTCACTGCTGCCACGTCTCGTGTCTCGCAGTCTCGTGTCCCGTGTCTTAACGGCCACAAAAATAATAAAAAGCCCCAAACGCACCCCAACTTCCGAATTTTTAATACCTTTGTCGCCAAATCGTTGCTTGAATGAAAAGTCGTTTACTCACATTGCTTGTCATATTGCTCACCTCTTCCTTGTTTGCGCAGCAGGGCGATGTGGTGCTGTGTGAGGGCTTCTTCAACCCGTGGCTTGAGGAAGGCTGGGACGCAAAAGGCGACGATTGGGTGGTGTGGTACATCTCCAACACGACTTACGCCGGTGGCAAGGCACGCGAGATGCAAATGTATCCTGACTTCAACTTCCACGGTACCACGCGCCTCGTGACGCCCATCGTGGAGTTGGGGAAATACGACTTCATCAACTTCCAGTTCAACCACTGCCTTGAAGCCGCTCAAGGTAATTTGGACGTGCAAATCGGTATTGGTATCTCTCAAGATGGTGAGAACTGGGAAAGCATCTGGGAAGATACCGTGCATAGCAGTATCGCACAAAGCCAGTACATGCTGACTTTCGACATGGAGGAATGGCCAACCAAGGAGCCGCAGTTTTGTCTTTATTTTACAGGCAACGGCGCCTATGTCAACAGTTGGTATGTCGACAATGTAATCATTTTTGCTTCCAAGAAAAACAAGTACGGCGGCTTCGACGACAGCGACGAAAACGGCTTTGTAGCTGCACGTTCGCACATCTTGAGCCTGAAAGGTCCCTCGGCGGGAAGCGTGACGAAGTTCTCCACCATACGCAAGTCGCGCAGCCGTTATGCAAGAGTTGTTGAAGGTCGGCAAAAAAAATGGTGGCAGTTTTGGAAATAATACGTAAAATTATGAAAAAGAATATTTTAGCATTTTTATTGGTTTTGTTTTCGTTGTCGGTCACAGCACAGGTTTTAACTGACAGCAACCTACCCATCGTGGTTATCGAGACTGATGGCGGTGTTATCATCCCGGATGAACCCAAGGTCTTGGGGACAATGAAAATCATCTGGCATCAGGATGGCTCACGCAACTATATGACCGACATCGACAATCCAGAGTTTCTTAATTACGATGGCCGTATTGGTATCGAAAGGCGTGGTAGCAGTTCGCAGAATTTCAACAAGAAACCCTACGCCTTGGAGACTTTGCAGGATGATAATGTTACCAATAACAACGTCAGCATTTTCAACATGCCCGAAGAGAACGACTGGATTCTCAACTCTTTGGCTTACGACCAGACGGGAATGCGTGATTTTTTGTCGTATGAGCTTTCCGAAGCCATCGGACAGTATGCCTCGCGCCGCCAATATTGCGAGGTGGTGATCAACGGCAACTACAAAGGCCTTTATGTCTTCATGGAGAAAATCAAACCCGACAAAGGTCGCGTCAACATTGAGAAGATGGACGAGACCTGCAATAGCTATCCCGAAGTGACAGGCGGTTATATCGTCAAGGCCGACAAGACCACAGGCGGCGACCCCGTAGCTTGGACGATGCAAGGCTACGGTGGTGGTGGCTGGGGAGGTTGGGGCCCCAGTACTGACTTCATCCTCCATTACCCCAAGCCCGCCGATGTCACCAACACTCAAAAGAACTATATCCATGACGTGTTCGACGACCTTGCATCCGTTTCCAACCAGCATAATACCTCTGCTGCTTCGGGTATCCCGTCGGTCATTGACATCCCATCGTTTGTCGATTTCATGATGATTGCCGAGTTGGCTTCCAATGTGGATGTGTATTCGTTCAGCACTTTCTTTCATAAGGATCGTTGCGGCAAATTGAGGGCAGGTCCGGTATGGGACTACAACCTTGCTTATGGTTATGACGCTTTCGGCAACCGCAGCAAATACGACGTGTGGCAGTTCAACAATACTGACAACAACGGCCCAAAGTTTTGGAAAGACCTGTTCGACACCGACCTCTTTCGTTGCTATTTGGCCAAACGCTGGTTTGAGTTGTCGGAGCCAGGTCAACCTTTAAGTTATGAGCACCTTAGTTCCCGTATTGACGAAATCAATGAGCTGATTTCCGAAGCCGTTGTTCGCGACAACCAACGCTGGAACCAAATGTCGCAACACGCCTCGTATGTCAATAACATGAAGACTTGGCTTCAGCAGCGCATCAACTGGCTGAACAATAATATCGGTTCCGAGCAAGGCTGCTCCGATGTCGACTTGCCGCCTTTGGTCATCTCCAAAATCCATTACCATCCCATGGACTATTGGGGCATTGATGGTGACCACTTCGAATTTATTGAAATCACCAATAATGGCGACAATGACGTGGATTTGACAGGCATCTATTTCCGCGAGTTGGGCATTTCTTATCGTTTCCCGAACAATTCGCACTTGGCCGCTCGCGAAGCCCTTTTGCTTTGCTCCGATTCCTTGGCCTTCATCGACCACTATCAAAGGATTCCTTTTGGGCAATACACGCGCAAACTCTCCAACAAGTCGGAGAACCTTGTGTTGGCCGATGCTTGGGGCAATATTATTGACGAGGTGCATTACTACGACAGCGAGCCTTGGCCCACGGAGCCCGACGGCAATGGCCCATACCTTGAATTGAAAAACCTCGAATCTGATAATAGCCTTGCCGAAAACTGGACTTTTGGTGATGATTTGACCAAAATCAATGAATTTGTTGAAAATCAAAATGTTGCGATTCACCCTAATCCTACGTCGAGCAAGATACATGTTGTTTTATCAGAAAATGCCACTCGTTGCCAAATCATTGGTTTGATGGGCAATGTTTTACAGGAAACATCGCCCTCAAGTCCAGATTTTGAGCTTGATTTGAGCGGTTTGCCATCGGGGATGTATTTGGTGAAGGTGCAGTTTGCTGACGGAAGGATGGCTTTTAGGAAAGTGGTTAAACGATAGAAATCTGTTCGTGTCTTTCGGTTAAAGACACGAATCTGTTGCCTATAATCAACACTTTTTAGTAAAAAACACTGTCTATAACCAACAATTTTTATAGAAAAGTGTTGCCTGTAACCAACAGTTTTGTATTTTTGCAGGCAAAATAAAGGAACTATCATGGAAACATTATTTGTAAAACACGACCGATTGATTGCCAAAACTTCGTTGGAAATCGTCAGAGAAATGATGAACCGTGTGCATTGGGATGCCCGACTGCTATCCATCCAAGGAGCCAAAGGTGTGGGCAAATCGACACTGCTCAAACAATTCGTTAAACAGAACTACCAGCCTGGCAACAGGAAAGTGTTGTACTGCTCTGCCGACACCATCGATTTTTCCCGCCGAACTTTAGTCGACCTTGCTGGAGAGTTTGTCATGAATGGCGGCGAAAGGTTGATTATTGACGAAATCCACAAATATGAAGGTTGGAGTCGTGAAATCAAGGAGATTTATGAGCTTTATCCTGAATTGAAAATGATTATCAGCGGCTCGTCGCTGTTGAGCCTGTTGGCTGGTGACGCGGACTTGTCGCGCCGTTGCATCAAATACACCATGTCGGGCTTGTCGTTCCGCGAAGCATTGCGATTCTACGAAAACCTTGAATTTCCTGTTTGGTCCCTGGAGGACATTCTCACACGTCCACACGAATTGTGGCAGACTGTTGCCGCCCAATGCAAACCTGTTGAGCAGTTCAAGAAATACCTTCAATATGGCTATTATCCTTTCTTTTTGGAAGGCCAGCAGGATTATTTTACGCGAATCGAGCAGGTGGTCAACTATGTGGTGGAAACCGAACTTCCCTTGATTTGCAAGGTTGATGTGGCCTACACCCGAAAACTCAAGGCGTTGATTTCCATCATTGCCGAAAGTGTGCCTTATGAGCTGAATGTCAACCGATTGGCTGCCGCCATTGAGATTGGTAGAGATACCGTTGTGGGCTATCTGAAGAACATGGGCGATGCCAAGTTGCTGAATCTGCTCTATTCCGACAAGAAAAGCATCGGCAAGCTCACCAAGCCCGACAAAGTCTATCTCGAAAACACAAATCTGCTCTATGCGTTAAGTCCTGCTTCAGTCGAAATCGGGACAGCGCGTGAGACCTTTGCCATTACACATCTTTCTGAAAACCATCTCATTGAATACGGCAAAGACAAAGGCGACTTCAAGGTGGATTCCAAGTACCATTTTGAAGTTGGTGGCAAGGACAAAGGTTTCGCCCAAATAGCGGATTTGCCTGATTCCTATATCTTTGCCGATGATATCGAGTCGCCTGTGGGTGCTAAGTTGCCTCTTTGGATGCTGGGATTTTTGTATTAGGCATGAGTTTGTTTTACGGATTACAAATCCTTATATTCACGACCGGCGGATTGCAAATCCGCCGGAACAAAGTTTAGTTTTCACAAGAATCACGATTTAAATTTGAATGGCATAAGGTCCTTTTTTCGTTCGATTTCTTCTTCTATCTTTTCGATTTCTTGTTCACATAAATCGCAACTTAATAAAGGACATCTATCCATAAACCATGAGCTTGTGTGTCGGAGTATCTCTGAAATGATTTCTATATCAAATTGTTCAATATTAGACGAGTCTATCTTTAACTCTTTATGTTTTTGCAAATACTGTTTAAGTGGATCGTTTTTACTCGACCGCTTTTTTGTATGAAGAATAACCGTTTCAATATCAAACAAATACTTCTTTTCGAAGAGAATACCAAGTATTGTGAACCATTTTGCGTTTGATTTGTAAGTCCTATATGATGAATACTCTGAACGTGGACCAAACAATGGTTCCTCAAAGATAGGGGAAGAGGGTAATTCCTTTTTGGGTGCGATATTTATTGTAATTCCAATCATTATGGTACAAAATGCTTTTTTGACAATATTTTCATTTGCTGGAAGTAATTCATTCTTTATTTCTTTCAAGCATGGCAATAGCAAATATTCTCTAAAGCCTGGGGGATTAATGTCAAAATACAAATCGAATAGATTCATGTTACGATCACCTTCCTTTGAGTACAAATAATCTACATATTCTTTTTCATGTTCCATGGAATCTCTATAGATGAATTCTACAGCAAAATACTCCGCCAATGATTTATGTGCCCACTTAAACACCACATTTCCTTCTTTGGTGAATAGCGGAACTGTTTCGGTAAGATCTTTCAAAAATTCAGACGGTTGAAAATCTAGATTTCTGTTTCTTGATTTTGCTTCAATAATGGTGTCAATGATTTCAGTACGAGTAAATTCAATTTTATGATTCATTATGGATATTATACCTATGCATCTTAGTACTCGTTCAAAATCATCTTTTTCCAACTTACTGTATTTGTCATGCACCCAATCATCACCTTTTGATAGATCATGTTGCTGAAAAAACGCATTAAACACTTGATCATAAAAAAGGTATTTTTTGGTAGGTATTGTTGGTTTAAAGTCAAAAGCAGTAAAAAGGAGGGTAACTAGTAATGGATTTATTAAAAACTCTTTAACCCCTGTCAGTTCATTCGATTGTAGTTTTCGGATTAGTAGTTTTGATTTTTCACCGTTATTATCAAGATTTCTTAAAAGTTGGAAGGCATCTTGTTCTTCTAATTGTTTGATGGAATACTGGTCAAATGACTGAAAACCAGAAAGTGCATCGTCTTCTCTCGATGTTAAGACAAATGTATTATTATTACCTGCCTTCTCAATAAATGACTGTATCGATGTTGTAACTATATTTCTTTCATTATATGAAATCTCATCATAACCATCAAGAAAAAAAATGAAGCCGCCTTGTTCGACTAAAGTAGTCAGCAATCTTTCATCGAACTCAGAACTAAGATTGCCAATCTGATAGAGTATTTCTTGTAGTATATTATTCTTGGCAGACAAATGTCTTAATTCAACAAGTATTGGTATGCCACAACTGCCATCTTCGAATGCTCCAATAAACAGTCGTTTTGCGATTGTGGATTTCCCCATACCAGCGTTGTCAACAATAAGAGTACGTTTGCGTATTAAACTTTTAGGGAATTCTTTAATGACTATTTCTCTATCACGATTAGAGTTCTTTATATAAATAGAAAGAGGAATGTAAATTTTCAAAAAATCTAATTGTTCATGAAAGGCAACAGGACGAATTTTTAATAGTTTATCGTATGTTCTTTCCAAATATTTCCAAAAGTGTTCTCTGTCTTTTTTTAATATGGTCTTTAAGGTAATGCCAACTTTTTCAAGAGATTTATCAAACCATTTCTCAAACACTGGTTTTGTAATGCTAACTACAGTTGATGCAGCAGTCGTCATGGATTTTGTTGTCAAAATTGTGGACATAATGAAGTAAATTTCTTGCAAAGATATAACCTTTTTAAAATAAATCAAATAAAACAAATAACATCTCAAAAAATAAATACTTCTTTTTTTCTGCATTATGAATCAATTTGTTGCGAAAATATTTCCTCCAAATCAAAAACAGAGAATAACATTTGTCCCTTAGTTTGGTCGGATTTCAATCCGACCGCATTGAACTTGTGGATTTGTAATTCGCACAACCACAAACCAGAAAAATTTTCTTATTTTTGTCCCGAAAAATCAAACAATCTATATCCTTAGTCCGTTCGGATTTGCAATCCGACCGCATTGAAATACAATAGAACAAGCCATGACCAACGAAACACAATTCATACTTTACCAACTTCCCGATGAGGAAGGCGTAATTCAAGTGGTTGTCAAGGATGAAACAATCTGGGCGACTCAGAAGGCGATGGCTTCACTTTTCGGGGTTGGAGTGCCTGCCGTCAGCAAACACTTGAGTAATATTATGGAAGAAGGTGAATTATTAGAAAATTCAGTTGTTTCCAAAATGGAAATAACTGCCGCTGACGGTAAAAAATACCAAACCCAATTCTATAACCTTGATGCTATCATTTCCGTTGGATACCGCGTCAATTCAACGAAGGCTACCAGATTCCGCATTTGGGCCACTGGTGTGCTGAAAGAGTACATCAAAAAAGGCTTCGCCCTCGATGACAACCGCTTGAAAAACCTCGGCGGTGGCGGCTATTGGAAAGAACTCATCGAGCGCATCCGCGACATCCGCTCGTCCGAAAAGGTGTTTTACAGACAGGTATTAGACATTTACGCCACCAGCATCGACTACGACCCTAAAGCCGATATTTCCATTGAGTTTTTCAAACGAGTGCAAAACAAGATTCATTATGCAGTTCACGGTCAGACGGCTGCTGAAGTCATTGTAAGCCGCGCCGATGCCGAAAAAGAATTCATGGGTTTGACGACATTTGAAGGTGACCGACCGCATTTGAAAGATGCAGTTATTGCGAAGAACTATTTGGACGAGAAGGAATTACGGGCTATGGGACAGATTGTCTCGGGATATTTGGACTTTGCGGAACGACAAGCTGAACGGCAACAGGCCATGACCATGAAAGACTGGGCGGCGCATTTGGACCAAATTCTGACGATGAGCGGTGAAAAACTGCTACAAGGAGCAGGGAAAGTGTCACATCAACAAGCCATCGAACACGCGACCAACGAGTACAAGAAATACCAGCAACGCACATTAAGCCAGGTGGAAAAGGATTTCTTGGAGAATATCAATTCATTGCCGAAAAAGTGAATCTTTAGTTCGGTCGGATTTGCAAATTCGCCGGAACTATAGGTCAAACAATAGCCGAAAAATCGCAAAAAAGTACAACCTATTAAAAAAAGTCGTATTTTTGCAGCGAAAACGAAAACGAGCATTAATTTATTCACTTAAAATTAGAGAACTATGTCAGAAATTTTGAATGAAATCGTTCCGATCATTGCCGAAAAACTCGGTGTTGATCCTTCAGAAGTCACTATGGAAGCCAGCTTCACCAACGACCTCGGCGCCGATTCTTTGGACACCGTCGAGCTGATGATGGAATTCGAAAAGAATTTCAACCTCTCCATTCCGGACGACCAACAGGAAAGCATCCAAACCGTGGGTGATGTGGTCCGCCTCATTGAAAAAATGCGTGAAGCCTAACCTCAATTAGAAACTAACTTAAACTCAATGGAATCGAAACGAGTCGTTGTCACAGGCCTCGGTGCCATCACCCCCATCGGAAATACCGTCAAGGAATTCTGGGACGGGTTGATTCATGGCAAAAACGGAGCAGGCGACATCACCCGTTTCGATTCTGCTTTATTTAAGACCCATTTCGCCTGCGAGGTGAAAGGGTACAACCCTGACGATTTTTTCGACAAGAAAACCGCTCGCAAGTACGACCTCTTTGCGCAGTTTGACATCATAGCTGCCGACGAAGCCATCGCCGACTCGGGTATTAGTCCTGAAAACACGGATTATGACGATGTCGGCGTCATGCTGACTTCGGGCATTGGCGGCGTCAACCATTTCTATAATGAAATGATGGAATATGCGCAAACCGACCTTACGCCACGTTTCAGTCCTTTCCTCATCACCAAGATGATCGCCAACATGCCTGGCGGCGTGATTTCCATCAAGTACGGTTTCTGTGGTCCCAACTACGCCACGGTTTCGGCTTGTGCATCGTCGGCCCACGCTATCATTGATGCTTTCAACTACATCCGCTATGGCAAGTGCAAGGTTTGTGTGGCTGGTGGTGCAGGTGCGGCTATCGGCGTTTGCGGTATCGGCGGTTTCAACGCTATGCACGCCCTTTCGACGCGCAACGATGACCCGATGACGGCTTCGCGACCCTTCGACCTCCATCGCGACGGTTTCGTCATGGGCGAAGGTGCAGGCAGCCTTATTTTGGAGGAATACGAACACGCCAAAGCTCGTGGTGCGAAGATTTACGCTGAGCTTGTGGGTGGCGGCGCTTCTGCCGATGCTTACCACATCACGGCTCCGCATCCCGAAGGCAAAGGTGGCATTTTGAGCATGAAACGCGCTTTGGACGACGCAGGCATCCGTCCCGAAGTCATCGACCACATCAACACGCACGGCACTTCGACGCCAGCGGGCGACTTGGCTGAACCCATCGCCATCAAGGAAGTGTTTGGCGAACATGCCTACAACATCAGCATCAACTCCACCAAGTCGATGACAGGTCACCTGCTCGGCGGCGCGGGTGCCGTTGAAGCCATCGCCACCGTGTTGGCCCTCAAGGAAGGCATCATCCCGCCCACCATCAACCACTTCGACGACGACCCGCAAATCGATTCGCGCCTCGACTTCACTTTCAACCAAGCCCGCAAGCGCGACATCCACTACGGCCTCTCCAATTCTTTCGGTTTCGGCGGACAAAACGCCACCCTGATTTTCAAAAAGTTCGAAGAATAAGATGGCCCTCTTTTCTCACCTTTCTCCCGACGACAAAGCCCTTTCTGATTACATCAACAACATTTTCGGTTTTCGACCGAAGAACATCGCTTTGTACCAGCTGGCCTTCACGCACAAGTCGAAGTCAGAGGAAATGGTCGGCGACTATCATCTCAGCAATGAACGACTTGAATACTTAGGCGATGCCGTTCTTGAACTCGTGGTAGGTGATTATCTTTTCCGCACTTATCCCACCCAGCCCGAAGGTTTTCTCACCGAAATGCGCTCGCGCATCGTCAGCCGTGCCTCGCTCAACAAGTTAGCGCAGAAACTCGGCTTCGACGACTATATCAAATACAAACACGAGAACTCCCAGTCGGGCAATAGCTTTCTTTCGTTGGGCGGCAATGCTTTCGAGGCCTTGATGGGTGCCATCTACCTCGACCGTGGCTTCCACTTCTCTCAGCACATTATCGTTGACCGCATCATCCGCGTCCACATCGACCTCGACGAGTTGCAAAACACCGACATCAACTTCAAGAGCAAGCTGCTCGAATGGACCCAAAAACGGCGTAAACACCTTGAATTTAGGCTCTTGGATGAAAGCATGGAGAATCATCGTAAAGTGTTCCACGTCCAGATTTTCATTGACGACAAAGGTTACGCCGAGTGCAGCGATTACTCCCTGAAACGCGCCGAGCAAATCGCAGCCGAAAAAACATACAACATGCTGACAAATTGAGTATTTTTGCCGCATGGCCAGCAAAGAAAAAAATACCGTTGCCCCTCCCGATTTTGGTGACACCCGCGTCATTGGAATCAATTCAGCCATAGCCGATTACAAATTGGTTTGGCTGCTCAACGAGAAACTATCTATCAAGCTTTCGAGACAAGACGACTTCGTCCATAGTGGTGCCATTTATCCGTATTACCATTGCAGCGCCGAGGAAAACGGCCCTGTTTACGGGTTGCTTGCCGTTTCGTTCAACAAAAAATCAAGCCTCAACTTCAATCCGCGCCTCGACTATCTCTTCATCATCCGCAACGAGAGTCTGCCCAACCGCGTCACGACTATCTTCGAGAAAATCAAGGAGATAAGCGGTATCAACTATGCTTTCTTGATGGATAGTTATATGGATCGGCTTGATGCCGCGCTCTACGATGTCGAGGATTACGACACCATCATTCTCACCAAGGCACGTGAACTCAACTCCCCCGAGCATGTCAAGGAGGAAATTCGGCAGCGCAATATCATTTTGGGAATCAGCGACGATTAAGGCGCTTCAACCACCACATTTACAGCATTTTTCGTATCAGCAAAAAAGGCTATTGGGTCACCGATGCCCAAAAGCAAACGGTTGTTGCCCAATGGGGTTTGCAGGCCCAGCACAACCGAAAACCGACCACGATAGGTTTCTTTGGGTTGCAATACTCCAATCGAGTCGTAATGGCCATACCGCACTTTGTTGTCATCGAGAAGCAAGAGCTTTAACATCATTCCTTGCTGGAAATCAATAGCTTGCGGATAAGGATTGTATATGGAGAAATCAATGTGGAGGGTGTCGCAAGTACGAATAACCATGGGTTGGTTTTCGTCCTCGTTGACGATTTGGAACTCTGTCACCAAACGGTTGGCGGTTTGGAAATGCTCTATCAGGCCGATGCCGTCAACATACACGGGTTTGCCTATCCATGCCGTGTCGAACTGCCAAAGGTCGTATTGGGTTTGCCTGTCGTAATAGCGACGTAAAGCGGAGCTTTCGTTACCTGTAAAGTAATGATACAAAGCAGGTTGCTGGAACGAGCCTTGGAACACCACAGGATGGTCGCCCGCCTCTGACGCTATGGCTTCATAGCGCGGTCGGTCTTGGCAGAAGCCAAAAGAAGCCGCAATTGAGGTCAATAGTGCAATGCGCACAGCCAACACCAACGGCAGCGAAGGCGCGACGAATCGTCTGATGTATTTCATCAACTTGTTATCAACTAACGCTTTGCGATAAAGCAAAACCACTACTGAAATCGCTCCAACAGCAGTCCAATGCGGTTCCACATGACCGCGGAAAGTCATCAGCCAGAAGAAGACAAAGAAACCGATCAGTATGAACCATAGTCCACGTTCGAAGACTAATTCAGAAGGCATAGATACACTCGCCTTTCTGCCCATGTCATTCCGAGGCTTTAGCCGAAGCGAATCTATGGGCAGAAAGGTTCGGTATGACATGCCTTCTGGAACTTTACAAAGAACATACACCAACGCGCCAAAGACAAACGGATTGAACACCAGCAACTGATTGGGCAGATACTCAAGGAAATAACTCCAACGGAACGGCTCGCTGCGTCCCGAAAGATGGTAGCGGAAACTTGGGAAATCGGCGTTGATTTGCCAAAGGATGTGTGGCGTCAATAAAGCCAAGGCCAAAAAACAAGCTACATAAAACTTGCCGTCTTTCAAAAGTTTAAGGTTCGACAGCACAATCAGCCCTAACAGCAAGAAAGCATGGTACTTGCTATAGACCATCAAAGCCATCAGCAAGCCCATCAGCAGCGCATTTTTCCAAGAGTTGTTGTTGAGATAACGCTGATAGATTAATAAGAACAAGGCCGAAAACAGTAACAAGGCTGCATCGGGTGTAGTGACGAAACCGTACAGATTGACAATCAGGATGGAAGAGGTAAGGACAAAAAATAGTAATACTTTGTTTTTGTCAGGCTTTGTTTCGCCGAGGAGATGCCATAATATTAATAAGGTGAGACAAGACGCTATAATAGTGCAGAACCGTACACCCAAAATGCCCGAAAACAGATGGCTGCTCAAAAAGGTCATCAGTGCCACCATAGGCGGGTGGTCGAAATAACTCCAAGCGAGGTGTTCTCCGAAAAGGGCATAATAGGCCTCATCCTCGTGGATTGCGGTGAAAATGCCTTGTAACAGGTTGATGATGAAACAAATAAAAATGCCACAACAAAGGCAAAACTTCCAAGTGAATACTTTGTCCTTTGTCATGGCGTTGTCAGTTTTCTATAAAGAAAAATTAAAATTGAAAAATACCATTTCGGCCTTTGCGGGTTTGGGTGTAACGCGTGAGCAACAACGATTTTTCTTCAGGAGTAATCGTCCCTACTTTACGCATGTCAGCACGCTCAAACCAATGCGACTGGTACTCGTGGAAGAAGCGATAGAGCGAATCGGAAGCACACAACACCTGGGCGTTATAAGGCTCAAGACCACCATCCTCTAAATGAAACACGATGTGGAAAATGCTACTATCGCTGTCATACTCGTATTCAAAAGCATAATAAATGACCGTATCAACACTTTCACGAACACGACGTTGTAGGCCCAGACCATCCTCAAAGAAATACATCCGTTGACCTCTCGTAGAATCATAGGGGTCATATTCGTAAACTTGGAATCCATCCTCAATGATTTGACCATAATAGTCTGTATTCCAATGCTCTAAATAAGTCAAACCATACACCTTGTTCACCATACTATAGACATCAATCTTGTTTTGGCTGACGAGAACCCTACGATACACATGTCCGCCAGGTGAAGAGACGGTAAACCACGAGCCTCGAAAATCGCCCTCACTATAGTCGTTCACGGTCACGGTGACGATGCTATCCTTGGCTCTGCCCGACATGGGCGAAATCGTGTACCAATCGGCATCATCATTCTTCGTTATGGTCCATTTGCAGTTGGCTCTGACAATCATAGTCTGAGTTTCGGCTTCCAATCCAAAGTTAAGGTCTTGGGTCGATACGAAAATACTATAGTCTGGTTCACAGCCAGAAAAGCATAATAATGCCAGGACACTGAATACAAAAAGGAAAGGTTTGGTTCTCATTTTAATAGGGATTAAAATAGAGACGCGCCGCGGCGCGTCTCTACAAAGGTCAATTAACCGACATGGATGTTGTCCTTCACCAATTTCAGGATTTTCTTCGTGTCGTTGCCGAGATCCTTGCGGAGGTTGGCATCCTTGAAATCGGAGAGGAACTTGATCATGTAGTCGACGATGGCATCGGAGAACACGCCCTTGGCAGTGTAGATCTCGCGGTCCTTGTCGAGCTCCTTGGCGGCGGCTACGCAGCTGTCGGGCAGTTGCTCCAGCGACTCTTGCAACTTCTTGTTCTTGTCGTCGTGGATGTTAACGCCGAGGCCGACGTAGGTCTTTTCAGCAATCTCGAGGGCATCGGGCATCTCGAAGCCATGACGGGCAGCGGCGCAGAGGGCGGCCATCAGCAGGTACATGTCGGCGCAGCCGTCGGAGGCACGCCATTCGAAAGTCTGCTTCTCGCTGAAGTCCTTGTTCGACTTCTTCTCCAACGGGTTGGCGTTGGCGGACATGTCCTTGCCGTTGTTGATCCAGCCCAGCGGTACGCGTACCAAGGCACTGCGGTTGCTGTAAGACCAGCACAGCGAGGTCGGGGCTTCCTGATGAGGCACTAAGCGCAGGAACGACAGCGGGTTGGGGTTGCCGAAGGCAGGCAGTGAAGTACCGGCGACCATGTAGCCAGCAATGGCTTTCTTGGCGTAGTCGGTCAGTTCACCGTTCTTCACCATCACGCTCTTGCCGTCCTTCGTGAACTTGCAGTGGACGTGCATACCCGAGCCAGCCTTGCCCACAGTGATCTTCGGGGCGAAGGTCAGGGTGACGCCGTATTCGTAAGCCAGTTGGCGCATAATCCACTTGGCGACAACGAG
>Ga0265298_10006444_pt1 | contig 14486 bp, 14 predicted proteins | sample AusTroGonzalo_MG_3_FD_193486 | JGI IMG/M metagenome (GOLD analysis project Ga0265298, IMG submission 193486) | Bovine rumen microbial communities from tropical cattle in Woodstock, Queensland, Australia - Gonzalo_01 | ecosystem: Host-associated > Mammals > Digestive system > Stomach > Rumen ... | reverse complement strand
CCTTGCCACTTTTCTTCAGGCCGGCGGTGATGCCACAGGCGCGGAAACCTTTTGGGCTCGTCACACTGCCATTATGATTCAGTTGCATGATGGAAAATCCTTGTTTGTATTCAAAGTAACTATTCAGTGGGTTCTTAAAACGAAAAAGTGGTTAGTGAAATGGGAGGGCCGAGCGTCTGCTCGGCCAATGTACCCGTGGGAAAGTTTTCGGCAGGGCAGCCAGGACTGGCTGCCGCCCGTTACCAGTGAGAAGTTACGCGCGCCCCATGTCCCTCGTCCCATCTGCGCGCTGCTGAAGACCTTAAAGAGCGTCAGAAAAATGAGCCGGACTCTAGTTCAAGCCTTTCTAGAATTCCTAGAAATCATGTCAAGTCGATGGCGTATTGTTTGGCGGCGGCACGCAGCTGGGATAGTAGCGACTGGCAACTCTGTGTTCTGCTTTCCCGCTGGAAAATGGTGCATTTGCGGATGACATCCGCCAGGGCTGGCATGGACAACAGTTCCGGCACGTCCGAGACGGCTGGCATCGGGGAGTTCTCCAGGTTGTTCTTGGCCTGTCGTCGGACATTCTTCTGCAACATCTCTTCATGCGACTGGACCATCGCCTTGCCGCCGAACAATACGGCGAAGGTGATTCCCAGCGCGAAGATGTCTGTGCTTTCATTCAAGTAGTCCTTGCAAATCTGTTCGGGAGACAGAAAGCCCATCGTGCCGGAAATCGTCGTGGGACGGTAACCGCAGGTCACGGAGACTCCGAAATCCAGCAGGCGGACACGGCCATCGCGCCCTAGCATGAAATTGGAGGGCTTGATGTCCAGGTGGATGATTTTCCGCCGATGCAGGTACTCTAGGGCCTGTGTGGCCCGGAACATCACCTTGACCTTATCTTCCAGGGTCAGACTTTTGATGACCTGCTTCTCGGACAGGTCATGACCGGAGACGAACTCCATCAGCAGGTCATAGCCGAGTTCAAGTCCGAAACGCTTGACCTTGTGCAGACCGAAGATCTTGACGATGGGCAGTTCAGTGCCTGTGCCGCCGAGCCGCAGGCCAATCTGGTATTCGTTGAGCAAATGGCGGCATTTGGTCTTGTAGGCGGTGTTCTGGAGTTTTTCGGTATTACCTCGTGTGTTTGGATTGCCGAGCCATTCGTCCAGGCGGTTGCGGATGGCTTTGACGCAGAACTCGTACTCGTAGTATCTAGCGCGGTACAAGATGCTCTCCGCGCCTTTGGCCTGCACATCAAGCAGTTCGTAGTCTCCCGTCTCTGCCACCTGCTTCATGATGGCAATGACTTCCGCCGTCGGCGCACTCCCGAAATCGACGGCTTTCATCCCCCGCAGATAATTCTTCTTGTCCACAGGCGATTCTGTTTGCGTGTCCATCATCTCTGCCGCCTGGTCCGACTTTGCGGCGGCGTTCTGCGCTCGTTCGCTGCGCAGTTTGCTGACATTGATTTTGGAAGTTTCTCGCTTGCGGTCAACTTGGGCAGCGTTACTTTCAGATGCTTCGACAACGGACGGAGGCATTGCCCGCTCTTGCTCTTCCGGAGGCTCGACAGCAGCTTCTGCCGGTGCTGGCGCAGTCTCGACGGGGCGCGCTGTAGCCTGACTTTTCTGCCTGGCCAGCATTTCCAAGCTCAAGTATCGGCGTCCCGCCAATGGTGCCCGGGAGTTATCCTCCTGGTATTTCTTTTCCTCGTCCATGACGTATCATTCCTCGTCAGCCGTCTTTCGGCTACATTCAACTAGCAACAGACGGCAATTTTCCGCTTACAATTTGCCGATACGCTTAAGGATGGAAAGCACATCTTCGCCGGTGCCGCCTTTTTTGGCCACGGCTTTGCCTTCGTCGTTGAGGTTGATGTTCAGTTTCTCGAGTTGGACATGTTGTTTCAATGTCTTTTCCACCATGGCCTTGGTGTGATGCTCGACCGTGGAATTGAAGTCTTCCACCAGTTCTTTCGGCTTGCGCGAATATAACAGCGACACTGTGATGAATGGCTCGGTCAGCTCGGGATTTTCCACGACGCTGTAGACCGGCGTCACGTCCATGTCGATGAAATACTGGACGATATCGTAGAAGATGGTAGGGCTCACATCTGTAGGCACTTCTAGCAGGAACATCGCCTCAATGGGCGTCTCCGGCTCCAACAGAAGGCGGTTGTAGTTGTTTTCCAACTGCTTGCCGAAGGGTTGCTTGCTGTTGTAGGAGAAATAACAGAAGTGGTTGATGTACGGCTTGGCCAGGAACAGCGTGAAATCTTCTTCGTCAATCTGGCATTCCAGCAGTTTCATTTCCTCGTTCTTCTTGGGAATCGACAGCAGGACATTCAGGGAGTCGACGAGCATCGTGTTGTAGTCGTCCTCGGCTATCTTCTCTTCGAACTTGCAGCGGTTGCTGAACAGCACGATGTTTCCTGTGTTACCGCTGTTGATGGCCTCGTCCAAAGGCCCACTCAAAAACTCAGACGAGTTCTTCACAAACTCGTTTGATTCCATGCCAGCGTACGGCAGTATCAGACCGAAGAATGTCTTGTCCTCGACGGCGATTTCCTCCGCCTTCGTCAAATCTTCCAAAATACACGCCGTGATGCCGGCGCCAGTGCCGCCGCCAGTCGAACTGAACACCTTGTTCCCGCGTATAAGTTCCGCCAAACGACGCTGCACTGACAAATACGCGTCACGACCTATCTGCGGATCCTTTCGCGCCCCGCGGAACTGCCCGCGCCCAGAGTTCAAATTTGCCAGCAGGCGCTGACCGCCGCTCGTCACCTGCGTCATCTCCGCCTCGGACACGTTAACCAGAACCGCCTCGGGGTCGAGTTTCGACGCAATTTTGCATCCTGCTCCGCCAATGCCTATAGCCATCTCTTTTTCTCCTTGTCTGCAAATGGTTCTCTATGTCTAATCAATTCGTTATTGACGAGCTTCCTTTAAAAACAGCGAATCTAGATCCTGGAACCGAGAAATCCCCACCAGAGCCGCCAGCGCCTGAGCCCCCCATTTCGTGATGTAGATGTTCTTACGATTCCGTTCATCCTTTATCTCTATGAAACACAGCGAACGCACCGATTCTACGACCGCTACCGCCGTCTGTTTTGTCCGGGTAATCCCCGCATGCTTCAAGTCATCAAAGCAATTGGTCAAATTGTACTTGACACCTAGGCCCTCACCCTGCGTCGCCCAGAGCAAAACCAAATACTGTGCCTGCGTCAATTGGCCTATCTGCTGGGCAAACAGGCTGTCAGCTTCTGCCTTCTGGACATTTTTTGCTTCTCTTGCCATGGCCGTTTCCTGCGTTCTGCACCGTCTAATATTCGGTATTCACCTTATTATAATGCCATTTTCACTAATATCAAGCAGAATAGCAAAATAAAAATAACTTAACTATACTATAGTATAGTATGGTATAGTATAGTAGAATACAGTGTAGTATAGTTATATTGGAGGGGAAGGGTGATTGAATGATTAAGAAGAACAGCCGAATTATGAAGGCAAATGCTTGGCAGACAGGATAAAGTCCGAAAAGAAGTACGGTCATCCCGTTCAGAGATGTGTGGGTATCTTCGGGCTCAAGCGGCGGCGAAGGGTCTCGCCGCCCTACCAAACCTTGGCATACGTTCTCGCGTGAACCTTGGCCGAGCAGACGTTCGGCACTCCCTCGGCATCGCACATCTTTCTCCTGGCACGACGTCGGCGAAGGGTATCGCCGCTATACAAAATCGTTGGCGAACTTTGCCCTAGGAAGCTTGGCCGAGCGGACGCTCGGCCCTCCCAATGCGATGGTATGATTGTCCAAGGGCACCATGGCGGTGAAGGGTCTCGCCGCTATGCAAAATCGTTGGCGAACTTTGCCCTAGGAAGCTTGGCCGAGCAGACGCTCGGCCCTCCCTCGGCATCGCACATCTTTCAACGGGGGCGACGGCGGCGAAGGGTCTCGCCGCCCTACCAAACCGTGGCATACGTTCTCGAGTGCACCTTGGCCGAGCAGACGCTCGGCCCTCCCTCTGCATCGCACATCTTTCTTCGGGCACAAACGGCGGCGAAGGGTATCGCCGCCCTACCAAACCGTGGCATACTATTTCACGTGCACCCTGGCCGAGCAGACGCTCGGCCCTCCCTCTGCATCGCACATCTTTCTTCGGGCACAAACTGCGGCGAAGGGTCTCGGCGTCCTACCAGGCGGTGGAGAACTTTGCATCAGGAACCTTGGCCGAGCAGACGCTCGGCCCTCCCTCGGCATCGCACATCTTTCTCCTGGCACGACGTCGGCGAAGGGTATCGCCGCTATACAAAATCGTTGGCGAACTTTGCCCTAGGAAACTTGGCCGAGCAGACGCTCGGCCCTCCCTCGGCATCGCTCATCTTTCAACGGGCGCGACGGCGGGGAAGGGTCTCGCCGCCCTACCAAACCGTGGCATACGTTCTCGCGTACACCTTGGCCGAGCAGACGCTCGGCCCTCCCTCGGCATCGCATACCTTTGCCACAGCACGACGTCGGCGAAGGGTCTAGCACACAAGGAAAACTAGGCGAACTGTGTCTCGGTCACCTTGGCAGAGCAGACGATAGGCAATATCTCAAAATCTCTCATATACTGATGTGGAATTTGCATTTTGGCAAAATAACTTTATATTATAAGTGCGAAAAAATGACTGGCCGATACTGAGAGCGGGCTTTTTGCACCCGCTTTTTTGTTATCGGCTTCAGTTTGGCAAGCGAGACTAAGACATACAAAGAACGAGGTGCCGTGATGAAAAAGAACAATGAGACAATTCAGGCCATTGATAGTCTGGCCAGAGAGCGCGGGATAGAACCCGAACATCTATACGAGCTGATAGAGGAATCGGTCAAGACGGCCGCCAAGAAATCGATATCCCAGCCTCGTGACGTAGACGTGAAATTCAACCGCGAGACAGGGCAGTTCCAATGCTGGTCGCATTTGAAGGTTGTGGAGAATGTCGAGGATCCGGCCACGGAGATTTCCCTGGCCGAAATAAAGGACAAGTTGCCTCTGGCCAAAGTCGGCGACGAAATCGATTGGGAAGAGACACCCGAAGGTTTCGGGCGAATTGCCGCCCAGATGGCGAAGCAGGTGATATTCCAACGCTTGAAACAGATTGAAAAACAGAATGTCTGCGATTCCTTCCGCGACCAGCTGAACCACCTGATCAGCGGCGTGGTCAGGAAGACCGACCACGGTGATGTCATCATTGATTTTGGCAGCGCCGAAGGCGTCATGCGCAATGCGGATAAGATTCCCAAGGAAATCTACGAGCCGAACGACCACATAACCGCCTTGCTGACGGAAATCAACTCCGAGCATCCCGGACCGAGCCTGTTCGTCACCCGCGCCACGCCTGAGTTCGTGGTCAAACTGTTCGAACTGGAAGTGACGGAAATACGTGACGGCCAGGTGGAGATCAAGGGCGTCTCGCGCGATCCCGGCTACCGCACGAAAATCGCCGTCTACACCGAACAGCCACGCATCGACCCCGTGGGAGCCTGCGTGGGACTGCGCGGCATGCGCGTGCGCAACATCGTCAGGGAACTGGGCGGCGAAAAAATCGATATCATCAACTGGGATCCGGATATCCGCGTCTTTGCGGCCAATGCTCTGAAGCCCGCCAAACTGGCCAGCATCGCCGTGGACGAGAAAAAGCACCAGTTGAACGTCAAGGTCACGGAAGACCAGTTGTCGCTGTCCATCGGCAAGCGTGGACAGAACGTGCGCCTGGCCATGAAACTGACCGGCTGGAACATCGACATCTCCAAGGTCGAGGAAACAGAGCAGACGACACCGCAGGACGACTTTGCCGAACAGGTCCGCAAAGCCATCGAAGCCTTGGCAAACATCCCTGCCATTGGCCCCGAGGCGGCCGAAATCCTCGTGCACTCCGGCTTTGCCACAGTGGAGGGAATCAAGGCGGCCGAGGAAGAAGACCTGGCGCAACTGGAAGGCATCGGCAAGGAAAAGGCGGCGGCCATCTTCGCCGCCGTGCAGGAACTGTGACACGCCGGTGAACCCTAAATGACAAACCCAGAAGGCAGGAGATAGACGATGGCAAAAATCAGAGTATACGAATTGGCCAGGGAACTCGGCCTGGCAAACAAGGAACTTCTGGCCCTGCTCGAAAAAGAGGGCTTCAGCGTCCGTAGCCACTCAAGCACGCTGGAAGAAGAAGACGCCGCGCTCGTCCGCAAGCAGGTCCTGGCGGAGCGCAAGCAGGAACAGGCAGCCGCCAAGGCCAAGCCCGCCCCTGCCGCACCAGCGAAGGCCGCCGAGCCTGTCAAGGAAAAGCCATCGGCTCCCGCGCCTGCCGCCCAGCCAGAAAAGCCCGCCGCCGAACCCGCCAAGGACAGCCAGGCAGGGCAGGGCGGCGAGCAGGCCGACGAATCCGAAGGCGAGCAGAAAGAACTGCATCTGAAGGCTCCCATTACCGTCCGCGACCTCGCGGAGGCTTTGCAGAAAAAGCCCAACGAACTGATTGGCATGTTGATGACCATGAACATCTTCGCGGCCATCAACCAGGTGCTTGACGTCGAGCTAGTGGAGAAAATCTGCGAAAAGCACGGCGTGAAATTCGTCCGCGAGCGCCGGGACAAGACGCGTGACCGCGACAATTCCGGGCAGCAGACCTTTGAGAACAAGGCCGTAAGCAGCAACGTCTCCCGCCGCAAGGTCGGGCGTCCGCCCGTGGTTGTGTTCATGGGTCATGTCGACCACGGCAAGACCTCGCTCCAGGACTACATCCGCAACACCCGGGTAACAGCCGGCGAAGCGGGTGGCATCACCCAGCATATCGGCGCCAGTGTCGCCAAGGTCGGCGACCAGTCCATCACGTTCCTGGACACGCCCGGCCACGCAGCCTTCACGGCCATGCGCGCCCGCGGCGCCAATGCCACCGATGTGGCGGTGCTGGTAGTCGCGGCAACGGAAGGCGTGATGCCCCAGACCATCGAGGCCATCAACCACGCCAAGGCCGCGAATGTCCCCATCATTGTGGCGATGAACAAAATGGACCTGCCGGGCGCCGACCCGGAAAAGGTCTACATCGGCTTGCAGCAGAACGGCATCACGCCAGAAGACTGGGGCGGCGACACGGCCGTAATCCCCGTCTCCGCCGTCACAGGGCAGGGGGTGGAAGATTTGCTGGAGCGCATCTTGCTGGAAGCGGAAATGCTGGAACTCAAGGCCGACCCCGATGCCAACTTCGAGGGGCTTGTCATCGAGGCGCAGATGGAGACCGGCATGGGTCCGACAGCCAGCGTCATCGTCCAGAACGGCACGCTCCGCGTCGGCGACAGCCTGATTTGCGGCCAGTGCTACGGGCGTGTCAAGGCCCTGTTGGACACCTACGGCAAGCGCGTGTCGAAGGCCGGGCCGTCAACGCCGGTCAAAATCATGGGTCTGTCGGCGGTTCCCGAAGCTGGTGACATCATTCGCGGATGTGGCTCGGAAAAGGAGGCCAAGGAGCTTGCCGAGGCCGAAATCGCCAAAGTGCGTCAAGGCAACCTGCAGGTGGAGCGCAAGGTCAATCTGGAGAATCTTGACGCCTGGTTCAATACAGAAAAGACCGGGGAGGACAAACCGGAACTCAGCATCATCCTGAAGACAGACGTCAAAGGTTCGCTGGAGGCCCTGAGCGATTCCATCGGCAATCTCAAGTCGGAGAAAATCTCCACGAAAATCATCCATGGCGGCGTCGGTGAAATCACCGAGACCGACGTCGTGCTGGCCGCCGCGTCCAACGCCATCATCCTCGGCTTCCATGTGCGCGTCATGCCTGGCGTCAACCGCCTGGCCAAGCAGAAGGGCGTGGAAATCCGCCTGTACTCCATCATCTACGAACTGCTGGACGAACTGAAGGACGCCATGCGCGGACGCCTGACCCCCGAGACTCGGGAGACACAACTGGGCGAGGCCGTCATCAAGCAGATTTTCAACATCAGCAAGGCTGGCAAGATTTGCGGCTGCCAGGTGCTGAACGGCAGCATCAAGGTCAATTGCAAGGCCAAGGTCTACCGCGAAAAGGAACTGATTTACTTCGGCCAGGTCCAGACCCTCAAGCATTTCAAGGAAGACGTCAAGGAAATGAAGGCCGGCCAGGAATGCGGTATCCGGCTGGACAATTTCGAGGATTTCGAGGTTGGCGATCGCATCGAGTTCTTCAACATCCAGCAGATCGCCCCGGAGCTTTGACATGCCAGCAGTACCTCGCACGACCCGGTTAAACGCCCTCCTGCAACGCGAACTGGGCTCACTGATGGAGACCCTCGTGCCAGCGGGCCGCAATGTCCTGGTGACCGTCACCGGCGTCAAAATCGCCTCCAACCTGCGCGACGCCACCGTTTTCGTCAGCATCTACGGCAGCGAGGCCGAGCAGAAGCGCGCTCTGGAGGAACTCACGAAGAAGCGTGCCCTGCTGCAGAATGCCCTGGCCTCGAAAGTCATCATGAAATACACGCCAGTCCTGCATTTCCGGCAGGACAATACCGCCGCCCAGGCCGATAGGGTCATGCACATCCTCCAGGACCTCAATCTCGACCAGAACGAAGCCTAATTTCCGACGGCGCGCATGGGCGAGACGGGAGACGCAGGACATGGGACGTGGGGACACGCGCATGAGTGAGACATGGGACAAGGGACGTGGGACGTGCGCATGGGCGAGACATGGGACGCTGGACTTGAATCTTCTGACCACTGACCACTAACCACTTTTTGTGAACCTGAAAAGTTACACACAGCCATGATTTACGACGATTGCCACAATATTCCCTTGTTCACGCAATTCCCACAGGAAGCGCGGCAGGCCATCTCCGCTTTCCTGGGCCAGTTGACTTTGCAGACTCCGCTCGGCAAGCGCCAGTTGCTCGGCGACCGGGTGACGGTAAATGTCTTTGACTCCACGACCACGGCGACCGTGAACGAGGCATCATCCGTGGAAATCCACCGGGCCTACGTGGATGTGCAAACCGTCCTCTCGGGCGAGGAAATCTGCTATTGCCTGCCCGTGGACGGGCTGGAGCCGCGGGCGCCGTTCAATGTCCAGAACGACTACCAGTTGTTTCTGACGCGGGGCGCCGACCTCGACCGCGCCGCCCGAGTCACGCTCCGTCCTAGGCGTTGCGCAGTCTTCTTCCCGGGCGAGGGACATCTCTGCTGCCTGTGCCTGCCAGGGCAGGGGGTCCAGACGCTGCGCAAAGTTGTCTTCAAGATTGCCGCCGACAGTCTTTTGTCCTGATTTCAACCAGGGAGGCCCAAGATGCCCAGTCCTAGCCAGACCAAGACAATCCTGTATTGCACCGACTTTTCCCAGAACGCCGACCTGGCCTTCGACTACACGCTGGAGGTGGCGCGGCATCTGGAAGATCCGCAGATAATCCTGTTGCACGTCATTCCAGAACTCGATTCTCAGTTCTGGCGCACATACATCTACGAGGCCGACATCAACATCGATGAAAAGGCCAAAAACGACTTGGACGCCAAAATCGATAACACCTACCGCCACCGTGTTCCCGCAGGCATTGCCTTCCGGCCCGAGTTCCGCATTGGTCGCGCCGACCAGGAAATTCTGAAATTCGCCAGCGAAAACCACGTTGATTTAATCATCATCGGCCGACAGGGACGCGACTCCTTCCGCAACCTGTTTTTCGGCAGCGTGGCGGAGCGGGTCGCCGGCCGCGCCGAATGTCCCGTCATCGTCGTTCCCTTTCCCAAGGAGGGCAAAAAATGACAGAAGCCTTGAGCGACAAGATAGCCAAAATCATGGTCGAATCCCTGTTCCTCGAACTCCAGCCGGAGGACATCGACCCCGAAACGCCGCTAGCCGACTACGGCGTCGATTCCTTCCTGCTGCTGGAACTGCTGTCTGCCCTCGAACAGGAATTTTCTCTGAGCCTGAATCCCGCCGACATCTCGGCCGACAATCTACGCACCCTGGCCGCCCTGACCGCCCTGGTGCAAAGCAAACTCTGAAACCTGAACTCCCCTGATTATCGGAGAGCCTAGCCATGAGCAAAAAAAAGACCGAGGGCATCGCCGCCGGCAAAGTCCTGGATGCCGCGCAACTGCAAGTAGACTGGACTGCCGGGGTATACAAATGCCCGCTGTGCGAAAAGCCACTTCCCTTGGAAAGTCTGCCTCGGTTGCAGATGCACCCGTGCCCGAGATGCCAGAAGATGATTTTCGTGCCCGAGCAAATCGGCGGCTATTTCCTGTACGAGCCGTGCGGGGGAGGCGGCATGGGCAGCGTCTACAAGGCCGTATCGACCAAGTTCCCCGGGCGCGTGCTGGCTATGAAGGTTCTTTCGCGCCAGTGCAAGGACAAGCCGGCGGAAATCCACGCCTTGCTCAACGAGGCGCGAATCAGCGCCACCTTCCAGGGTTGCGATTTCGTGGCCGCCAGCCTGGACAGCGGCTGTGCCAATGGCGAGTATTTCGCGGTCATGGAGTTCATCGAAGGCGAACGGCTGGACAAGATGATTGACCGCCGCAAGCAGATTCCCGAGGGCGAACTCCTCAAACTCGCCCTGCACATCCTCGCCGCCGAACAGCACATCTACCGTTGCGGATACCTCTACCGCGACATAAAGCCGGAAAACATCATCGTCAACCCCAACGGCTATGCCGTCCTGCTGGACTTCGGTCTGTGCATGCCGCGCGCGAAGGCCGCCGGCCCCAGCACCGAGGAGTTCGTCTCCGGTTCGCCGTACTATCTGCCACCGGAACGGCTGCAGGGAACGGGCGAAACCGCCGCCAGCGAAATCTACAGCCTCGGCATGCTCATCTACTACGCGCTGACCGGCAAGACCTATTATGACGCCTCCGAAGTCGAGGAACTGGCCCAGCGCCACCTCTCCGCCCTGCGCATCAACAGCACTACCAAGATGGAAGGCGTGCGCCCGTCGCTGTCCGCCCTGCTGGACAGCATGATTCGCCAGTCTCCCAAGGACCGCCCGCAGTCATTCCACGAAGTGGCGGGAGCCATCAAGGCCATCCTCAAGGAAATCAAGGGTTAAGATGCCCCAGACAGTTGATGCCAGTTTTCTGATTTCCGTCTACCGCCCGCACCCGGAGCATTTCCTGACCACAGTAAAATCCGTGCTCCGGGTCATGCGCGAGGCTAGTTGCACCTCGGAACTCCTGCTCTGCGACGACGGCTCCCCGGAAGACTGCTCCGACCTCCTGGAACAGGCCCGACAGCTAGCTCCCGATCTGGTCAGGGCCTGGCGATCGCCGCAAAACCGCGGCATCGGCCCTTCCCGCTGCGCCATGGTCGAGGAGAGCAGGGGGCGCTATCTCGCTTCCTTCGACCAGGACGACATCATGCTGCCCTTCGGCCTGGACCGCGTTATCGGCCTGCTCGACACCAACCGCAACTATTCCAGCAGTTATGCCCGCAAATGGCTATTTGACGAAAACGGGCTGACTGGCGAGGTCCACGGGAACATCATGTCCCGCTTCAACATGCTGTTCACGCCCAAGGTCAACATCAACGCCATGCTCATCCGGCGCGAAGACCTGCTGGCGCACGGCAGCTTCATGCCCTGTCCGAACAGCCCCATCAACGACGATGTGTTCCTGATGATACGCCTGGGAGCCGATACCGACCTGCATTATGACGCCGCGGTCCCGCGCGCGCTGTACCGCGTCCATGCCGGGCAGAACTCGCTCAAGTATGCCGAACTGAATCGGCGCGATTTCCCCGTCATGTGCCAGTACATCATCAACCAGTATCCCGAATTGTATCAGCAGATTCAGAGTGGCGACATCCCCAAATGCACGCCGGAGAACTTCCGCATCGTGCAGGGCCTGACCGGCATCGCCACCTATTTCAACCAACGCGACTATCCGCTCGCCGACCACCTTTGCAGCGTCGCCGTCGAGCGCCATCCCGAGGATAGCGGTGCCTGGGAGCACTGGCTGATTCTGAACAGCGGCTCACAAACCATGGAGAAATGGGAGGACATCTTCCGTCGCGCCAACCAGCAGTTCGCCGACAATGTGGACGCCCTGTTCATCTTCTGGCTCATCGCCTGCGACCGCGCGGACCGACTGTTCGGAAAGGTCCCCGAGGAGGTTCTCGCTGAAACGCGCCGTCTCCAGAGCATCGCCTGGGCGCCGCCGCAGATTGTCTTGGACAATGTACCTTCTCCCGCCGTCAAAAAGCAGACGCGTCCCGCCTACACCTTCGTCGAGCAGCCCATCGTCTTTTAGGCTTCCTTTGCTTGCCATAGTGCAAGTTTGACAATAGCAAACACCAAACCAGAAAGGAACCACCCATGATCAAACCATTGGCTCGCTCTGTCTCCATTGGCAACGCCTTCAACAAGGGTCTTCAACTTTACAAAGAGAATTTCCTGCTCATCTTCCTGGCCAGCCTGTTGGCGGGACTAATCGGTGGCTTCTCCTGCGGTATCTGCCTGGGACCGATGCAATGCGGTCTCATCGGTATCTGCCTGACCCTCCTGCGCGGACAGGAACCGAAGCCGCAGGTTGGCGACGTGTTCAAAGGCTTCCAGAAATTCGTCCCCGCCTTCGTCACCATGCTCGTGCTCGGCTTGGGCTTCTTTGTGATCAATCTCATCCTGGGACTGATTCCCATCGTCGGCTGGCTGGCCGCGCTTGTCATCAGCTATTTCATTTCGCCGGCAGTGAGCGGCTGGGCGATGTTCCTGGTTCAAGACCAGAACGCAACCATCGGCGAAGCCATCACCACGCCATTCAAAATGATGGGTGACGGCAAATTCTGGATGATTATGCTCATCATCTTCCTCGCCGGCCTGCTGGGTGCAGTCGGCTTGATTGCCTGCATTATCGGCGTGTTCTTCACGATGCCCTTCGCCATGTGCATGACTGCCGCCGCCTACCAAGAAGCATACGACGATGACTCTGACCAGGCTGACGACGCCCCCGCGCAGGAGCCCGTCGAACTGCCCCAACTGTGACCGATTCCCAAGGCCAGACTGAAAGCCGCGCCTCCCGCCGCTGGCAGGAGGCGGTCTGGCTGGTTGCCTCCTTGTCAGTCGTGGCCGCCCTTCTTCTGCTGGCGTATGCCTTCCAGATAACCATCTGCCCGCTCAAGCGCTTCACGGGCGTTCCCTGTCCGACCTGCGGTTCCACACGCGCAGTGTTTCGCGCCTTGCGCGGCGATTTTGCCGGAGCCTGGGCGATGCAGCCGCTGGTGATGACGCTCATCTGCGCGGCAGGCCCTCTGGCGCTGGCCGCCTGGCTGTCGCCCCGCGTGAAACGTCTGCTGGCGGCGGCATGGCGCAATCCTCTGACCTGGGTGCTGGCCGCTTTGGCGGTGGCCAGCAACTGGGCATACGTCATCATACATGGGAATTGAAGATAGGTAAAAGGCTAGCGGATTACAGAAAACATGCGTTCAAATCGCCTTGATGAAAAATACATTTTTGCATTTTTAAAAATTGCATTTATATTAAATCTTGGATGTACTTGTTTTCTGTAGTTTTTTCCCTAATTAATCCATACTAGCAAATCGTTAAGCAAGGAAACGGAAAATGTCAAACTTTCAGCAAGTCATCGCCGATGAGATTCGTCGCCTGAGCCGCAAGGAAGCCAAAGCCTTGTTCGCGCCCATCGCGGAGCAACTGTCTTCCTTGAAGAAGCGCCTGGCCGTTTTGGAAAAGCAGGTCAAGACCCTGGTGCCCGAGGCACCTGCCCCGACCAAGGCTGATGCGGAAAACGCCCCGGCGACTCCTGAAAAGCCCATCCGCCTCAACGGCAATGCCATCAAGAAAATCCGCCGCAAACTGCGCCTGACCCAGGCTCAGTTCGCTGCCCTGGTGGATGCCAGCACTGGCTCCGTCAACCACTGGGAAGCCGGCAAAGTCATCCCGCAGAAAATCCAGAAGCAAAAAATCGCCGCCTTGCGCGGCTTGAGCAAGCGCGCCGTCGCCGCCATGCTGGCCGACAAGGGCATTGTCATCAAAGCCGCCCCGGCCGCCGAAGCCCCCGCCAAAGCCGAAGAAACGAAATAAAGCAGAGAAAACCCCATCCGACTGGAGCCAAATAATGCTTAATTTTCCGAAATTTCGCTTGCACCTGCTCTGGGCGCTGACGCTGGGACTGCTGATGCTGTCCACGGCCCGCGCCGAAATACCAGGCAGCCAAACCTCCGAGGGGCGCATCGCCGAAATAACCGCCCTCACGGAACAGGCCATGAACAGCCTGGGAGCCGAGGCGGAGCCGGCAAAAATCCTGACCGCCGTCAAGCAGGCTTATTTGGCCAAGCATCCTGAGTTCGCCAAGGCCATCGAGGCCCCTCTGCTGTCCGACGACGACCTGGGGCCCCTGGTTGCCGCCGACATGGAGCGACAGTTGGACAAGGTGCTCCACCTGCCAAACCCCGAGGAACAACAGCAGTTGGCCGAGGCCAAATTTCCTCTCTACAAGCGTGGCGACCACATCAAGATTGTCTACAAGCGCTCGCCGACTAAACTTGAATCCGTGGAAGGCG
>Ga0265298_10006443_pt1 | contig 14488 bp, 17 predicted proteins | sample AusTroGonzalo_MG_3_FD_193486 | JGI IMG/M metagenome (GOLD analysis project Ga0265298, IMG submission 193486) | Bovine rumen microbial communities from tropical cattle in Woodstock, Queensland, Australia - Gonzalo_01 | ecosystem: Host-associated > Mammals > Digestive system > Stomach > Rumen ... | reverse complement strand
GATACCGTTGCAGCTCTCGGAACGATCGAGAACGAGACCGAGAGAGACACGACAGCGATGACACTCTTCGGAGCTTCTGCGGAAGAACTGGCGGGACTTCTTGACGATGGTGGCGAAGCACTTAAGACGCTCGGAGACGAGGCGCAGAACAAGGGCGCCATCATCTCGAATGAGGACCTTCAGAACGCCGGCGAGCTTCAGGATACTCTTGACAAGATCAAGGCCCAGCTCGGCGGAGCATTCGGACAGGCAGCGGTCAAGGTCGCCACAGCACTCACTCCGGTGCTTGAGAAGGTTGCGGAAGTAATTTCGAACATATCCGAAAAGCTTGCAACCCTCTCGCCTGAGACATTGACCATCATCGCTGTTATTCTCGCTGTTATTGCAGCAATCTCACCTATTGCAGCGCTGATCGCAAACATAGCTACGGCGATATCAGTCATCACGCCTATGATCACGGCGCTGAATGCAGCACTTGCAGCGAATCCCGCCATCTTGATCATTATGGGAGTCATTGCAGCGATAACGCTTTTAATTGTGGCTGTTAAGGCCATTGTTGAACACTGGGATCAGATCAAGGAAAAGGCTGCCGAGGTTTGGGGCGCCGTTACCGAGAAGTTCAACGCAATAAAGGACGCCGTTGTTGAGAAATTCAACGCCGTGAAGGAAAAGGTCACCGGCGTATTCAACAACATAAAAGAAAAGGCAGCCGAGAAGTTCGGAGCCGTCAAGGAAGGCATCGGGAAAGTATTGACCGCAGCCAAAGACACGGCATCGGAGAAGCTTGGCGCCATGAAGGAAGCCTTCGAGAAGAACGGCGGAGGTATCAAGGGAACTATGGCAGCCGCCTGGGAAGGTATCAAAGGATACTGGACAGCGGGCTTTAGTTTTATTGATAAACTGACCGGCGGAAAACTTACCGAGATTAAGGATGCCATTTTCGGAAAGTTCAAGGAGATCATCGAGAAAGCGAAGACATGGGGCAAGGACCTCATTCAGAACATGATCGACGGTATCACCGAGATGATAAACAAGGTCAAGGAGACCGTCGGCAAGGTGGCGCAGACGATCAAGGACTTTCTCGGGTTCTCGGAGCCAGAAAAAGGTCCCTTGTCGGATTTTCACCGGTTTATGCCCGACATGATCGACTTAATGACTAAGGGCATTGATCAGAATCTTTACAAGGTTCAGGATTCAATGAACGAGCTGGCCAGCACGATGGTACCGCAAACAAATGTCAATGTTGACTACAATGACAGCGGTGTGACTTCAAGACTCGACAATATAAACAAGTCGTTGGGACAGCCCACTCCGGTGGCGGTCAATGTTGTCCTCGAAGGCGATGCTCGTGGAGTCTTCAAGCTTGTAAGAGAACAGAATTATCAGTATGTTCAGGCGACGGGCCGGCATGTACTGGCGTAAGGAGTTGAATAAATGGCTCTTAATCTTTTCGTTGTCGGCTCGACCGATTACACAAACAATATCATCAATGAATCGTATGATGTTCAGAAGACGGATGTCTTTGAGACATGGACCGATGCAAACTATAAAATCCATCGTGAAACGATCCGCACACGCATCGAAGGGTCTTTCACGATGCGGTTTCTATCACTTGCCTCATATCAGGCATTCGTTTCACACATGGCACAACAGAAGACTTCGGGCGGGTATTATTCATGCACTGTATGGTCAAACAATACCCAGGAAAGCAACACGGCCGAGCTTTTTATTGAGTGGGCGCCGAAGGCTGTGCAACGGCCCGACCTTGTGATGGATTACAGCGAATTCACAGTAAATGTCACGGAGCGATAAACATGCTTAACATATCCGAAGAATTAAAGGCAGCATTCCTGACCGATTCGACGCATAAAGATATACAGATATTATTTGAGGGCGAACTGGGAAAGTATAGCAAGATAAACTTTTGTAATATCAATGCAGAAGGTGGAGAAAGCGGATCGAATAAGACAATAAATAATGCTTTTTATTTATCGTATTACGGTGCCGATTCACCGGTAAATGTATGCTGGGACGATGAACAATATCTTGTAATCAGCGGGTCGTATCAGTTCAATCAATTTGATGTGACAAGTATACCAGCACCATCACTTTCGGGCGTTGGTCTTGTTTTATATGACAATAATGATGTCTTGAGATATGTTGAGACACTTCCAATGACGGAGTTTGTACTTGGTCAATGGGTTACATTTAAATATGTCATTCCTACGGCATCATATTCCCGTTTAAGGGCTGTATATATCTATATCAGAAAATCCGGCGGGGCTTATTATGACGGAAGTGATAAGGCTGACCGTTACTCTTATAACTGGAATGATTTATCAGTAAATATCGGCAATGATCCCGACGAGATGCCATTCCCGGACACAATAAATTTGATCAACATTGAAGCTCAGGGTAAACGCTACCAGGATTATATTCTCTCAGTCGTTGAGCCGAATCCGGTGACTAATGACGAGCTGTGTCAGAATGCTTTTACTTTATCAGAACATATATGCAGTTCGAATGTACTCAAGTTCGGAGCATCGGAGGGCGCTCAGCTATCTTTTGATGCGGTAGGAATTGAAAACGACGACCTTGTGGGGAGATATTTCACAGCATCGATCGGATGCGAGGGCATTCAGGAACGGATTCCACTCGGACGCTTCCGTGTAAAGAGCGTTACAAAAGAAGGCTCATATAACATAGTTAAGAAACACATCGAAGCATATGACGGTATGTATCCGCTTTCGATGGATGCGACGGACTGGTTTACAAAAAATATCGGAATATATAACGAGTTTTATGTCGGATCTGAAGACGGAAAAATTTTATCGAGGCAATTATTCAATACACTTGTAAATGCATGTGACATGCTTCTGATAAAGCTTTTCGAAACTTGGACAGGATCAGTTGCGTATCTTAAGCCATTATCGGCTGGAGTGGTAGGCACAAGGGTCTTAGAGTGGCGAAATAATAGCATAATCGATAGTGATTTCATCGAATACGCCTTTTTAACAGATTCATCAGACCCTAACGACAGATGGGTATCAGCAGATCCGACGAAGGCGTACAAGATAGATATGGATTATGATTACCGATCTGACATATTTACGTATATTGAGGATGGATTGGGAAATTATGCCAAAACATTTGGTATGTATCCCGATAACGGCGGAATTGTTATCGTCGAATATGCGGCTGGTGGCGTAGAAATAAACAGGTTCTGTGTGGATGAAAACAAATGGTTTACGCTTGATCCTGATACGAATTACTTCGTGATAGGTATTCCGACACGATACCATTGCTATACAAGGGAAGGCAGTGTACTTCACGATCAAACATTTGCCTGGCCCACTGAAATGACGCTGCTCAAGGCTGATTATACATATGACCTTGTTAATTCATACATTCCGCTCGTTTATTATAACTGGCAGACCTTAGAGGTTGCCAAGCCCACAAACATAACATTCCGTGATGTCATTCGTTCCCTGGTAGAACCCACGGGAACATTTTTTAAATATGGCCGTGACGGCAAGATTCAGTTTGCTGAGGCGAGCGTTGACGGATTGTATCCGAGTGAGACATTGTACCCGGCGGATGATCTGTATCCCAGGGGCGGAGTCAATCAGGTGCTTCCGATGGCGAGGTATAAGTCATTTAGGTGCGACGATTCCGCAACGAGTGACTACGGAAAAATTCAGATCATCGCCTCGGACCTTAAGACATATACCGGGGATGTAAATAAGCCGAATGTTTACATCATGGACGACAACATTTTTTATTGCGATTCCGTGGTCACATATGTGATGAATGTGGACGGTACAGAGTCACTTCCCCAGGTTGTCGAGATGCTCACGAATCTGTATGACAAGATTGCTCATGTCAGATATACGCCGTGTGAGGTTGACATGGTCGGCATGCCGTGGGTTGAGTGCGGTGACCGTATTACGCTGTTGACGGACTCGTTCGGGTTCGACAGTTTCGTGTTCAACCGTGTTCTTACCGGGATCCAGGTCCTTGACGATTCCGTTGAAGCTCTCGGCGAGACAGAGACTGAGCAAATAGTAGAATTATGGAGGTAAAACGATGGCATACAATAGAATAAACTGGGAGAACGATCCCAGCACGGCAACACCATTAAATGAGACGAACCTCAACAAGATGGATAAGGCCATCTATGACTTAGATCAGGAAATCGCAACAAAGGCCGACGCTTCTGCGCTTGCTGATAAGATGGATAAAAACAATCCTGTCGGTACCGGATCATTTTCAATGAATCGTAAGGCCGACACAATCGTGGGAAACGGATCATGCACAGAAGGAAGGAATTGCATGGCAACCAAATCCTTCACACACGCCGAAGGAGATAACACGATTGCAGCCGGATATGCTTCACATTCTGAAGGGGTATATTCGATGGCGAGCGGAGAGTATTCACACGCTGAAGGCTATAATGCAACAGCGTCAGGTGATTGCGCACATGCTGAGGGAAGTGTCACGGTTGCGTCAGGAGCTGGGTCACATGCCGAAGGAAATCTCACAGAAGCCACGGCTGTCGCATCACATGCCGAAGGGGCTGGCACAAAAGCAGCTTCACAATGTCAGCATGCTCAGGGCAAATATAATGAGATAGACACACAGGACATATATGCCGACATTGTTGGTTGGGGTACAGACGAAAATAATCGTGCCAACATTGAAACCCTTAAAACAAACGGTGATTTTTGGGTAGCCGGAGAAATCACAGACGGGAATGGAATCACCTTGTCAGACATTTTACCGACAGACACGGTAAGCGGAAATCCTTGTGTGATAACCGATGCGTTTGGCGGTTCTTGCAAGTCCCTTTCGCTTGATATCGAGCCAATACAGAGCGGTAGCGGCACACCGAGCCCCGACAATGTTCGTGCTATCAGCGGAATATCATCGGCAACGGTGACGAGAACGGGGAAGAATATTGCACAATTAGAACAAGGGACAATAGATATAACAACAGGCTTAGAAGTTGCGTCGACAAGCCGTGTTAGAACGCAATATATTCGTGTAAAAGAAGGCGATGAATATATTGCATCATCAAATGGTTGGGCTTTAAAAAATGGTTGCGCATATGATGAAAGCAAAACATTTTTGTATTCGGGAATATATCCTGATATAAGCACGGGAAAAATAACTATTCCACAAGGGGTAGTATATGTTCGTTTTGTGTATGGTAATTCAACAAATACTGATTGTACACCGTCAGATTATAATTATCAGTTTGAGTTCGGTGCAACCGCAACACCATACGAAGCCTACAACGGTCAGACCATTACCCGCACATACGGTCAGACGGTGTACGGCGGTAGCGATGATGTGACGGGCGACGGGGCAACGGTGACATTCGGTTATATTGAATTAGACGGAAGCGATGACGAAGGCTGGGTTGCCGTGGATTCGGGCAAACGAGTAAGAACACAGATTATTAATTCTTTAGTCAAAAAGAATCCCGTGTCAACGAATGTTCCTAATATAGTATCGTCACAGTTTGAAGCAATAACACCGAACAATTCCTACTTGGGCAGAGTCGGAATATCTGTTGACGGTGAAGGCAATCTGCTTGTATCAGACGGAACGAGTGCAATGGTTGCGGCTGATTGGAAAACGTATTTATCAGGACATCCTTTACAAGTGGCTTATGAATTAGCCACACCGACCACAATCAGCCTTGCATCGCAGAACATCGACCTTCTGCACGGGGATAATGTGATAACGAGCAATGCAAAGACGGTCAATGCATCATACAAGGCAGATGTTCAGCTTTACATCGACAAGAAGTTAAGCGAATAAAGAAAGGAGAGTCACAATGAATTTTGGAATAGCCAATGTTACAGCGATAACAGTTATCTGTTACCTCATTTGTGAGGGCGTGAAGACCACGAAACTTAATAACAAATTTGTACCCATCATTGCCGGCTCCGTCGGTGCGATCCTGGGCCTTGTCGGATTTCTTACGCATATGCCTGACTTCCCGGCACAGGATGTTTTGACGGCCATTGCTGTCGGGACGGTTTCGGGCCTCTCAGCGACCGGAACACATCAGATCAAGAAACAGCTTGAAAAGGACACACAGCTTGTCGACACGGGACATGATGAGGGAAAGGACGGGAATGAAGTATGAAGCCATACGATGAACAGAACGCCCAGGCGATCATCAAGTATTGGACCGGGAAGATAAACGACTATGCTATTTGCGGATTTCTGTCAAACTGGAATATCGAGTCGAACCTTCGACCCAATAACATGCAGAACAGCTATGAAGGCAAGGAACCGTATTACTGGAATGACGAGAAGTATACGACGGCAGTCGATTCCGGTATGTATAAAGACTTCCCGACCGACAGAATTGGTTACGGGCTTCCGCAGTGGAGCAGTTCAGGACGCAAAGAGGGTTATTATAACTATGTCCGTTCAAATGCCAGGTCAATAGGCGACATGCAGACACAGCTTGAGTATGCCGAGATTGAACTGATGTCGAATTCGTTCAAGAAGACCCGTGAAGGTCTTGAGGCATGCACGAGTGCCGGAGAGGCAGCAGTCGTGATCATGACGACCTACGAGAAGCCCGCCAGCATGAACGACCCGGCGAAGCAAGAGGAACGGGCCGACATGGCTGAAGAATTTTATCAGATATATTTTTCAGGAAAAAAAACTGAAAAGCTGCTGGCCATAAGCGCCGGCCATTATCTGTACACGGCCGGGAAGAGATGCGACAAGCGCATCGACCCGACGGAAACCCGTGAATGGGTTTTAAATGCCCGTGTGGCTGATTTTCTGACCGACATGCTTTCTAAGTATGACGGCGTGAAGGTTCTCCGCCTGGACGATCCGACCGGAGAAATCCCGATCAAGATCGAAGAGCGGGCGAAGGTGTCAGATGCAAACCATGCCGATTTTTACCTGGCTATTCATCACAATGCTGCAAGGGACCTTTTTGACGGTGGTGGTGTGGTGGTTTACCATTATCCGCTTGACCGTAACAAAGCACAGGCGACGGAGCTGTACAAGGATGTCACGGAAGCGAATGGGCTTGTCGGCAACCGTGCGACTCCAATTGTTGCGACGAATGAACTGTATGAGGTGGCTGTGCCTCAGGCCGATTCGATCCTTCTTGAAAACGGATATATGAACTCGACGGTCGACACTCCCATCATCCTGACGGAGCAGTTCGCAGTAAACACGGCGAAGGGACTCTGTAAATTTTTCGTTGATTACTGGGGATTAGAATTAAAACAGGACGGAAGCGTCTCCGATCTTCTTGCCGAGATCGAGAGCATTCGCAATAATATTAAAGCGCTTGAGGTTGAACTTGACAAGAAGCTCAAAGCGCTGAAGGAGGCCCTTGAATGACACTTACATCGGTGGTGAGCGTGGTCGCAGTCTGCATATCTGCGTTTTCGATCGGTATGGCGATCTGGAACACGAAGAAGAAAGAAACAAAAGAAGATTCCGGGCAGATGGCGACTATCATATATGGGGTTGAGACGATCAAGGACGGCGTTTCGGAGATAAAAAGGGACATGCGTGACATGCGTGAAGAGATCCGAGGCATCGACCGGAGGGTCACAAAGCTTGAGACACATTTTGAAGATACACATTGACGGACAAGGCACTCCTTCGGGGGTGCCTTTTTTATTTTCAGATTACTGAAATGATTACTAAAACATCTATGAAAATTACTAATTTTTATTACTATGAGTAATATTTTGAGAGAAATCAAAAGCCCCGGAAACCGCTCAACCATGAAGGTTTGTTGGATTTCCGAGGCTTTTCGCTTTACTGCGGAAGATGGGACTTGAACCCATCTATATGGCCTTATAAACCGCATAAAATCAACACTTTTCATTTTTGATTACTAAAATTCGTTAGTAATCATAGTAATTGTTGAAGATCCCAGTGAGATTATTATAAACGAAACGGGGAAAGAAAAAAGACCGGAAGGGGTGGCTCCGGTCTCTTTTCCCATTTTCACTTGATAAGGAGAATTCTTCGCTGTCTGTTCTTCGGAGGTTACAAACAAAACGAAAACAGAATAATAACTGCTTAAGTTCATTATTTATCAAATAAGGTTTTTAATCAAGTTCGAGGCGTCCGCTTTTGCCTTCTCTACATTCTCAGGGAGCGCATAGCGGTATGTGTTTTTGAAAACATAATCGGTCTTCCAGCCACCAAGCTGAAGCGCTGTTGCTTCGTCCATGATCGTGGAAGCCTTCGCAGCGTAGAAATGACGGAAGAAGTGAAGACTGAAGCGAGGGATACCGAGTTTGTCCTGGAGCTTGTAGAGCTTGCAGACGATGCTGTTCGGGTGTCCGGTATAAAAGCCCTTCTTGTGTATGAGATCGACCACATAGTCAGGCAGTATGATCTGACGGGTCGAGGCAGCAGTCTTCGTGTAATCCTTCGTTATCCATTCATTGTTTGCGTTCTGTACACGGGCCTTTGATATCGTCAGAACATTGCCTTGAAGGTCGTCTTCGGTGAGACAGATCTGTTCCGATCTGCGGAGACCGAAGCATGCGAGCCACAGGGCGACTTCGAACATCGTTCCCTTAGCCTCTTCCATAATCCGCCTGATGTCTTCCTCAGACGGTCTGTAAGCCTCTGAATTCGTTTTACGGGGAAAAGTTACCTTGATTATCTTTTCGGGGGCAAACAGGGCGACTGTCGCAGTCACAAGGGCGATTGTATTGCGTGCATACTTCACCGAATGGGTCTTTATATATTCATTGGCGAGCGCCTGGCATTTGAATGAATCGAGATCGGCCAGCTTGAACCGCAAGAAGTATTCGGGCATGTTCCGAAGGTATGCCCGATATTGTCTTATTGTTGACGGACTCAGTACGGTCTCCTTTGATTCTATATACAGCGCTACGGCGTCGCCTGTCGTCTCCTTGACCGTTCTCGTGTTCTCTTTGATAATTTTATCGATTTCGGCCTTAGAGGGCCTATAATCGAACGTAAAGCACTTCTGAACGCCGTCGATCATAGGCCGTATTCTGTATTTGCCGTTTTTCAGTTTTGTAATTTTCATCTTTATACCCTCTCGACATATTTGAGAAGTCGAAGAACGATATCCTTCGTGTCTTCGTCAGCTCTGCGGAATGCCTGGAGAAGCTGAGCTTCTCGTTCGGTTAAGTATTCCGTGCCTAAGAGGTCTGTCTTTTCGACTCCGAAGATATTTGCGAGCATATCCAAATGACCGGAATCGGGTTTTGTTCTGTTGTTCTCCCAGGATGTTATTGCCACACGGGACAGCCCGACCTTTTTGGCAACCTCTTCCTGAGACATTTTATTCAGTTTTCTGTAATAACGAATGTTGTCTCCTATCATGTTTGTATCCTCCTGTGTGTTGCATTATAACACAATATTTTTGAAATGAAACAATTTTGTTTCAAAATTAAATTGACAGTTACACTTATGTAACATATACTACGAAGTGAAGGCGTTACAAAAAATGTAACAGAAAGGAGGAAGGCAATGGGTGCAAAATTGAAAGTTGACGAAATGCGTCGAATGAAGAAAATCAGCCAGGCAGAAATGGCAGAACGGCTTCATGTATCACTTTCTAAGTACATCCGCATGGAAAAATATCCGTGGAAGATTTCAATCGAAGAGGGCATGGAAATCGCTGACATATTCGGTGTAAGCTTCAACGATATTATTTTTATGCCCCAAAAGGTTACAAATGTGTAACATATAGGAGGGATACATGAAACGAGGATTCTGTCAAGAGTATGAGATCGACGGCCTTCTCGATTTTATACGGGGCGAAATGAAACGAAGGAAGGTCACACAAAACGAGGCAGCAGTCTTTTTGGGAATGTCCCAGGGAATGCTATCGAGAAAATTAAAAGACGGTTCTCTCGATCTGAAACAGCTTAAGTCGCTTCGGATCTTGCTGGAGATACCGGCGGAAAGTATGGCGAGGTTTTTGTAATGGATAAAAAGGACATTGTAATGATATCACTTGTGGCAGTGCTGTTTTTTGGTGCGTTGTGGTTCACCAGGGACACGATCCCGGACCCTGAGCCGGTGCCTGAGACGGTCGAACCGTATATGTCGGTGCGAGATCAGTTCATGCAAGATGTTGAGAAGCTTCCTGATCCGATAGTTCGTGAAGAGACAGAAACAACATATTGGCGGAACACGGACATATATACACCGAACGAGCTGATACCGTTAAGCGATGCAGATCAGACCAGCCTTTATTACATATGCAAGGCCAACAATGTGCCGATGTCGTATGCATTGGCGATTATCGAGAGCGAGTCGAATTTTAACAGCGAGGCGGTCGGAAGTTCGGGCGAGGTCGGAGTCTTCCAAATACATCCGGTGAACTGGGACAGAATGGCCGACAACGAGATCGATGTCCATTGCATGACTGGAAACCTGGAGGCGGGTGTTCTGATGCTCCGTGAAGCGCTTGACATGTACATGGAGATGGATAAGGCCACGATGGTATACAAATGCGGACCGGGAAGAGCAAAGGAACTGATTGACCAGGGCGTTCGCTTAGGCATATGCGACGAGGTCTCAAGCCTGGCGATGTTTTACGAGGAACTGCTTAATGAAGCTAAAGGGTAGAATCACAGAATTTGATTTTGATTTCCATGAGGGCCGGCATTTCGTTCATGTGGTCATCGATTCCGGGAATCTTGACGAGGTCAACAAATACATCGGAAAGGACCTGATCGTCGAGATCAGGGAACCGGAGAAGCTGGCGACGAAGAACCAAAATGCATACTTTTGGGCGATATGCTCGCAGATCGGGAACCATAAGGACATCATGAAATCAAAAGACGAGATTTATCGGAAATTGCTATTTGATTACGGCGAAACCGTCGGAACATTAGCAACAGATAAGCAGACCGATGCAGCTCAGGGTGACATTCATTTCTTTTTAACGAAAAAGGGACGCAAGTACAACCATTACATCATGAAGAAGGGACTTTCGTACATGTCCCGACAGGAAAAGACAACATTCATACAGCATGCGATCGAAGAGGCAAAGGACCTGGGAATCGACACGACTCCGCCGTATGAATGGGAAAGGCTCATAAAACTATGGAATCAATAATTACGGACAGAATGGACGAATGTTTTGTATGCCACAGGCCCGCTGAAGAGATTCATCACATCATTTTCGGCACGGCGAACAGGGATTTATCAGACAAGTTCGGGCTGGTTATTCCGCTGTGTGCATATCATCACCGGATAGGTCCATATGCAGCCCACAAAAACAAGGCTGCGAATGAGTATTTAAAAGCATTAGCACAGAGAAGATTCAAAGAAGTTTGGAAAGATTACGATTTCATTCAGGTCTTCGGAAAGGATTACAGCAATGAATAAAGTTCAGCTTATAGGGAGATTAACGGCGGATCCCGATTATTACAAGACAGGCGAGAACGCCGTCGCAAAGTATACGCTCGCCGTTGACAGAAGATTCGCAAAAGAGGACGGAACCAGGGAAGCGGATTTTATAAGAATCGTGTGCTTCGGAGCGGCAGCAGACTTCGTGAATAAATACTTCACAAAGGGCATGAAGGTCGCCGTGTGCGGTCGTATTCAGACCGGTTCCTACATGGACAAGAACGGAAACAAGGTTTACACGACTGATGTCGTTTCTGAGGAACAGGAATTCTGCGAGAAGAAAAGAACCGACGAAGCTCCGGCGCCTGAGGTTGATGAAGACGGTTTTATGAATGTCCCGGAAGGCATCGACGAAGATCTTCCGTTCGTAACGCCTGAGAAGGAGAAAAAGTAAAAATGAAAATCCGAGAGTGCAAGGCAATAGTTGAGAAGATTCTCGAAGATGTTCCTGAGGCGAGAGGATGCGACAACATTCTTATCCTGGAAGTGATTAAGGTCATAGATCCGAGCGCACTCGATCGACCTATCAAGGAGATACTTCCGCAATGTCATGTGAATGGTCGATTTCCGCCGTTTGAGACGATCAGACGGACAAGGCAGAAACTTCAGGAACGGAACGATAACCTAAGGGCCGACGAAGAGGTCGAAGGACTCCGGGCGCTTCAGGAACACAAGTTTTTCGAATTTGCAATATCACGAAAGTAAGAGGTAAAGAACATTGAGCGAAAAGCGGTATTTTTGGTTAAAGCTCGCAGATGACTTTTTTACGAGTAAGCGCATCAAGCGACTTCGGAGTCTTGCGGGCGGGGATACATACACGATTATCTATCTCAAAATGCAGCTTAAGGCATTGAAAACCGAAGGATATCTGTATTTTGACGGTGTTATGAATGACTTCGCTGAGGAGCTGGCGCTCGATATAGATGAGTCAGCAGAAAATGTGAAGGTCACGATTCAATATCTTCTGTCGGTCGGTTTGTTGGAATGCTCTGAAGACGGTCTGAAATATTGTCTTCCATACACGCAAAAGCTTATAGGCTCAGAAACCGCATCAACACAGCGTGTAAGGGACTTTCGACAGCGTGAAAAAGAGAAAAAAGCGTTACATTGTAACGCAAATGAAACAGAAGTGAAACGCATCGGTAACGCAGATATAGATATAGAGATAGAGAAAGATATAGAGATAGATAAAGAAAGAATAAAGAAAGAAAGTCGTCACTTCGTTCCGCCTACGCTCTCAGAGGTCAAAGCGTATTGTCAGGACCGAGTTCGTGAAGGACATCCAGCAGTGAATCCTGAGAGGTTTATTGATTTCTATGAATCAAAAGGGTGGATGGTAGGCAAGAACAAAATGAAGGACTGGAAAGCAGCGGTTCGGACATGGGAGAACCGACGCAATGAGGAAAAAGGAGAATCACATGAAAACATTGAGTGGGACCCAGCAACATATAACTGCTTCAAATAACTGTCCCAAATGCCACGGAACGGGCTGGGTGTTATTCCAAACATCAGACGGGACATCAGAGCTGTACGGCGAGCCTGTGATGCTTGATTATGCAAAACGATGCAATTGTATGGCAAACGCATTCGTCTCTGAAGACCGGACAGAGTTCCCGACGATTTACCAGGACTGTGACATATACAAATTTGACTGGAGCGCATACGGATGCGACACGGAAGACATGAAGCGGGTGGCCTTCTCGTTCTTTAATCAGTTTGAAAAGTGGCAGAAGGAAAGCAAAGGCTTGTATATATGGTCGAAGACTCCGGGAAGCGGGAAGACATATCTCTCGGCATGCGTCGCTAAGTCGGTGATGCTGAGAACGCAGAAGGTCGTTAAGTACATCACGCCTGTCGATTACATGGATAAGGTAAGCATCGGGTACAAGGACAAGACGATCGAGCCGGCAAGGGTATACAGAGAATGTTCCCTTCTCGTCCTGGATGACATCGGGACACAGATACAGAGTGAATGGCATTCACAGGAACTGTTCCGCCTGATCGATTACCGGACGGTGAACAATCTGCCGACGATCATAACCAGCAATTACAAGATCGAGGACCTGAAGCTCGATGAACGGACCAAAAGCAGAATCATGAAGTCGAGCATCGTGTTGCACATGCCTGAGGTGAGCGTCAGGAACAAGAAGGCGGCAGCAGAACAGGGCGAATTCGTTAACAGAATATTAGGAGGTTGAACAGATGGCTGAATTGATAGCAAACACAAACGCAGAACAGAAGATTTTGAAATATCTGCAAGAGAATCTTCCGGGCCTGATCACGAAGGCTGAGGAGAGTGGCAAGAACATAAGCGACTGCCTGAATTGGATTATGTCGCAGTTTAAGAGCAAGGCACAGAACGGATGCGCTGCGGCGACTTCCGAAGAAGTCTTCGGGATGGCGGTCCATTACTTCCAGGAAGATGACATCAAAAAATACAGCGGAGGCAGATCGGCATATGTGGCGACAGCGAAGCCGAAGGTGGAGACGGTCAAAGCTCCGCAACGGGATCCCGAACCGAAGAAGGTCGAGAAGCCGAAACCGGCGCCTAAGTCAAACGAGATGGAGGGGCAGCTTTCGCTGTTTTAGGTGACGGGCATGGATTTGGAAAAACTTACAGAGGCGATGCATATACCGGTCGCAGTTTATGACTATATATACACGAACGCCACACACGGCGGTATGTGCTTTTGCAGATATCTGCAATTGTATGAGGGCGAACTGATTTTCAGAGCATTCGGATACAGAAAACTGAAGCGCAAGGGCGTTCAGATCATGGAGGTTGAGCGGGCTGTTGTCGGCAATGAATACGCAAAGCGCAAGAATCTGTATAAAACGCAAATGGGCGGATATCATGCCGTGTTTGAGGAAAGTCAGAAGTCGTCAAGCAATTGGTACGGGTACACATATTACTATTTCAGCCCGGACGATTTCGAAAAATGGTACACGGAAAAGTATGCGGGCTTTTATGCGCCGGTGATCAATTTGGAATTTATATACACGCTCGATGAGTATAAATATTGCGGTTATTCGGGCAACCAGGAACTGAAGCAATACCTTGATTATTACAAAAAGGACCATG
>Ga0265298_10006442_pt1 | contig 14489 bp, 17 predicted proteins | sample AusTroGonzalo_MG_3_FD_193486 | JGI IMG/M metagenome (GOLD analysis project Ga0265298, IMG submission 193486) | Bovine rumen microbial communities from tropical cattle in Woodstock, Queensland, Australia - Gonzalo_01 | ecosystem: Host-associated > Mammals > Digestive system > Stomach > Rumen ... | reverse complement strand
AGAAAGAAGTATATCAGACTATCTTGCAATTAGCTATTGCTACAAGGGGAAGATTTTTAGACACAAAGAACCAAGTAGTTGATTTGCCGGATCCAGATAGCAAATTGTTTGATGACAAGCAGACTGAAGAGTTTATGTCAAAACTGAACGAAATGAAACAAAAATCAGAAGAAGATTACTCACTCGCAGAAATTATTGAACTGATTTATAATAATAAACTATAGGATATACAATGGTCGAACATCAGTTCAACAAATCGTGGAACTATATATGAACCGATGGCTATATTCCACTATTTGATAAATTGTCTAAAGAATTCTAAGAAGTTTGAAGATATTCGTCATAAACTGTTGTATGAGACGCTACTCCATGTGGGTGATTATCAATCAGATGGAGATTTCTTTTCTGCACTAAAAAAAGCAGATGCTAGTCATGTATTCGATATTGACTACATTGGTCTGACAAATATGATTGAGAAGTTGCAGCGTTCGTTTGATGATAAAGACATCGTTGCAACGAATATCAATGCTGCACTTCAGAATCCGGAAACGTTAAAGAATGTGTTCGGAACTATAGACGGAGCAGACTCTATCGAGAAATATCTTCAAGGAGTAATAGATGAATCAATCAAGCCAGTTGATGGAACTGATGAGAAATTGAATAAACTTATTAATACGTGTATTGTTCAATGTCAAGACATAGAAAAAGAATTGGTTGAATATACTCAGAAACTGAATAATGAAATTCAAGTTGATTCTGTAACACTCACATTGAAAGATGCTATCGAACGGTGGAAGAGTTTCTATAGTTCGAAATTGTATAAAGATTATTTCGAGAAAGAATTGAATAATGACATTGACGAGATTGTATCAGAGAAGTTACAAGAACTGAAAGATGATGATTTAAAGTATATTAATACAGAAGAGTTCAAGACAAAGACTAGTGCATTCCAGATGCTCATACAAAATATGAATGTACATAAACTTGAATTTTCATCATTAGCAGAACTGGCTAATGGAAATCCAGACCGCATTAGTCTGCCAGGAAAAGTACAGACTGTTATTCAATTATTGAATTTCGCACAATTAATTCTTACATCGAAAGTCACGTTAATGTCTATTGACAGTGCAAACAAAGCCGCTAAGAAACCAATACCAGAGACTAACGGTAATGGAGAAAAAGATACTCCGCGTTTGATGCAATATTGGAATGCTGCTTGTACTTTAATTTATTTGAAAGATAAGAATGTTCAAGAAGCATATCAACCAGAGACTGAGACAATGTTGTTCGAAGATACTGTTATAATGGAAGCAACAGACTGGACTAAATATTTCGATAATCTCGACTAGATGATTAGTCAGACTATTAATGGCAATAGTAATATCAACGATGTGTTTGACTATATCAAAAAATCTGGCACATTAGCAACTGGAGGAGATTCTGTTGATAATTCATTAGTTATTCAAAAGTTAGTAAATGCAGCAGAGGCTGCTAACCAAAGTGCAGCAGAAGCAGCCGGTATTATTGCCGACCAGGAGAAGAAAAACGAGCAAAACAAGTCATAAAGTTCAAAAACGGGAAATTCAGCAAATAAATAAGCAAAGAAATTAATCAAGAGAAAAGAGAAAATGAAGTACGAAGAGTATTTTGGTCAGAACTATGGAATAGGTACGGCCGCTACAAACGTGACTCCGGAAGAAGACTGGAGTAATTATTTCAAAGAGCAAATCAAACCAGGCGGAATGCCCATACAGAAGATGTACAGCGATTCACCAGTAATGGTTGAAGGTGTACAGGCAAGCCGCTATATGGATGTCGGTGCAGTCGAGGTTATTCGTCCGTCACACGAGCAGATGGTTAACAACTATGCACAGCGTGCTGTTGAAGAGAGGATGAAAGAAGAGCAGAAGCGATACTATCAGTCCTGGCAAGAGCGTGTTGATGATATGGTAAAGCACCCAGAGGAAGAAGAGCCAGTTGAAGAGCCAGTTGCTAACGATGAACAGAAGTCAGAAAAAGAAGTTGTTCAGAACGAGCAGCCAGTTAACGAAGAGCAGCAGATAGAAGTTGTGCCTGCTGATGATTTGACTGAAATGCCAGATGAGGGAGACCTGTTCATTGATAAGACTGAAGGAACTGAACCAGAGAATACTGTCGAAGAAGGTGCTGAGTATATCGGCGACGGGCAGGACGAAGAGACAGTCAGCGAAGAGGGTGGAGACATTACAACTCCAACTGAGGAAGAAATCCCATCAGAGGAGGAAGAGCAGATTGACGGCATCTACATTATTAATAATAGCGAAGCAGTCAGTGTATCTGTATCAGACGGTCCCACTGATGTCACTCGTGCAGAAGTGAACGATAAGTTCACAGAGCCATCAGTCATTCTGCCTAATATTCCGGAACCGACGGAAGACCCACTCGATGAGCCTATCCTTGAACCAGGCGGACTGGACATTACAGATATGGAAGTGAATGTTGATTTTGATGACGAAAATGACGGTCTGTATTTTGAGGATGAAGAAGAAGCAGCACCAGTCGATGAGCCAGCAAATGAGTCAGCAGAAGAACCAGCAGAAGAACCAGCAGAAGAACCAGTAGTCGTTGAATCTGTTGAAGTTTCCGGATTACTTCCAGATGAAGAGCCTCAGCCCACTGCAAAGCGCGGTCGTCCCAAGAAGACAGATGCTGCTGAGAAGAAACCTACAACCAAGGTTTCTGCAAAGAAACCTGCCAAAAAGACAACGAAGAAAAATTCAAAGAAATAACTTTTAGCAATCGGGCTTTCTTAATCGAAGGCCCGATTTATTTTTTGTTTGGAAAAACTTTCGCTCAACTAAGTAGTACAATAATCAGACAATAATGTTTAAAGAAAGATAATGGGAGAAATAAAATATATTTTCACGAAGTTACACCCGACACCCGACACTCCTATGCAGGAACTTGAAGATGAAGCTGCTCGTCTTCGTTCACAGGTCGGACAGTTGGAAACTAAGCAGTTGGCAATCAAGAAGTTCATCAACTCTGTATATGGTGCAATGGGTTCAAAATACTTTATTGCATACAATACCAATATGGCTGAGTCTATTACGGCACAGGGCCGAGACCTGAACCACTATTCAGAGAACTGTGTCAATGACTACTTCGAAGGAATCTTCCAGAGCAACCCGGCTATTACATTATACTATCAGTGGTCTTATCTACGGCCGGACGGAACTCATATCACATTCGAGGATGAGGAAAAACCGGAAGATTACTATAATAAGGGACAGTGGATAGAATGCAAGCCGTGGAGTCCGGCAGTCAAGAAAGGCAAGAAACTCACAAAGGATGATGTTGCTTGCCTGAAAGACAATTCAACCGGGCATTTCGACTGGTTCCAGACTCAGACAACACTTTTCAAGAAACTTGGAATCACAGAAGAACAGGGTCGGAACTTCATCATTGATGCTGGCCGTACGACACAGATTCCGAAACTGACCGGAGAAGAATACGACTATCTGACGAACAAGGACAGAGTCAGTATGACGATTGCCGGTGACACAGACTCTGTGAGCGGAGACACTATCATATATTGGGGATTCGGCGGATGTGCAGAACAGAGCACAACCATTGAAGAGATGTTCAGAATCATCAAGGAGCAGAATATGGACACTGTCCTGAATCTCGAAAACGGAAGTGAAGTTGTGCCGACCAGTGAACTGACAGCGATTCGCACATATTGTCCGATATTAAACCATGTGACACAGAAGCCAGTAAAATATGTGATGCGTCATAAGGTCAAGAAAGCACGTTATCGGATTACGACATCAAGTGGGAAGCAAGTTATCGTAACAGGTGACCACTCTTGTATGGTGCTGCGTGACGGGAAACTCACAGCAGTGAAAGCAAATGAGATAGACCCGAAGACTGATAAGATAATTTCGGATAAGCATTACAGACCCAAAATAAACGAAGAAAATGATGAAGGATAAAAGCAATTTCATAGACAACCCGTTAATCGGACGGTACACAATAGACAGACGAAACCAGCGAGCAATCATCGTCAAGGATGACAAAGGTATTATCGGAGATGATGTCGAGATTGCAGTTCCGGAAGGTTTCGATGTGCTCGAATGCTATATCGTGCGTATCGAAAAACTCACGAAGAAGAACGGCAACAACTATAACGGCAAATATGCCAAATTCACAGATGTAAACGGTGCACATACAGAAGTCATCGTATCACCGGAGGATCTGGCAAATGATGACATCATCAAGGAGAATCTCGGAGACAAGTTCGAACTTGGTGCTGACTATCTCTATGTGTCGTTCCTTGATGATACTCGCAGTGAGAAGGTGTCTGAAGAAGCTACAATAGTTTATATCAAACTCGAAAAACCGCAAAGTGATGGAAGCACAGAAGCAGAACAATAATAACGAATACATCGACTTAGACATCGCTGAGTTCAACCCGGTAGTCGGTAATGTTGTTGATACTGACGGGTCTGATACTTATGAAGTAGAAGATATTGTCAGCATAGAGCAACTTGATGACTTCGATGATGAGTATGTCTATGATGTCGAGGTAGAGGACACACATACGTTCTTTGCCAATGACATATTGGTGCATAATTCCATCTATGTTGAGTTCGGCCGTGTCTGCAAGCAGTGTCACGTACCCTTGGAGAGACAAGCTCAGTTCGTGGTTGACCTCTGGAACTATTCACTCGGACCTCATATGAAGCAGAAGTACGAGGAATATGCGAAGCGTTTCAACTGTCCGAAGAATATACAGGAACTTGAGTTGGAGAAAGTATCGGATGTGACACTCTACACTTCAAAGAAGCACTATGCGATGAGCGAGTGCTGGAAAGAGCCCGACATCTTCCTGCCGAAGGGAAAAGAGGTTGTCTATAAGGGTCTGGATATTATCAAGGGTTCGACTGCATCATTCGCAAAGGAAGTGATGATTGCATTCACGAAGAATATCCTGAACTGGTATATCGACCACGAGACTCCGATAGACTACGGTTTTCTCATTAATGACTTGAAGAAATACAAAGTGCAGTTCGACATCCGTCCACCCGAGGAGATTTCAAGCGGCGCATCTGTCGGCGACTATGAGAAATTTGTGCTCCAGGACACCGGCGGACTGAAGTTCGCATCGAAAGTGCCGGCTCATATCAAGGCATGTGGTATCTATAACTATATTCTCGGCTTGCCTCAGAACAAGAAGTACAAGGCTCGCTATTCGAGAATACAGACAGCAGCGAAGATACGCTGGTACTACACGAAGAAGACCGGGACGAAGATGGATGAGTTCGAAGTATTCGCATTCAATCCAGGAGAATACCCGGCAGAGTTCGCCCCTCAGATAGACCGAGACAAGATGTTCGAGAAGACAGTGCTGAGTTTCGTGAACCAGGTGCTGACTGATGTGCTACACTATCCGCCAGTGACAGCGAAGCTGATGGTATCCGATGCACTGTTCTAACCAATACGATTACAAACTAATAAATTACAATAACATGAGTACGATTATCGATCACAACTACGAGTTGATTAAGAACTTTCTCATTGAGAATAATGTAGAGTTTAAAGAAGATTACATCGACAAGAAATGCAAGGTAGTCATCGACCTCTGGGTGCCTAAGTACAGAATCGCTATTAGGAAAGCTGCCGGAGACGACACTGACCAGGAATTCTACAAAGCTATCTGCAAGTGCTACAAGCCATATTACATCCGCGAGACAGATACTGACGAATTCACAATGGAGAAAATCGGCAATGTCCTGGTTGAGCGTGTGCAGTGGCTTCAGAAGCAGTATGACAAGCAGCAGCGCAAGAAAGCGTTGAAGCAGGCAGAGAAAGCGAAGAAGGCTGCTGAACGTGCAGCACTCGGCTTGCCTCCTATTCCGGAGAAGAAGCCTTATCAGAAGAAGCCGTATAACAAGAATTATCAGAAGCGGAATTATAACAATAACGGCAACAGCAATGGTTATTATCAGAGAAACAACAATAATAACTATTATAATAATAACCGCAACAACGATAATAACAACAATAATAATTCACAGGCTCCGGTTAAGCGCAAGCGTCAGCGCATTGTCCGCAGTGAGGCAGTGAGTATCGCTCCGAAACGGGACAACGGCATATCGACTTCCCGTGACGGAATCAATTTCGAATGATGATTTATGCAGAATACAGACTATATAGACAACAAATACAATCCGGGTGATGACTTCTTCCAGCATTGCACTGGCAACTGGATTAAGAAGCATCCCCAGCCAGACGACCATCCGTCGTGGGGCACTTTCGATGTGCTTGATGAGGAAGTAACGAAGCAGTTGGACAATCTCATCCATAATCTGGATGAATCAGACCCGATTCAGAAGAAGATGAAGATGTTCCTGGATGTGATGACTGACTACGACCGTCGTAACCGCGAACGTTTCGATCCTCTTCACAAGTACATCAACAAACTGCACTCATTGAAATCGAAAGATGAGATTCTCCGATTCTGTAACCAAGAACTAGGCATCGAGATGTTCCTGGATATTGGTGTTGCTCCCGACTTCAAGAACGCTACGCATTATGAAGTGCACATCGAGCAGGACCTGACTCTCGGCAACAAAGAGTATTATCTGTCACTTGACCCGGATACAATCGCTGTGCGTGAGAAGTATCAAGAAGTGATGAAGAAGATGTTTATGCTTGCCGGTTACACAGAAGATGATGCAGATACACTTATCACGAACCTCTTTGACTTAGAGTATCGCTATGTTGAAGAATGCTATTCTATAGAGAAACTCGACAAGCCGGAAGAGAACTATCATCCGATGACCGTCGAAGAGTTCTCAAAGGAAATGGGTTATGACTTGAAGAAACTATTATCATTCTATGACTTCAATGATACGAAGAAAGTGATAGTCGGACAGCCGGAAGCAGTCAAGAAAGCGATTGAGGTAATGAATACCTGCTCACTGATTGAATTCGGTATTATGGCTGAAGCGAAGATTCTTTCAGAGTATCTCGGTGATTTGTCAGAAGACTTCAATGAGACATATTGGGAATTCATACAGTTTATGTCCGGTGCAAAGGAACGTCCGCCCAAATGGAAGCGTATCGTGCATACGATGAATGATGTATTCAACGAGCCTATCGGAAAGATTTTCTCTGAACGTTATTTCTCTGAGCAGTCGAAGCACGAAGTCATTGAAATGGTAGAGAACATAAAGGTATCGTTTGCTGACATCATACTTCATCAGGACTGGATGAGCACCCGCACAAAGATGTATGCTCTGAAGAAACTGATGCTGATGGGTTATGACAAAATCGGTTTTCCGGACAAATGGGAGGACTACTCAGACATTCCCGTAGATTCCAGCAAGTCTTACTTAGAGAATAACATCGCTATTTGGAAGTACAATCACCAGTATATGCTTCGCAAGTACTATAACAAGAATGTTGACCCGGAAGAGTGGCCGATGATGCCTCAGACCGTGAATGCCTGCTATATGCAGACCAGGAATGAGATTTGTCTGCCTGCTGCTATTCTGCAAGAGCCGTTCTTCAGTGCTACCGGAGCAACAGCAGAGAACTACGGTGCAATCGGTGCTGTCATTGCTCACGAGATGACACACGGATTCGACTCGGCTGGACGACAGTTCGATGAGACTGGCAATATGACTGACTGGTGGACAGAAGAAGATGCAAAGAAGTTCGCTGAGAATATGCAGCCGACTAAAGACCGCTTCAATTCATTGGAAGTTCTGCCCGGCTTGCCTTGTAACGGAAACCTCACGGCAGATGAGAATATCGCTGATTACGGCGGGTTGAGAATCGCATATAATGCATATCAGAGACTCGTTAACGAAGAAAGCCCGTCAATCAGAGTATTATCAGAGGGTTGGCAGATATTGTTCTTCAAGGCATTCGCAACGATATGGGCCGGTGTTGATACAGAGGAGATTATCCGTAATCAGACACTCAACAATACACACAGCATCAATTATATGCGAGTGAACGGAACTCTGCCGATGATGGATGAATGGTACGATGCTGTGAAGATGATGCAAGAGCAGGATCTGGCTGATATGGATTGCACAATCGGTCAGTTGTACGTTCCGAAAGAAAAAAGAGCAAAAATTTGGTAACGAATATGGATATAGTTATAATTATAATTCTGGTGTTCGTGCTTATCGGACTGGTTGCGGTCAGTTCGTTTTATTCGAATATCAAAGAGCAGTTGGAGCAGATTTCAGACCGGCAGAAGGAACTCGAGCGTTTCATCTGCGGAGCAGACAGCGGTTTCTCGAAGAATGAAGTCTGCTTGAACAAATTCTTGAATGATGTTGCACTTGAGCAATTAACTCAGCACGAGATGCTGAAGGAACTGGTCAATGAGCAGACAGTCGATATTAAGTACGGAAGTGAGCATTCTTCGAAAACTTTCACAAAGCAGGAAGTAGAGAATGCGTTGATAACGAGCAATCTTGCGAATCATCCGAAAGAAGAGATAATTCAGCAACAGCAAGAACAACAAGAATCAACAAGTGATGATTACTCAGAAGATGATTTCACAGTTGAAATGGAATAAATTTTAATGTTTGTATCGAAATGGAAAAATTCTCAAATGACTCAATAGATGTTATGTTGTCTATTAGCAAACAAATCAACGAAGCATACCTTTCTGAAGAACGGCATGTATATATGCAATGTGAAGATGCTATCGAGAAATTGTTTATTGTTATTTACGAACGTTATACGAAGAATATCATCGGAGAGTTCCAGACAGAATTATATTATGAACCATTTACACGAACTTGTAATACAGATAATCAGGGTTATCCGATATATGTGAAATGCATCCATGACAGAAACAATATCGGAACAAAGATGTCAGTTAATGATCATAATGATAATCCCGAAGAAATATTAATAGTTGTGAATTTTGATGCATTTCAATATATATTCGATTCGTGGGATGCATATGCAAAACAATTTCCGGATTATGAAAAACGTCAGGAACAAATGAATAATGCACTAAAACGTTTATTTCGTTCTACGTTAAAACACGAATTCGGTCATATTCGCCAAAATTATTCAATACATACAAGTCATCAACCGATAACAGATAATAGAAAATTCGTTTCAGATAATATAGACAAGACGTTATTTCCAACAGTTAATCCGAGTTACTATAATAAAGTTGAGATGTTTATGTATTTGTTCTCTCTGGTAGAACAACAGCAGAGATGTGCAGAGTTATACGAATATGTGAACAATATGACACCAGAAGAAATATTCGGGAATAATATCGAAAATTCACACAAAGGAAGTTCTTATGTTTTGCATCAAGTTATTGTTAATACAGAAAACATTCATTTGCGCAATGAAATGAAAGATTGTATTGATTTCGCATATGATATGAAATTGAATCCCGGAACACAACGTATGCTGATATTGATTGCTTTCTATTTCAAATATTATAATCTTTATAAGACTGTAGATAAAATAGATAAAAACTTCATAGAGAAAGTATTTTCTGGAAAAGCAGATACGTTTGATGTTGACTTGTATTGCGAACATTTCCTTCCGTGGCTTGATAGTGAACTGTTGAAATATACTAAGAAGATTTTTAATGTTGTTCATTATAATTTATACAAACGTTTCTGGGAATGGGAAGATGTTCAGCACTACGGAGTTGATTTCGGAGAAAGAATATCCGAAGGTTTGATTGAAGAATTGAACGAACTATATGGAGATGAGAAAATTCCGCTGTTGAATAAACCGATAGAATAACGAAAGAGCAGCAATTCGTGCTGCTCTTTTTATATAAATAAGAAAAAGACAGATTGAAAGATAATGGACTTTTCATTCATAGAACAATGCCGGAAGATACGGAAAGATAATCTTCAGAAAAACAAAGAAGAAGGATACAAGCAACTAGTGGATAACTTGCTGCGCAAAGATGTACGCGGCAAGGAGAAGGCAACTCACTTGGGAGAATATGACGGAGAGAGTCTGTTCAAAAGTGCAACAGTCATTCCCGGTTGTGTCTATACGTTTCTCTATAAAGCAGAGACAGAATGCAAGTGGGAAAGTCCGGACAAGAAGATTCAGTTTACGTGGTATGACAGAAGTCCTCTGGTTCTTGTCACGCATGTCAAGGGTCAATTAGTCCGTGGTGTCAATCTCAGTCTGTGCAATGAGAGTCTTCGTGCTTTTATAATCAACACTCTTCATAATCTTGATAAAGATTTCTACGGTTCAGAAAGCGAACGGATGGCAATCAGAGGAAAAGCACCTTATTCTGAACAAGTATTATCAACATTTCAGAATGAAGATAAGGAAAAACAATTCTTCCAGTATATCAAACAGGAATGTCATCTTCAGAACACCGGAATCCTATTCAGACACTATAACATTTCCAGAATGCAGAATATAAGAATGGTTGAGACTTGGCAGCATCAGTACATCCCATTCCTCGACTATGCCGGAGAAGTGAAACAGGATGTTCTGAAACTGATTTGGAAAGTCACTGGAATTGATGGGTTTCAGATATGAAAAAGTGGAGCCGTTGAGACTCCACTTTCTCTTTATCAAATATACTGTATCTGTTGGTTCATAATTGTACTCTGACTTGCTGTCACAATATCACTGGCTTCGTGTCCACCCGGAATCTTCAGGTCCACAACCATTGCCAATGACATCAGAAGTTTATACAGATTCTTGCCGTTGACAGCAACTTCACCCGGAGTGTCTCCCTTAATCTGCACGTTGTTCTTTCCTTTCACAACAACTGAGTTCGCTTCGATGTTCACTGTACTGTCACTAGTGATGTTAATCTGCTGCGGAGCCTGGATGTCTATCTTTCCGTCAGACAATTGAATCTGCACACCACTCGACTCGTTTCCGTAGTGAATTGTGATATTGTTATCGGGAGCAATCTATATAAACGACTTCTTATAATATAAGCGCAAGCCGGTTGTATTCGTATAAAGGATGCTGAGGTCACTGCGGCTGTCATAAAGAATTGCGTGAGCACCTTCATAGTCCTGTGCAAGTTCTTCGGCTAATGCCTTGTCAATACGGTTGATTGCATACCACTCCATCGAGTTGACATCACCTTTCTTGAACTTCACACGCACCTTTGTGCCGACTCGGGGAATACTGATATTACCGCCGCCGTCACCGGAGAAGAAATTACTGCCACCCCAAGTGCACCAGGGAATCTAGTCAACGTCAATATTGTCGTTCAGACCGGGAACTTTCACTTTGATGCGGCCACGATAAGTCGGATCCTGATTAGACACGACCTCACCGGTGACAACACCCTTAAGCATTTGTTCAGCATTAGTATTCATCTCTTCTCAAATAATTCTTCTTGATATGTTTTTTAGAATGAAAGACCGAGTTCACCACAAACTGCTGCCAATACAACACGGCTGGTCAGAAGATTACCGAGCGTACCCGTCTCCTGGATACCGAGCACTTTACAAACTGCTTTCATAATAGAAGGACCGACAGTAGCACCGGCAGCAACACCGACGAGTGCAGAGAATATGCCTTCATCCACAACATCATCAAGAGACTTGCCTTCTTCTTTTGCAATCTCTGCTGACTCTACGATATAGTCATAGAGTTTCTTTGAATTCATAATCTGCTCTGGAGCATACTGACTCAAGTCGATGCCCTCATATAATCTGCTGTAATCAGTTTTCGTAGTCATCTTATTTGCAATAATTATTGATTTTTGTTATTTATCGCAAATAATGATGATTACGAACTCATCAAAGATTATTATCAATCGTTATCATCTAGCTCATCAATGTACTTCTCTTTAAACTTCTTGAACATTTCTTCAATATGTTCCATATTCTCTCGCATATTCCAAACATCATCGTGTATGTTGGTGATGTCTGCACTCAATTCTTGCATTGAAGAGTCGAGTTCATCCATATCAGCATATCGTTTGTATTTGTTGTCGCCAGTCAAGAAGTCGATGACTTCTACCATTTCATCTGGGAGTTCGATAATCTGACAAGTGCAGCCACCAGCAGCATTATATTTCTCTACTGACTGTTCGATTTCTTCTTCAGTTTTGCCTTTGAGTAACCAACGAGCGTATGTATCAACTCGCCAAATTCGCTTCTCTTTTGCCTCTTCTTCTGATTCAAAAGATTCTACTTCTCTGTAATATACGATAATTTTCATAATACTTATTGTTCTTCTGGATGTAACCATTTATGCAAATCTTTCAAAGTCTGCTCGAACTCACGAGCTTCTTTCTCTCGTTCAGCACGAGCGTTCTCGAATTCCCAATCTTCGTAACCCCACTCTACTGAATAATACTCAGCCGGTTGCCAAATTTCATCGATGTGGAAACCGTCATTTATCAAACGGCTAATTGTATCAGAAGTGACAGTCCAAGTAAACTCAGCAGCATATTCTTCTCTTGGGAGATAACAATATTTCTCACCATTTTCCATCGCTTCTTTGATTCTGCGTTGGGCTTCTTCGTAGTTATTATCACCGTGATTGGGTGAGTACCTCTCTAACATCTCATCTTTTGTCATGTTGCTTTATTTTAATTTTGCAGCAAAAGTACGAAATTAAGTAATACGATACAAACATTTCGTGTTAAAGAAGCCAAAGATTATTTCAAATGCATCTTCGGCTCATCAAGATATTCACCAATATCGTAGAATTCGCCCGGTTCTGGACAGAGAATACTGTCGCGCACTCGATATAACTCATTCAGCGTAATCTTATTCAATTGGCTACTTATGTGGCGGGTGATTGCTTTCGGGGTCTTTCGCTTTAACTTTTCGCAACTGTTATAAATCTTATCTGCTTTGCGTTGAGCCCAACCTCTGAATCCGTCTATCAGAACCGGAACAGACCAGTCGAATTCATTCGAAAAATTATTCATACACTTCATTACGAACTCTCCGTCTTCTTTCTTTACTGCCAAATCAGTCAAGATATGTATTATGCCTATTTTCATTGCATGAACAGACCAGCAATCTGATTTGAGTTCTACTTTATTATTATCATCGATTATTGATAATCCGTACCAATCATGCTTGGATACAATGTAATTTCCTCGATACCATTTGCTCAATTCTTTTCCGTGCTTGTATTTGAATATTGTATCTTTGCAGTCTAATCCAGGGATGTGGAAGAAATGATACAGTTTTTCTGCTATCTTCTCAATATCTCGAACATCGTCTTCTTTATTTCGAATAGTCGGAATACCGCTTAAATCCAGTTCATCATCAACAGTGTCATCTACAATACTGTATAATGAATAAGACAACCAAAGACCGCTTCTCAATGCTTGGTTCAAAGAAATAATAAAGTACAAAGCCATTAACGTGCTTGTCGGATTATAATCAAAAGCGATAGAGATGCTAATCGGTGTTGCTGTTATATTATAAGCCGATATTTCTTTCGTATGTTCAAATAAGACATTAAACTTTCGTATTTTTCGTGCTGCTTCTACTTTGTCACAATCTTTTACATATTCATCATCAATAGTAACATCAAAACGATAGCCATACTTATGTTCGTCAGTAGTGTCTTCGAATTCCATATTATCGACTTCGTTATCGATTTCAGAATCAGTTATCTTGTCAAACCAGTCACTCATAATCGTTTATTTTATGTCTCCATGTTTGATTTTGCGAATCAAGTCAGGTAACATCTCGTATTTGTTCTCTTTTCGGCCGGCTTTATAAGCCCAACTTAGATAACTTTCGTAAAAGTCCCAATCGAGTTCTTCTGGATGACCTTCAGGATCCGTTGTTCCTCGACAACTATTAATCAATTCACCAAGATGCTCAAGCGAATGATTGTCACTGTTCTTGAACTCTTGAAGCACTCGCCAGGCAATACTGAATACAAACTCACAATCCTGGTGCTGGTTGCAATAGTAATCTTTGTCTATCTGGAAATAATCAGACATCATCTTGCGCACTTTATGATACGCACCGCGATATAGCGGAATCGGATTGCCGTCTATCTCTGCCAACGGTTTTCCGTTCTCATCACTATAATTGCAAATCAATTCTATCAGATAAGCAGTGACACTCACCCGTCCGTAGTATGCCCAGAAATCTGATTCTTCTATGTGGATTTCTCCGACAGGCTCAAATGAACCGTGTTGTATGAATGTGAACTCAGCAAAATACTTCTTGGTCTTTCTGTCATAGTAATCTTGAGTATATTGCTTGAACCGTGTACGCAAGAAAAGACCGTCGTATAAGTCTGGATTGCATTCCTCACCACTATGCGGGAAATACGAATAAACATAAGCATCCATATCATCGTAGCGGAATGTTCTGCTGATATGAGCCGGTTCTCGTTCTTTTCGATTGATGCGAAAGTTGCATATAATCTGCGGAACAGCATCGTGTATGTTATACGATTGCTCTTCACTATAATAGTCAACCAAACGTTTCTTCAATGCACTCAGTGAACATATCATCTTCAGATAGTTT
>Ga0265298_10006441_pt1 | contig 14490 bp, 17 predicted proteins | sample AusTroGonzalo_MG_3_FD_193486 | JGI IMG/M metagenome (GOLD analysis project Ga0265298, IMG submission 193486) | Bovine rumen microbial communities from tropical cattle in Woodstock, Queensland, Australia - Gonzalo_01 | ecosystem: Host-associated > Mammals > Digestive system > Stomach > Rumen ... | reverse complement strand
TTCTTTGTATGTCAGATATATATATATATTTATGTTATGTATATGGGTTTATACCTTGTGCCGATGGTTTTTTGACTATAACTGGAATTGATATTGAGTGTTTCCAAAAGTGGGCAAGTTCTGGGCTTCCTTTTTTGCCTAAAAAGATAGACGAAATCGGTAAAAAAGGCTTTGTTGACACGTTTTTAAACTCTAAAATCCCGATAGAGCGCATTTATACGGCTAACAACCTTTACGGGATGGACAAAAACCCCGAAAATGCAAGCGAAAAAGATTTACAAATTGATGTATTGCCCGATTTATTGTGTTTGTCGGACGGACAGAAAGAAATTGTGGACGGATCGCACACAACTCTTTAATGGTGCGAAATAGGGCAAAAGGGCAAAAAGCGTGTATTTATGCGGTTTATAAGGGTTTTTAGATAAAAAATACAAGGGTGAAATATTGCGCTAAATTATTGTTTAGCGAAGAAATAGCTATAAACCGTGATGCAATTCTCTTTTGTTGTGCGTCCTGTCAAGTTTTCATGCCCTGTCAAGCATTTCGGCACTCGAAAAGATAAAAAGCCCCCGTGGTGGTATATACCAGAACGCCACCCCCTGCCTACTTACCCCAGAATCACCGCCCGAAGAAAAAAAACCCTTTTAGCCCATAGTCTACTACACCTAACAATAAACCATAACAGAAGAGTAAAAGGGATATACCGATAGCTAAAAATATAAAATAAACACCACATAACACTACTGACAGTACAAAGAATACTGATACGGCATATAGCTGTAGTAAATAATATACCACTCCATAACACCACCTTTAGTAAAGTTAAGAGAATGACCAGTATCTAACTGGGGTATAGTTGAATACTGGTTCTGCATATAACACTACTACAGGTATAAATATAATATATATAAATATACCCTGTTGGGGATTAAAGATACACCAGTACATAACACTACTACACTAAAAGAGAATGATAGGAGGAATCAGAGCATGGATAACAATTTTGGCAATAGCATGAATGAGAACGTGATTGAGTTTTTAAGGGGGCAGAAAACAGCAACTCTGACATTAGCGAATAACACAAGGCTGAATAGCCGAGTACGGAAGATAGCTGAAGAAAGACCAGATGAATGTCAGATCATTGTTGAGAACACGGATGGTAGTATCGTGGCGCACGTTCCTACGAAGTGGATAAAGGTCAATCCGTCAAGGGAAATGACGGAAGAGCAGAAAGATGCCGCTCGTCAACGCATGAATTTTGCAAGAGAACGTAAATAATTATTTACGCAATTTTCCTAAATTTCGTTTTGAAATGCTTCAGGGTAAATTTGTACCACCCCGATAATTCGAGGGGCATTTTAGGGCATTTCACATTAACAAAACTAAATAGCGTACAACGATGCACCATAACTGTTGTCAGAATAAGTGATTCTGATGATGGTTTATTTTTTTTGCAAAATTTAAAAAAATCCGATTTTCGGGAGGAAGGTTACATAGCATGAGCAGATTTATTGAACTTAATCCTAAAACTGGCAAGAACGAGATATGGTTAGACAGCCGGAAACGATGCAAGCATCTGTACAACGAGATTTGTTGTGAAAACAGGTCACGCTATGTGACGGAAAACCCGACAGAGGATCAATGTAGGTTCTGTAGGTATTTCGAGAAAGAGACATTAAAGGTGGGGCAGCAGATAGTAAGCTGCCTGATAAAGGAGGAATGACTATGGCACTATGTTGGATTCCTCGGAGAAGGAACAAAAGACCCAGAGAAGGTAGCAAGGGCATGGCAAGGAATACCCGTAAGCGAGTGCGAGTGACAGTTGAGGAATGGGAAAATGCCTGTTCGGAGTTGATGAAAGAGCCGTACATGATTGACTATAAACGTGTCAAGCAGATAGCTGACGATTTAGGCATTTCCGAGGTCACTTTCGAGAAATACTACCACCTGTGGCTTGCACATGGACGGAAAACAGAAGAACTGGCAATCATCAAGAAAGAGGACAATGCTAATGATGACAAAGGCAGAGATAGAGAAACGTCTGAACGAGTACAAGATTTACCGCAAATTAAACGGAGTTACAAAAGAACTGTATGATGCTTGGTGTTTAGCTGTAGAAATGGCTGATGACATGAAGGATGCAGAGTTCGTCATCAAGGTAGGCAAGGATGCACTTGACGTAATCGAGGGCTTCATCCTTAAAAACGCTAATGCCAGTTTTGAGCAGTTAGAGGAACACGCACAGGCTGAAAAGAAGAATTATGTCATACTTGCACGATACTATGGCGTGTTGAGGATCATGGGGAAATATGACCTTGACAGTTTCTGCCTGTATGTTGAGCGTAACAGACCTCGGAAGGACAGATTTTACGAACCGAGAAGAAATATCCTGAAACCTGTTGCCGATAATATTACGGATTTGGAGTATGACAGGCTTGATGAACTGTATCTCCATATGCCACCTCGTGTCGGCAAACTGTTGGCAGACGATACACCTGTTATGACTTCCGAGGGATGGAAGAATCATGGCGATTTAAAAGTCGGTGATAAGGTTGTTGGCAGTGATGGCAGATTTACCGAGGTTACGCACATTTTCCCGAAGGATGTGGCTGATTACAAGGTCACTTTGTCAGACGGAAGTGAATATCATTGCCACGGAAACCATGAGTGGTTGGTTTATGATGAAGCAGAAGATAGTGACAGGGTGTTAGAAACACGTTATATGGCAGAGCATTTAGGTGATGGTGAATATTATTATATACCTACAATGCCTTTAAGCAAAAATAACTGGATTGGGATTGAAAGCATCGAAAAATGCGAACCGAGACAGGGTAATTGTATATCCGTGGCAAATTCTGACGGTCTTTATGCCGTAGGCAAGGCTATGCACCTCACACATAACTCACAGCTAACCACGATGGCTACAGCTTGGCATTGCGCAAGGAATGATGAGTTATCCAACCTGTATGTCACCTACGTCAATTCGCTTGGCGGTGCATTTGTAAACGGTGTTTTAGAGATAATCCGAGACCCTACCTACGCATTTGAGGATGTATTCCCGTATGAGCATATTGCGAATACCGATTCCACGGCACACAAGATGAATCTGGGGCGAGTTAAGAAGTATGCTACGCTTTCAGGAAAAGGCATGGATGCAGCCTTGAATGGCGAGTATGATGCTTCGGGATGGCTGATACTGGATGACTTGCACGAAGGTATTCAGGAAGTCTTAAATCCTGATCTTATGGCAAGAAAACAGGCTATTTTTGACAACAACGTAATCACCCGTAAGAAAATGGGTTGTAAGATACTTGGCATTGGTACTCTGTGGTCGCTCAAGGATATCTATTCTGACCGACAGGACTTCTTGGCGAGTAATCCTAAAGCTAAAGATATCCGTTGGAAGGTTTACAAGATTCCGGCATTAAACGAGAAAGAGGAATCTAACTTTGATTACAAATTTGGGGTAGGCTTCTCGACACAGTATTACCAGACGCTCCGTGATAAGTTTGAAGCGAATGACGATTCGGCATCTTGGTCTGCACAGTTCATGCAAGAGCCAGTAGAGAGAAGTGGTGTACTGTTTGATACGGCAGCTATGAAGTATTACAATGGCGTACTTCCGGCAGAAGAGCCTGTGAGGATAACCTTCGCCTGTGACGTTGCTTTAGGTGGCGAGGACTACCTTGCTATGCCGATAGCGTATGTTTATGCAGACGGTTCGGTATATATTCACGATGTGGTCTATGACAATGCCGAAAAGAAGTACACGAAACCTAAAGTTGTGCAGAAAATCATTGTCAACAATGTCGGTTCGGGATATTTTGAAGCCAATCAGGGTGGAGAAGGTTACAAAGACGAGGTAGATGCCGAATTACAGGCTTTAGGGCATAAGATAAACCTACGGAGCAACTACGCACCTGCCAATAAGCGCAAGGAACAGAGGATTTTTGACAAAGCAGGGTCTATCCGTGAGTATTATTTCCGAGATCAGACTTGCCGAGACCCCGAATACCGAAAGTTTATGAATTGCCTGTTCAGTTTTTCGATGAAAGACAAGCGTAAGCATAAACAGGACGGTGCGCCCGACAGTTTGGCATCGTTAGCATACTACCTTGAGGGAACGTGGAATACAGTTAGGGCAGGTTTCAATCCGTTTAGGAGGCGGTAAACATGGGATTTAAGAATGAATATTGGGCTTTACGGAACATGAAGAACTCTATTGAGGACAAGAAAGACACTATCACAGAATTACTCACGGCTGCTGCAAGCACTACAAAGCCTCTAACCCCTAATGAGGGTGGCAAAGGTGCAAGCAAGGGTGACAGAATAGAGTCTATCATGGCTAAAGTGATTGACTTGGAGAACGAGATAGCGGATGCAGAGAACGAGTATGAGTTTATGAACTGCCAGTTTATCTTCAAGACAGCCAAAATCGAGAAAGAAAAGCACAAGCGTTTAGTGATAGAACGATATTGCAGAGAGCGTTCATTGTCTGAAACTGCTACTATTTTAGGGGTTTCAAGGCAGTATGTATGCCAAAGTTTAAAAAATCTTGAAAAAATTTGAAAAAACACTTGACAGTTGACTACCAATGTGCTAAATATGGTAGTGAGTAGAAGTGTAACCAAGGGTATCTCCACAAGATGTTGTGCAGATGCCCTTTTATTATGCCCGAAAGATGGAGATACACGATGAACAACAAGAATTTTCAAGACCTCGTTAAAGGTCAGTATGGTCGGAAAATTGCATATGCTAACTTCAGCGAAGTCACGGAAGAAAATGTCATTAAGATTGCTTCAGTTGGACTCACCACGCTTAACTGGAACAGAACGGCTATTCGGTATCTCTATGACTACTACAAGGGAGATCAGCCCTCATTATACCGTAGCAAGACAGTTCGTGATGACATAAACAACCCCGTTGTTGAAAACCATGCTTTTGAGTTCGTAAGTTTCAAGAACGGACAGACATATGGCGAACCTGTTCAATGCGTTTCACTCGTTAATGACGAGATTATCAACAAGGGCGTTGACAAACTGAACAACTACAACAGGAATGCCGGAAAACTTGTAGCTGATATTGAGAGTGGCGAATACACTTCAGCCGTAGGACAGGGATATAAGTGCATTCAGAGGACTTACAAGAAGGACATTCCTTACAGGATTATCAGCCTTGATCCCATGAACACGATAATCGTATATTCACAGTTGACCAAAGAGCCTTTGCTTGCGGTTCAGCAGTTAAAGGATTCCGAGAATCAGAGATATCTGCATTGTTTCTCCGAAACTACGGAGTACATCATAAAGAACAGCAACCTACAGGTTCTCGAAGTAGAGGATGGTATACAGAGAAAGTCAAGGCTTCATGCTTTTGGTGGCATACCGATAGTCGAGTACCCTAACAACGCTGCAAGGCTTTCAGACATAGAGATCGTCATAACACTTCTTGATGCCATAAACGAAACCCAGAGTAACCGAGTTGACGATATCGCACAGTTGGTTCAGAGTTACTTTAAGTTCGTTAACTGTGACATTGACAAGACCAGTTTTGAAGAAATGAAACAGGCAGGAGCAATCGTAGTACAGAGCAACGCTATGAACGGTGCTGTGGCAGATGTAGGTATCTTGTCACAGGAACTCAACCAACAGGGTACACAGATTGCTAAAGACGATATGCTGAAAAGTGCCATGACCATACTGGCGGTACCTAATCGTGAGAAGCAGAATACAGGTGGAGATACATCTGGTGCGGTTGAGTTGAGAGCCGGATTTGATGCTGCAAGGCAGAGGGCTAACCTCAAAGACCCGTTTGTTGTAACGTCCGACAAGCGTCTTAACAGGGTTGCGTTGAAAGTCATAGCACAGACAAAAGGTGCATCCGAATGCCCTATTACGGAACTTGACTACGATGTGCATATTATCCATAGCCCTACAGACAATCTGCTTGTCAAGTCAGAAGCACTTGAAATCTTACTCCGAAGCGGTATTCATCCGTTAGTGGCTGTTAAGGTATGCGGATTGTGGGCTGATGCTGAACGTGTTTACACACAGAGCAAGGAATACCTCGATATCAAACAGGAATACAACATTGACAAGGCTATTGAGAATGCCGGAGTTAAAGATCAGGAGGACAAGGCGAGGGCAATCCTTGAAGGTCGGAAAGTAGGCTGATATGGCTACAAGAATCCTTGATGAATTAAAAACGATTAATCGGGATATAGCCGATGCCGTTATCCGAAAAGCAATCTTTGAGTATTTCGATGAAATGGAAATCCCTGAAGAAGATAAGGCAAGACGTTCCAAATTATGCGAACAGCTTACGTTCATGCTGATAACATTATTCGTTATGGCAAATGAAAATGACCGAGAATATGTTGTTGAACGTGGGGTAAGCCAATATCTGAATTTCCTTGACCAAAACGGCTATGATTCAAGCAGATATGCCGACAGGGTACAGAAATCCATTGAGAGCATCGTAGATACCACAATTAAAAATCCTGATACCGAATACTTTAAGTCGGATGAACGTGCCTTGCTGATAGGTGAGACCGAAACGAACATGATTGGCAATGACGATTCGCTTATGACAGCTATTGCCGAGGGCAAGAAGTGGAAAACATGGATTACCATGAGAGATAAGCGTGTTCGTGAAACCCATACACAGGTAGACGGAGTTATGATTCCGATAGATGAGTTTTTCCAAGTGGGTGATGCTCAAATGCTTTACCCTTGCGATATTGAGAACGCATATGATTCACCAGATGAAACACAAAATTGCAGATGTGTACTGGAATATAGTTAATTAAAGCACCCAAGAGGTGCTTTTTTTATACAAAAAATTGGAAAGCTGTGACCGAAAATCAGCACTCCCAAAGCGCAGAAAAGCGTGTTAAAAAATCGGGGATGGGAAGGACAAGAAATGACAAGAGAACAGGCGAAAGCTAATCTCGTAGCTTGTGGAGTTGAAAACCCTACGGAAGAACAGATAACCAGTTATCTTAATCAGGTTAACGGTGCTGTCAAGACCGAAAGAGACAGGGCAGACAAACTCAAAGCAGACGCTGACAAAGTAGCTGAATTGCAGAAACAGCTTGACGAGATCAATTCAAAGGGTCTGTCAGATGTTGAGAAAGCAAACAAAGCCACAGAAGCAGCATTAGGCAAGGTTGCTGAACTTGAAAAAAGCATCAGAACCATGCAGACACAGAAACAGTTGGCAGAGTTAGGAATTACTGGCGAGAGTGCCGAGAAATTCTTCGATGCTGACGGAAACATTGATTTTAGCGTACTCGGTCAGATTCTGTCCGATACCAAGAAGAACGCAGCTACCCAGAGAGAAGCTGAACTTGCCGGAAAGGCAGGAAACCCTAACGGAAACGGCAATAGTGGTAGTAATGCAGACGAAAAGACCGTTGCTGAACAGTTTGCTGAAAAGTTTGCAAAACAGACCGCAGACAGTAACAAGGCAACAAATGAAGCATTAGCTTCGTACTTAAAATAATCCGAAAGAGAGGAAAAAGTTATGAATTTTAGTTCAAACGCAGTTGCTATGACCCCTGAAATTCTCAAGAGAAAACTTGGGGCAGAGTACCTTGTACCTGTGACAATCGCATCTTCCGAGTTTGCGTACACAGACGTTATCAAGGCAGGTACACCCATCAATGCTGATGGCGAAGTAGCAGAAGATACCGAGTACGGTGGAGTTACTACAAGTGACGCTGTTGGTATCCTCCTTAACGATGTTTATGTTGAGAACCCTAATGGTTCACTTATCAAGGCATTTGCGGTAGTTAATACTGCTAACTGTCCTGTTGATATTAGTGAGCATAGCGTTATCACAGATTACGTTAAGGCTGCTTTACCCCTTATCATTTTTGAATAATTTTGAGAAAGAGAGGACAAAAGAATGAGATTAAGAGACGCTTATTCAGCAAAGGCTATTGCACTTGCATTTTCAGAAGCCGGAAGTAATAAAATCCCTTACCTCGGAGAAGCACTCTTCCCTGCAAGGAAGAAGATGGGTCTTGACTTAAAGTGGATCAAGACTTCAAAAGGACTTCCTGTTTCACTTGCACCTTCTGCATTTGATACAGTTTCCACAATCAGAAGCCGTGAGGGCATCACAATCAATGAGACCGAGATGGCATTCTTCAAGGAGTCTATGCTTGTTAAGGAAGTTGACGAGCAGGAAATCCTCCGTGTTAAGGAATCATCCGATCCTTACGCACAGGACGTACTCGCTCGTATCTATGACGATGCCAACACTCTTGTAGACGGAGCAAAGGTTGTTCCTGAAAGAATGATCATGCAGCTTCTCAACCCTACAAACGGACATCCCTCAATCAGCATCAATGCAAACGGTGCTACCTACGCTTACAACTATGACCCCGATGGCTCATACGCAAGCAACAACTATGTAGCACTTACCGAGGGTCACAAGTGGTCAGATACAACCAATTCAGACCCTATGGGAGATATCCAGACCGCACAGGATGCCATCGAAGCAAAGACAGGTTCAAGACCTTCAATCGCAATCATGTCTCGTCAGACATTCAACTACGTTAAGGCTAACGCAAAGGTTCGTTCAGCAATCCTTGCACAGAACGCTACCGCAAACGTATTCATCAACGATGCAAAGGTTAAAGAAATCTTCTCACTTGAACTTGGCGTTACAATCATCGTTTACACCAAGCAGTTCAAGACCGAAGCTGGCGTTGCTACCAAGTTCTTCGCTGATGGATTCTGCGCACTTATCCCTGAAGGTTCACTTGGTAACACTTGGTATGGTACTACACCTGATGAGAGAACACTTATGGCTGACCCTAACTACGATACAGCACTTGTTAACACAGGTATTGCTGTAACAGTTACAACCACAAGCGACCCTGTTCAGACCAAGACAACAGTTTCCGAGATCGTTCTTCCTTCATTCGAGAGAATGGATGAGACTTACGTTATCAAGGCATACTGATCCGAAAGGAGAAATGAGCCATGATATTTGAATACACAGTAAAGTACAATGGCAAGTATTATCCGGCAGGAAGTGACGTTCCTATGGAATCCGACAAGACCGCAACATCTGACAACAAGGGTGTTGCGGTTGTAGATGAAGCACCTGTGACCGAGAAGGTTGCAGAAGAGCCGAAAGCTACAAAGGAAACCAAAAAGAAATCAACCAAGAAAGAAACCAAATAGAACGATTGAAAGGGGTTTTGACAATGATAAACATATCTGAATTACAGACAGCCATTGTCTCGGACTTAACCCTTGAACTGAATGGTGACGAAAGTTTCAATGCAACCGTTCTTGAGCAGAAAGTCAAACTTGCGATACTGGATGTATATGCCCGTAGGGATTACGGCAATTCGCACTATGATGCCAAAAGGATCATAAATGAGTTAAGCACGAAATACTATTCGGTCATTACAGACCTTGCAAGGTATGACTACAATCAGATGGGTGCAGAGGGAGAATCCTCACACATTGAAAATTCCGTCAGCCGGACATATCGAGACAGAGACAGGCTATTATCGAGCGTTCACGCATTTGTCAAAATCCTATAAGGCTTTGGTAAATGCAATACTCGTTTACCAAGTGGAGGAAATGGCTATGCGCACAGCAAATAAAAACAAGCGTAAACTCTACTACGCATTGAAAACTTCAAAGTCTGCGGAAACTGAATCATCGACCATTACCGTTGACGGGGAAACCGTGTATCTGGACGAGGGTGATTACGATATCACTTATAGCACTCCAGTTGAATTTTTGGCGAATATCAGTTTTTCGGGCGGTGAAGTTGCGGATGTAGAGTTTGGGCTTGATCTTTCGAGTTACGATGCAATAATCGTGACCGATAACGATGCAATACCCATTACCGAAACAAGCCTTATCTGGTTTGAGAATGACCCCGATAGTGAGGATGCCGATTTTTCCGTTGTCGCTATTAGGAAATCTTTAAACCAGTTAAAAGCAATCCTTAAAAAGCGTGTGAGGTGATAAGTTATGACATTTGCATCTAACTTGTCATCACAGGGCTTAAAGAAACTCGCACAGGAACTACAGGAATACGCACAGAACACTTTAGTGAACAAATTACGGCTATTCCGTGAGCGTTTGGCACAAAAGGGTATCAACGTAGCGGTAAGTTCCAATAACGGGCATTTAAGCCAGTATGTAGTGTTTTCAATGGAAACAAGTGATAACGAAAGCGTGATAATCGCAAAAGAAACACAGTTACTTGAAGCTGATTGGTTAGGGCATGAGGGTGTAATGATAAGCCCCTTACTTATGACCGAGTTTGGCTCTGGTAATTATGCGGTATTTTGGGAATCTGTTGATATGGGTTCGGTACATCAGCTTGACGATGGTACTCCGATAGGTCGGGGTTCATTCCCTAACCAAAAATACGCTTTTGATTATCAATGGTTCTATCGTGATAAAGAGGGAAATAAGCACGTTTCCCGTGGTATTTATCCAACGAGACCTATGCACAACGCTGTTATAGAAATAATCATGCAAGTTGAAGCCACGGCAAGGGAGGTGTTCGGAAATGGCTGATAATACTTGGGTTTTCGATATTGAAACCAAGATTTATACAATCATAAAGACAAGGCTTGAAAAGGCTTTGAAATCCACTTACCCAAACTTGTATATAGCACAACAGGAAAAGATAAACGATACTCCGAATTTCCCTTCTGTCATCTTACAGATGCTTTCAAGCCCCGAAATGGGTTCTGACCTTGATAACACAACGGTTAATGCCATGATGGTTACTTGGGAGACACACGTTACTGTGAGTAAGAGCATGGGGTTAGCCGGACTTCGTAAGGTTTCCGCAGAAGTGCTTGACAACTTCAAAAAGCTACGTTTCAACGTGCAAGACCGAGGTGAAATCAATAGAGAATCCTCGGACACTTATACAACTATTTCACGTTTCCGCAGAGTTATCGGTGGAAATGAAGAAATAAATCTTTAAATCATAGCGAGCCTTTAAGGGTTCGCTTTTTTTATGTAAAAAATCCAAACAGGAGGACAGAAAAATGGCAGATGCTACAATCATGGGTCTCTCGACCCTCGGCATAACTATGGGCTATGGCGTTGAAGCAAGCGGTTATGCAGGTGTTAAGCCCTCAACATTCACACAGCTTCATCGTATCAACAACATCGGTGGAATCACAGTTAATCCTGCTACCATTGATGCTTCGGCACTTGAAGATTATGTAACAAAGACCGTTGCAGGTAGAGGTGAGACAGGTGGAACATGGACAGTAACAGTTAACTTCACAGACGAGACAGAAGATGAGTGGAGCGACCTTATTTCTGCATATCAGACCGCAAAGGCTTCGAACCTTAATATGTGGTTTGAGGTTATCGCACCCAATCTTACAAAGGCGTTCTTTGTTGTTGCACAGCCGCCTGAAAAGATTCCTATGCCTGAAATGGCACAGAATGGTCTTATGACCGTAGAGTTCCCTCTTGTCATCGTTGACCCGAAGGGAATGGACACAAAGGTTGCATTTAGCTGATACTCTCGGCTATGTGAGATAACCCCTTTGAACTTGGGAAGGGCGGCGAAAGCTGCCCCTTCCCTTTATTTATGGGGATTTATTATGCCGAAAGGCAAGGGAAGGAAGGAAATATTATGACAAGCATTACAATCAAAGGAAAAGAGTACAAGATTTATTTTTCTTACAATCGTTTCTGTGATAGCGACCTGTTGGACAGGGCAGCAGAAATACTTGACCTTGTAAAAGGTGGCACAGGAGAAACAAAAAGCGAGAGCGAGAATGTTGCCGTTATCAAGAAGATGTTCTTGGTAACAAGAGACCTTATGTTTGAGGGCTTTAAGAAGTATAACCCCGTTCAGAGTATTTCAGAAATCGGAGATTTGATGGATGATTACTTTGATGAGGGAACGGAGAATGATCCTCATGGAATCAGCGAAATATTCAATATCGTAGCAGGAGAGTTAGTAGCCGAGGGTTTTTTCGGTCAGTTCCTAAAGACGAGCGTGAAGGCTTTGGAGAAGCAGATGCAGAAGAAGAAGCTGACCAAGAAAAATTAAAGTTCTCCGAATTATTCTGGAAAAAAATACTGCCGTTGTATGTGGCTTTAGGATGCACTAAAGACGAAGTAATGGAGCATTGTCCATTTGAACTTGATTATGTGTTTGAAGCACAGAAAATCAGGAAAAAGATGGATGACCAATCAAATTGGGAATTAGGCATCTACATCGAATCCGCAGTTGCTACGGCAGTTGAACATAATCTTGCCGGATATAAGGCTCGAAGCAAGTACATAGAAGAACCTTTCTCAAGCAAGATTGATAAAGACGAAAAGAAATTAAAAGACAACAACAGGCTTCTCATGGCAACCCTTGAAGCATGGGCTACAAACTGGAAAATGGAACACACACAATCGGAGGAAGTAGACAATGGCTGATTTAGAAGAATTAAAAATACGGATAACCGAGGATTCGACCAAAGCCACACAGGGAATAGAGAAGCTCGCTGCAAGGTTATCAGCGTTATCAACCTCGATAGCCGTTCTTGAAACAGGAAAGTTAAACGATCTTGCGACAGGACTTATAAACTTAAATTCTGCCATTTCACAGATAAATGGTAATTCTACCAAGCGTGACTACAATAAGATTGTCTCCAACCTGTCTACTTTAGGCAAGGTTAATGTTGACAACCTTAATAATGTGTCCGCATCAATCATAACTTTAGCAAATTCATTTCAACAGTTATCGGGTGCAGATGCTGTAAGTCAGAATGTTAGATCACTCATCAACTCCATCAGTAAACTTGGTGGAGTTGGTGTTAAGAGAGCAATCACCAACATTCCGCTTTTACAGAGCGCACTCATAAATCTAATCACATCACTTTCAAAAGTTCCCGATATTAGCCAAAACATAATAGAGTTTACCAATGCGTTATCCAACTTGGCAACACAGGGTGTAGGATTAAGACAAGCTGGAAATGCTATGCTTGGCACTCTTGACAAGTACAGAACTGCCACTAACAGGGCTAAAACCAGTACGTTGAGCCTTGCGAGTGCCATTGGTAAAGTCTACGCTAATTTCTGGTTGCTTATCCGTGGTGCAAGAGCCGTTAAGAACGCATTTATTGACACGGCTGATTACCTTGAAGCATACAACTACTTTGAGGTAACCGCACAGAAGATAGGCAGAGATACATTTGCTAAAGAAGGTGTAGGAAGTGCTGAAGCGTATGCTGATGCGTTTACGGAAACACTTCAAAGAAAATTGAAACAAATGTCGGGTCTTGAACTCGACCTCGAAGATAGATTAATCAAGACTACCAACGCAAAATCTCTCGGTCTTAATCTTACCGAACTCACACAGTATCAGGCATCAATAGCAAGTATTACAAACTCTATGGGAGTTTCACAGGAAATCGCACAGAGTACAGCTAAAGCCTTTTCAATGCTTGCTGCTGATATGGGTTCGTTAAAGAACGTAGATTTTGAAACAGTAGCAAGTAACTTACAAAGCGGTCTCACAGGCATGGCGAGAAGTCTGTATCGCTATGGCATTGACATTACACAGGCTACACTTGAACAGTATGCTTTTAACTATGGCATAGAGAAATCCGTGTCAGAAATGACGCAAGCCGAAAAAGCACAGTTAAGGCTTTTGGCAATCCTCGACCAGAGCAAGGTTGCTTGGGGTGATTTGGCTAACACTATCAATTCACCTAACAACCAGTTAAGGATGCTCAAGAATAACTTAAAGGAAATCGGCACAGTATTCGGTCAGTTATTGATCCCTTCAATCACAAGGACGCTTACATACCTTAACGGACTTTCGATAGCTATTAAGAGATTGCTTGTCGATATAGCACAGATTCTTGGCATTTCGCTTAACCTTGATGAGTTCGGTGGTGGATTTGACGAAGCATTAGAGGATGATGTAGACGCACTTGATGAATTTAACGATACCCTTAACAAGACCAAGAAGGGCATCCGTGAATTTGATGAGTTAAAAGTTATCGGTACTGACAGTAGCAAGTCTGTTACTGGAATCGGAGACGATATCGACCTTACACAGCAGATTCTTGATGCTACGGCTGAATATGAGAAAGTCTGGGATGAAGCATATGACCGTATGCGTTCCAAAGCCGAAGAAATTGCCGGACTTATTGGTGGCGCATTAGAACCTATTAAGACGATAGTTGCAGATTTTGCAATCGGTGATTTTTTTAAGGCAGGACAGGACGTAAGCAAACTCGTTACCTCGATATTTAACTTTGTATCGGATGCGATAGACAAAGTTGATTGGTATGGTTTAGGAGTCAAAGTCGGTGACTTTATCAAGGGCATAGATTGGTTAGAAATCCTGAAGAGTGTCGGTGGAGTTATCGGAAGTGCATTACAGGCTGCCGTTAATATCTGGGAAGGTTCGTTTAGTGTTGCACCTTTTGAAACCGCTTTACTGTCAGCTTTTGCGATACTTAAATTCACAGGC
>Ga0265298_10006437_pt1 | contig 14496 bp, 15 predicted proteins | sample AusTroGonzalo_MG_3_FD_193486 | JGI IMG/M metagenome (GOLD analysis project Ga0265298, IMG submission 193486) | Bovine rumen microbial communities from tropical cattle in Woodstock, Queensland, Australia - Gonzalo_01 | ecosystem: Host-associated > Mammals > Digestive system > Stomach > Rumen ... | reverse complement strand
AATTATGAAATAAATATTTAATTTGTAAAAAATCAAAATGCACGAATACATTAACTTAACAGCAGAAAATATTGATAATGAACACATTTGCTGTGCTATCGGAGATCCAAAGCATCAATGCTGAGTGGATAAAAAGAAAGAGCGAATTAAAAGTAAGTTAAAGGACTGACACATTTTCAGAAAGCTAAATGATAGAGGGAAAATGTTTATTGAATATGAACCTATTGAAACTGCACGAGTTCCTGTTATTGGTCAGAATTATGAATATATTTACTGTCTATGGGTCGCTGGAAGTTTTAAATGAAAATGAATTTGAAAAGAATTATTGGAATATGCGATAAACGATGCTAAAGAGAAGAAAATGAGTGGAGTTTGTACTTTGGTTTCCAAAAAGAAAAAGCCTTTTCTAGGTGAAAAGAAATTCTTTGAACATTTTGGATTTAAAGTGGTAGATAGTATAGCTGATTACGAATTGTTAGCATTAGAATTTGATAAATCTGAAACTCCAAAATTCAACGATAGTGCTAGGGAAATGAAGATAGATAGTCAGGATTTTACTATCTATTATACTAATGAATGTCCTTATGTGGAATATGAAGTCCAAGAGTTATCTGATTATGCAAAGGAAAAGAAAATAAATCTGAATTTTATCAAAATTGATACTTTAGAAAAAGCTAAGAATGCTCCGTGCATTTTCAATAATTGGGCAAATTTCTACAAATGAGAATTCATTTCAAATACGATATTAAATGCTAATGCTTTGGAAAAATTGTTGAAGTAATAAATTTAATTTAATCACGAACTAAAAATATGTTCAGTTACATTGATATTCTAAATAACGAAAAAGTAATTGATAATTATAATAAAATTGATGCTATTAATCCATATCCTTTTAATCATGGACTAAAACATGTTAAAAATGTATGCAGTATTATGGATAAACTATGTGATAAGTTGAATATCACTTGAGAAGAAAAAGATTCTCTACTTATTGCTTGTGCACTTCACGATATAGGACAAGTAGATGGTAGAGAAGAACATTGAAAAAAAGCTAAATTATTCACGATTACTCATTTTGAGAACGAATTGAAAGATTTGAAATATTATAATGATATTTTGGAAGCCATAGAAAATCACGATAATGTATGTGATGTTAATAACCCACTTTTCTGGATATTAGTTCAATTTTGTGATAAAATGGATTTTTCAAAAGATAGATTAGAAGATAATTATAGAGAGAAATTCAGATATTACTGTTATGAAGATATAAATAGAATTGATTTTATTTTTGATGAAAAAAACTTTGGTATAGATATTATCACCAACGACATTCCAGATTTTAACGATATGTTTTTAAGTGAAAATTTTCCAAAAAAAGTTATCAATGCTGTAAACATTTTAGCATTGAAATTGAACAAAGAACCTATAATTAAAACTAATGGAAATATTTTATCAGTTAATTATTAAAAAAATGACTATTTATGATTACGAAATTACCAAAAGAAATTGAAGTTCTGTAAAAATGGAAGAATTCAAATGAAAAGTTTTGATAATTGTGAATACTGCTACGTGATGCGGATTTACTCCACAATACGAGTGACTAGAAAATCTTTATAAAAAATATCACGATAAATGATTGGAAATTTTGGATTTCCCTTGTGATCAATTCGGGCATCAAGCTCCATGAAATGACGATGAAATTCATCAATTCTGTACGATGAAATATAACACAACTTTTGACCAGTTCTCCAAAATTGAGGTTAACTGAGAAAATGAAAATCCCCTATTCACATATTTAAAACAGCAAAAATCTGAAGACGAAATCAAAGGTTTGAAGAATAAGACTATCATGGTGTGAGTAAAACAAATGAGTTCAACTTGTAAAAACAAATGAGACATAATTTGGAATTTCACTAAATTTTTGGTGGATAAAGAGTGAAATGTAGTGAATAGATATAGTCCAACTTATGTTCCATGAGACATGGAAGAAGAAATCCAAAAATTATTAGATAATTAAATAAAAAATCTGATTTATTTTATTCTTTAAGTTTTGCTATTATGGAAAAGACTATTTGTCAAAGTTGTGGAATGCCTATCGAGAAACCTGAACAATTTGGTACGAATGCCGATGAGAGTGTGAATCACGATTACTGCATTTACTGCTACAAAGATGGAAAATTTATTGATGATGTAAGTATGGAAGAATATATTGATATGTGTAGTCAGTATTGAGCTCAAGCATGAATGACTAATGAAGAGATGAAAGCTTATTGCACAAAACTTTTCCCAACTTTGAAAAGACGGAAGAAATAACTCCCATTGCTATTCAAAAACTTATTGGTAGATTAACTGTGTATTTTTTATATCTTTACAAATACCCATGAAAGAAATTAAACGACTTTTCTGGCTAGAAGCAGCTTTCTATCTAATTTTTGGTTGTTGTTTAGTAGCTATGCCTTCTTTAGGAATTTCAACCATTGTTGTAATTTTTGCACTTCAAGCTTTAATTTTCTGAATCACTGGAATTGCATTCGCTATTAAAAATTCATGAATTGAAGACAGAACATTGGTATGAATCAGCGCTCTACTTACTGCATTAGTATGATTATTACTATTATGCTTCCCTTGAGCATGAGAATTAATCATCTTGGTATTCGTAGCTATGTTATGAATAGCTATCGCTGTTAAATGAGTTATGATGATTATCGATAGTTTCGAAGTAAAAAAATTAAAAGTTGAAAACTGGTATTTACTTCTTATTTTATGAATTCTTGTTGCATTAATATGATTATTTATGGCTTGTAGCCCATTATTAACAACTCTTGCATTCAATATGTTGATGTGAATATACATGATATCTGGAGCTATTGCAATGATAATCTGGGGAATTAAAGTAAAGAAAGGTATAAAAAAAGTTAAAAAAGGACTAGAAAATATCGATGAAATCGAGATTGAAGTTAGATAATTTCTAAAAAAATAAAAAAGACTGCGAAATTCGAGCAGTCTTTTTTTATAAAGTATAAATTTTAATCAATTGTCTCTAATTCATAATCAGTACTTCCAAGTCCAAGACTTTCTGCATATTCAGTAATATGTCTTCATTTTCTAGTATCTATTCTCTCTTGAATATCTTTAGTTCACTCTTCATGAGTAGCCCATATAGCATCAATAAATGCTTGATCATTTGCGACAGGATCTAAACTACCAAAGATTCCGATATCTGCGATAACTGGATCTCATTGATGAGCATCACAGTCACAATCTAAACTAATTGCATTTGCCACTGTGATATAAAGAATTGGTTTATTATTTTCTTTCAAAGAATCAGCAACAGCTGTAGCAGCTTCTGCCATTGATTCGATAAAATCTCACTGTTGAAATTGTACTTTCCAACATTCGTCTGGGTCTTCAGTTTGTCCACAGGAATGAATATAAGCTTTTCCATTACGTGAAGCAATTCAGATTGATTGATTTTTTAGATTAGCTCAAAATCCTCACATTATGTGTCATTTTCAATGAGCTAAATTTAATATACTATCATAATTTTTGAAATTTTCTCAAATAATATCATATTTCAGATGCTTTCATTTATTTACTGGGATTTTAAATTCTCATTCTGCATCCATAATATCCACATCAGCAAAAGAAGTGAATCAATGTTCCTCAGCTACTTTTATATGATCTTCTGCTGTATTTCTGGCTCAATCATAAGCTGTATTACATTCAATTATAGTTCCGTTTAATTTCTTTACCAAAGGTGCGATTAAATCAGCTTTTAAATATCATTTAGAACCTCTTTCTCATGTAGAAACTTTTACTCAAACTTTTCACTTCAATTCAACTCATAATTTTTCATAAATTCTGATTAGAGATTCTGGTGTGATTTCCTTGGTGAAATAGACTTTTGATGACATGTGATACTCGTTTATAGGGTAAAATATCATAATAACAAATTGATTGTAGGATTAAGTAAAATAATTTCAAATCAAAAATCCTATATCGATTATTTTCTTCTTTTTAGTAAATTCCTAATTACTAATCATAATCTAGCGATACCTACTCACACTATCGCAGCTAAGAACGTTGGACCAATTATATATATGAATGATCATTCGAACAACGATTCAAGATTCATCAGAATTCTCAGTCATCAATTAGCGAAGAAAAGAAAAATTAATATCACAGCAAGCATTGAAAATATTGGAAACTGCCACCATTTGGACGTACCTCAAACAACTATTCAGAATATAAAAGTAACAAATGGCATAAATGCAAAATAAAATAGCAAATGCCATATCGGATCATGTCATCGTCTAAGAATTCGCCGGTCTAGAACTTGCCAGATTCAGAGAAAAATCATAAAAATTGAATAGATAATGTAGAGTTTATATTTCTCCCAGAATGTTTGCTCAGATTTTTTCATTTTCTGATATTCTCAATAAATATTTATTTTATATAAATCAATTTTATTTTATCAATCTTAAAAAAACTCTTGTAAACGACTGTATATTTGCTTATAATTTGTAAAAATAAAAAGGGCAAATCAGTGAAGCCCACGATTCACTGAAAAAACAAAAAATCTGATTATGCATGGTGCATTAGATTCAATTTCATTGGGCCCATCATGGGTCGAATATTTACTGTTTTTTGTGATATCTTTCGTAAATGTATTTTTACAGAATCTGAAGTACATCTTTCTAATCAAGTCTACAAAACTGAAGGCTGCTTTAATTGGAATGGTAACTTCAATTTTCTATGCTACAGTCGTTGTATTGATAGCTAAGCATGGATGGATTTCTGTAATCATTATCGCATTTACTCACTTCTTAGGAATTTATACTGCAAAACTTGTAATCGAATTCCTCGAAAAGAAAGGCTATCTCAAAAAGGATGAATAGGTATGGGATTATATCTCATACCTTTTTTGTAAATTGTGATAAGTTGAATTGAAATTTACATATAGAATCCATATAATGAAATCACTTGGATGCATATTGCATTACCAGGTAAACTCTATTAATTCTGGCTCACTGACCTCTATTGTGAAATACAGGTCAGTTTTTTTGTTTGAATTTTATAAAATATTTTTTATAATGTAGTTACTGTGCATTCGCAGTGATCATTAAGAAATTTTTTCATAACACTGACTTTCGTTGTGACAACGCAGGTCAGTTTTTTCAAAAAAGACTGTCCTACAAGACAGCCTTTTTCTATAAGGTTCTACCACACAGAGTTATTTTAATGATTAATTCCTAAAATGCAAATTTTTAGACACTTTTTGACAAATGTCAATAAATTGTCATTTTCGTCTACACTCGGAAATAGCTTCGAGTAATAGGAATTACTTTCAATAAAATTGACATTTACAATTTTTATGACAATCTCTTGAAATTTATGTCCATTTTATATATAATACATTTGCCTCAATAGAGGTAAAGTCGCAAAGATATTTTTTCATGGGAAAATAGGATCTAAAAATCCTATTTTTCTTTATAAAAAAAAGGAGTGCCTGTATAACAGGACACTCCAGTCCGTGGCACAACCACGATTCTGGGCCCTAGCGCGCAGCGGCATGTGAATTTGTCAATGCAGAGATCCACAGCGGCAGCTTATTGATGGCCCTCATTGGAGAGAGGCTAATTGTAGCCGTGACGAACCTACTGTGTAGTCGCGACGAACTTACCTTTCCTCGAAGCTCTCTCTCCCGCAGGTGATTACACTATAAGAATATTGTTTGTAAAGTCAATAGATTTTGATATTTAATATTTTAAAAGGTCCCCTAATACAGGGGACCCAATACACCTCTGTGCATTAATCCTTACCAATAACTAAAAACCTAAAACTATAAATATTACTAAAAAGCGTAAAAAACGCCTGCCTCATTTTTATAAAGATTTATAATAATTGCAAATGTTTTTTCTTTTAATTTATATTAAAATAGCTATAAGCAACTTAGTTTTATATTTAAGAATTATTATGACTGGATTTGTTCTGCGTATCATTGCAACGACAACTATGTTACTTGATCATATTGGATGGAATTTTATCGATAATCCTATGCTTCTAACTTGGATTGGAAGGATAGCTTTCCCATGTTATGCATTCCTTTTAGCTGAAGCTTTTTTCTTTGTTTTTAAAGAAAAAAGAAGATTATTAAAATACGTTTCTACTTTGATATTATTAGCCGTTATATCAGAACCATGCTATGATTTATTAGAATTCTGACCTAATGTTCTTAATAGTTTTATGGAAAATCAAAGTGTAATGATTACTCTCCTACTAGGATTCTTGGGGATGTCTATCACTGAACTTCTTATTCCTTCCAAGAGAGAAAACAATGAAAAAACAAATTGGAAACAAATCGTAGTACTTGCATGTGCGTATCTTTTGATAGCATTCACTAATTACAAAATGTGAGCCAATTTTAATTTAGTATGACCATTACTTATCATTGCTTATTATTGGTATCTTAGATATGCAAGGAATGAAGAAAAAACTGAAAATAAATGGAGTCGAGCAAAACGTTTCTGAGTATTGCTTGGAATATTTATGATTTATCTGCCTATTTATTTCTGGGTAAGAACTGAATTCTGAGATATACATACATGGCGAAATAAAGTAATTGAGTATCTCCCATGGGTTGCATGACATATTGTGGCAGCATTAATTCTAAGTCTTTCGAACTGTAAACTTTGATATCACAAAAAGTGGTTCAAAATTTTCTATACATTATTCTATCCGGTTCATGCCTTGATAATCTGAATTTTAATTTGTCTTTAAGAGAAATAAATTATAAAAAAAGAACGCTGAACTACGTTCTTTTTTGTTTTATAATAACTTAATTACCACTCTCAGATAACTTTTTTAATAATAGCCTTTCATCAAACTTTAACTCTATCAGCCTTTCTTAAACGATCTACAAAATCTTCCCAAGTTAGTTCAGGACTCATTTGTACAACTATCATAAACATTGATTCAATAAAATCCTGCTCTTTTTGTTCCAAAGAAAAGAACCATCTTTGATTTGCATTTGCGAGTTTCCATTTTGTAATTTCATCTCACTTTTTTGCTATAAAGATTTTATCAACCTTTTCACTTTTTTTGGTATTTTTTTTAGTAGTTTTTTCTTTTGTGGGCATATTATAATAATAAGTATGTAAAACGTCTACTGAATACTACCAATATTTTCCATAAAATCAAATGATAACTTATCTATTTCATTTCTTTTTTGATTGCAGATTAGCTGGTCGATGATTATCTTTTTTTCATTTTTTTAAGAATCTACTATACCATGGAGTTTCATCCATCAAAGGTTTTACATCCACAGCTAGAGCTTCCCTTGATTTTAATTCAAGAATTTTATTAAATTCTCAGATTTCCTTTTTGAGTTGTTTCTCTTCTGAATCATCCAATACACAAACTAAACTATCACCAGCATCTTTTATTATATCTTCATAATCTGAATTTTCTTTTGGATCAATTATCAAAACATCCTTTATAACAGCTGAAATCATATTCACGATAGCCATACGTTGTACAAAAATTTTGGGTCATACGATGATAATCTTTTCCATCTATACGATTAAGAATATTTTAAATATAATTCCAGAATAGAAATAAAATAACAATTTTCAATAAAAAAAAGCCCCCATGAAAGTACATGGGGACATACGAATGTGTAATTTTTAAAAGTTTAACACTTATCCACTCTAGGGTGGATGTTGAATTGTGGATGGATGACCGTCCATCACGGGCTCTGACTGTGCTGCTCTGCATACCTCGGAATTAAGAACCAGGATAACTAGGAGTTTCTTTTCCGCAAGGCAAAGCCGAAGATCATCAGTCCGCCAAGCTATAAGAAGCGACATTGCGGCCACTCCGACAATCAGAACTAGACCTGTGGTTATGTTCATATATTTTTGTTTTACTGGGGGCTAATTTATAAATTTGAACATTAAATTCAAGAAAAAAAATGAGTAGGTATGAAGACACACCTACTCAAAACTCAAATACTTTATTCCCTTTCGCTCGCCACTACTCAGGAGTAAATGAGGCGGATTCCGCAATAGCCTTCAGCAATACGATCCTTGGGGAATCACTTGAAGGAATCTTTCACAACTGAAGGGATTCAGCAAACACCTTTTTAATTCATAACCAGAAGGCCTGAAAACTGGCCCAGTTACGTGACCTACCGTAACTGTGTGGTCCTAATACACTCCTCCTCTAAATTTCTTAAGTACAACCCAACCAGCGACAACTAGCCTCATGAATATCGTTACTCTGATCTGAGGTATAAATAAGATATATAGGATCAAAGGTTGTATTGAATGTAATATAAAGATTTCAGCTTTTAATTCAATAAAATCAAAATTACCTTAAAATAATCAAAAATTTTCTCATTGATTTTACATAGCATAATCGTATATTGAACGAAATGATTTTTATTTATTATTTTATTTTCAAATGAAAAAATCTTTATTTTTATCACTCCTTTTTATTGGAGGTATCGCTTTGGCATGATGCCAAAAAACTGAATGAGAACCTGAAGTTGCTGAATCTAAGTATCCAGTTGCTGAACAAGTTTGTGTAGACAATGGATGAATCGTAACTGTAGATGATGAAGGAACTCCTATTTGTCTTTTATGAGATAGAGGAATTAATTTAGCTGATATGGAAGAACAACCTGAAATTGAAGCTCAAAATGAAGAAAATTCTGATGAAGAAATTTCTGACGAAGATAACATTGATGTTGTTTTACCTGAATGAGCAAAGACTTCTTTAACTAATGAAGAATTAGACAAAATCGCCGAGACTAATTTTCCTAAAGGATATCATTATTCAACTTTCAATACAACTGAAAACATTAAATGAGATGAATGAGAATACACTTATCCAGAAGATCTTTCTCACACATTATTAATCCCAGAACATGCAACTATGGCTTCAAGAGAAGTTACTAGTTCAGGAATCGAAGACGGAATGATTTACACACTCACAAGAATTACATTACAAGATGATACTGAAATTGAAGTATTATATATCAACGATCCAGTAACACTAAACTTTGTAGCTGTTAGTAGTATGAATAGTGGTGTTTCAACACTCTACCAATTCAATTACTAATAATTAACCAATAAAACGAAGAACAGGGTGGAGACACCCTGTTTTTTTCATTTAAGTTTAATTTAAGGTCTATGATTATAATGCCCATCGTTTCCATGAGGAAACATTCTCAACGAGAATATTTTAATCTTTAATAGCATAAAGATGAACACAAAATGAAAAAGATTAGCTGCAGTTTTATGACTTTCAACTGTAGTATTAGCTACAGGAGTAGGAGTCTATGCAGCAAAAAATGATGCTTCACTTACCGGAGCGTTCGATAAAAACAGACCTCAAATGATGCAGCAATTCGGTTCTGGAGAAATGATAAAACCTCCAAGAATGGATTGATTCAATCCAGAAGAATGAATGCCAAAATGAGAAAAAGAAAACCGATTCTGATTTGCATTCATTGATGAAGAGAATCTAACTGATGCTCAGAAATCTGAAATTGAAAAGCTTCAAGAAGAAAGGGATGAAGCCATCAAAAAGATTAACGACGAATTCTTTGATAAACTAGAAAAGTTTATTTCAGAAGAGAAATTGGAAGACTACGAAAATTTCATTGAAAATCACGAAAATATGAAATGAATGCCTCATGAAAAATGAGAACACAAAATGAAATGAGATTGTCCAATGAAAAATATTCAGAAACCAAAAAATGCTAATGAAGAATAAGAAATATTAAATTAACCAAAGATTGAGCGGAAGTTTTGATAGTTCTTTCGCTCTTTCTTTACTTTAAAATGATAGGAATATTTAACTTTGAAAATCTAGAAAAAATTTATAATCTACAGTTAATTTATCATGAGTCCAAAGATGCTAAAAAATCTGAAAACTTCGTCCAAAATTAGTTTAAAATTCACGCTATTTACTATCGTGATAGTTTTCATATTCTGAGTTTTGGCTAATTTGATATTTTTCAGAATGTGGTACTGAACATTGGAAAGGGAGGAATGACCTAGATTACCAGAGAATTGATTTATGCGTGAACCTGATAGGAATCAAGAAAGACCAGAGAGACCTGAATTTGAGCCACAAAATCCCGATGAAGATTTCAAAGAATTTAGAAACAGATTTATTGATCGTCTATCTCTTACCACAGATTCTGAAGAATTTGAAGATTTGAAGAGCAATACGGTGTTTATGCAGATAAGTAAATTATGAGATGAATATTTTTTCTATGATACTCTAGAAAATAATAGAATCGTTGTAAAACATATCACTCCGAATGTACAGGCTCAAAAGAATTTGCTTCTGACTTCTATTTATTTGCTTATATTCTCTGCTATATTATCATATATCGTTTCTTTATATTTCGTGAAAACTTCTTTACGTAAACTGAATGATTTAGTAGATTATGTAAAATGATTGAATTTAAATAATCTGGATAGTAATTTTGAAATTACTTGACCTGAAAATGATGAAATCAATATCTTAGCATCAAAAATCAATTCAGCCACAGATAAGATTAATAAACAGACTTTAGCTTTGAAAGATTTTATTTCTAACGCTTCTCACGAGCTTAGAACTCCCCTAATGAGTATAAATTCAGAGATAGATTATTCTTTGAAATCAAAAGAATATAAAGAATGAATGGAAAATATAAAATGAGAAATCTTAAATCTGAATAACCTTTTGGACGAATTGGTTTTGATTAGTAAATTAGACTCGGATACTGAATTAAAAAAATCAAATAAGAATATTTCAGATGTAGTTTCTTCTGTATCAAAAATGGTAGAAAAGAAATACAAAGATAAGTGATTAAAACTTGAATTAAAATGCGATGATGTAGAAAAAATGGTTCATAATAGTAGCTTTGAAATTATAGCAAAAAATCTGATAGAAAATGCTTTTAAATATACAGATGAATGAAGTATAAAAATAACTCTAAATGATAAAGAATTTAGCGTAAAAGATACATGAAAATGAATTAAAAAAGAAAATTTAGATAAAGTTTGGGATAGATTTTGGCAAGAAGATACTTCAAAAACTGATGTTACAAGCTTTGGATTATGACTATATTTAGTAAAATTATTAGTTGAAAAGCATTGATGGAATATTGAAGTTAAATCGAATGAATGAAAGTGAAGTGAATTTAAAATTACCCGATAGTCATTCTGAGTGAAACGAAGAATCTTGTGTGTATCGTCATTTCGAGGCTTTAGCCGAGAAATCCACTCAGCATCACACCTATGGATTTCTCACATTCGTTCGAAATGACACACTAACACCTAAGATCCTTCACATTCGTTCAGGATGACACAAAATACATATTTACCACATAATAAAAACGTATGAAAGTTCTACTCATAGAAGATAATAAAACTATAGCAAACAATATAAAGAAATACTTAGAATTAAGTAATTTTGAAGTTTTAATTTGTGAAAATTGATTATTCTGATTAGAAGTAGCAAGAAATAATGACTTTGATATTATTCTACTTGATCTTATGCTCCCTTGAATGAGTGGAGAAGAAATATGTAAAAAAATTAAAGCTGAAAAAGATATTCCAATTATTATGACTACTGCTAAATGACAGCTAGAAGATAAGTTGGAATGATTTGAATTATGAGCTGATGATTATCTTGTTAAACCTTTTGATTTGGAAGAATTAGAAGCCAGAATTAAAGCATTAACTAGGAGAAAGCAAAATGAAAGCAAACCAATTAAAAAATGAAATATCACTATTGATATTCAGAATAGAAAAATTATGAAATGAGAGAAAGAAGTAAAACTGACTGTGAAAGAATACAACATTTTGGAATGTTTAGTAAAAAATATTTGAATTCCTTTATCTAGGACAGATATAATTCAAGAGGTTTGGTGATGAGATTCGTTATTTGATGATGATGGGAAATTAGATGTTTATATTTCCACACTTAGAAGCAAATTAGGAAAAGATATCATAGAAACTGTTAAATGATTTGGTTATAGAATGAATAAGTAAGGTTATTATAACCAATTTTCAACAGTTTCTTTAGCTTGATATATTTTCAAATAAAAAAAGAATATGTCAAAAATTAGAGTACAAATGACTCCAATTTTATGGTAGTTTTTTAGAAACTAATTATTCATCTATAAATTCTTGACCATACGTTGTTCAATTACTTCAATCTACAAAATTTGCTTCACATCTTCATGGTAATTTCCAATGCTTTCAATCTTTATCATATTTAGCATAGAAATTTCTAGCAATAATTACTAATTTTCAGTCTTCTTCTATTTCTTCTTCATCTCAATCCCATTCAATTCCATAATAAGTAGCTCATTCCATCATTTCTTGCATCCATCAATCTACATTATTTTCACATCAAATTTGACGTTCTTCAGCAGTATCAATTTCACTTAAATCTGGTTCCCAATTACATTCTCAATTTAATATCATATCATCTCGGCATCCTACTCAACTAGGGAACATACATTCTCAATGTTCCTCAACTGGAGAAGTAGCCCATAAATAAGTTCATTTATTTTCTAAACAAATAGCTTTTGCTTCATTTGTTTGAGTTTCTCAATTTTCGCATTGTGGAACATCACAATTACAATTAGTGTTACATCCTGTAAGTAATAATCCAGGTACTAATAAAGTAGATAAAAGTCAGATTTTTTTCATAGCTTTATAGAAAATATAAATATGAATACAGAATAAGAAAAACTTTTAGAATTACAAAGAGAAATAAAAAAAATTAGCAGACACACCCTTTCAAAGTCTGCTAATTTTTGATATAGTTTAATTGGTTAAACTAACTTTTTTTACTCTCTAAATAACTTTTCAATTTCTCTAATCCTTGTGAATAATTACTTTACGATACTAAATTCTCACTATCACTATAATCATTGAAAGCTTTGCTCCATTCTGAGAAGAAATTTTCTGAGAAGTCTGAATTTAATGCGATTTCTTCAATCTGTGCATAAATTTCATCGTACATAGCTTTGAATTTCTCGTTCGCTAATAAGCGAGTTTTCAATGTATTACTTCAATTTCCGAATCATCATTTTTTGTCTCAATTATTTCATCTAGGGAAATCTCATCAAGGGAATCATCACATTTCTCATCACTGGAAATCTGGAGGAGTTGGCATTTCTCAGTCACCAAAATCAAATCATTCAAAATCTGGCATTTCTCACGTATTTTCTCATGTTCATGATTCAGTATTTCTTCAAGGGAATCATCCTCACATTCATCATGGTCATCATCCTCAACCAAATCCTCATCACATACCACCAAAGGCTAAATTCTGATCCCAAGTTAATAGATAGAATCTCTGCTCTCATAAGTGGTAATACAAATAATAGTTACTTCACATTCATCCAAATGAATCATTATTTCATACGAAATCATCTATTGCCAATAATGTTAATACTGATTTCACATCAATGTAATTATCTATTTTTTCTTCAAATTCTTCATCATCCGATTCTGTCACGAATTTCAGCATTCTAATCAATGGAGAAAAGTCATAGTCATTTACTCTTGTTTTCTGACTAAAGGAATCAGCATATAATGTTGGATCTTCTCATTGATAACTGAAATCTACGAAATTTCATGCTTTATATAATATTCCGTTATCATCTCCAAACCACTTTGAAATGTAATAATCGTCTTCTGGCAATTCAGAAATAATAAACAATTCTGAATCTTTTCAATCTATCTGCACTGAACCATAAGATGAATCTGGTGCAGGTTGTCATACTTCCTGATAAAGTTCATATGTATAAGGTTCTGCTAATAATGTTTCGTCAGATCACATTCCTCCCACACGTAATGAAATCAAAGTATGTCATTGATAGGTCTGATCAACATATTTATCAAACTTGATCAATAATGGGAGCTGTGAATCGTAATTTATACTATCTCCACTCATCATTCACGGACCAAAACTTCATCCCTCAAATGCTCATGGGAATGGCATATCTTCTCGTCATTCTGGAGCACCGCTAGGCGGTGTAAACTCAGCTGAATTTTGTGTATCTCAAGATGAATTTTTAGCTCAAGGGAATCATCCTCATGGTCATCACATTAATCATGGACCTCATCATCTTTTCCTATTTCCGTGAGCTCATCACATCATATTATTTTCTCAATTTTTATTTTTTCATTTTCATCTATCCATTCATTCAAAGCTTGGTCATCATCCACCTCACAATCATCTTAAAGAAGAATTTCATTTAAGTCTGACTCATACATCTGAAATTAATACACCATCTATAATCACATCTGTTTTATACCAGTCTTTTTCTGAAGTACTTGAATATGTATCAATCATATCTTGATATTCCTCCTCTGTCATAAGAACTTTGATTTCATGAACTTGAGTAGTATCAAAAAGATCTATCGTATTTTCAATATCAAAATAATCCGTTGTTACTTCTCATTTATCTCAGAAATT
>Ga0265298_10006436_pt1 | contig 14499 bp, 9 predicted proteins | sample AusTroGonzalo_MG_3_FD_193486 | JGI IMG/M metagenome (GOLD analysis project Ga0265298, IMG submission 193486) | Bovine rumen microbial communities from tropical cattle in Woodstock, Queensland, Australia - Gonzalo_01 | ecosystem: Host-associated > Mammals > Digestive system > Stomach > Rumen ... | reverse complement strand
GCCACCGGCCGACCAGCCTGTGGCAAACCTGTCTGGCGGTGAGAGACGCCGTGTGGCACTCTGCCGTCTGTTGCTGCAGAAACCTGATGTGCTGTTGCTGGACGAGCCGACCAACCACCTGGATGCTGAGAGCATCGACTGGCTGGAGCAGCACCTGACACAGTACGAGGGAACGGTCATTGCCGTTACGCACGACCGTTACTTCCTGGACGATGTGGCCGGATGGATTCTGGAGCTGGACCGTGGCGAAGGAATACCCTGGGAGGGTAACTACTCTTCCTGGCTGGACCAGAAGACCAAGCGTATGGCTCAGGAGGAGAAGGTGGCCAGCAAGCGCCGCAAGGCATTGGAGCGCGAGTTGGAATGGGTACGTATGGCACCTAAGGCCCGCCAGGCCAAGGGTAAGGCCCGTCTGAACTCTTACGACAAGATGCTGAACGAGGAACAGAAGGAGCGCGAGGAGAAGCTGGAGATCTTCATCCCCAACGGTCCGCGTCTGGGCAACAAGGTTATAGAGGCTCACGGACTGAACAAGGCATACGGCGACAAGGTGCTTATCAAGGATCTGGACTTTGTATTGCCACCCAACGGTATCGTGGGTGTTATCGGCCCTAACGGAGCCGGTAAGACTACCCTATTCCGCATGATCATGGGACTGGAAAAGCCTGACTCGGGAACCTTCGAGGTAGGAGAAACAGTCAAGTTGGCATACGTAGACCAAAGCCACAAGGATATCAAGCCCGAGGAGAGCGTCTTCCAGGTTATCTCGCAGGGCAACGAGCTGATAAGGATGGGCGGAAGAGACATCAATGTACGTGCCTACCTGAGCCGTTTCAACTTCAACGGTGCCGATCAGGAGAAGAAGTGCGGCGTGCTCTCCGGCGGTGAGCGTAACCGTCTGCATCTGGCTATGGCGCTGAAGCAGGAAGGTAATGTGCTCTTGCTGGACGAGCCGACCAACGATATCGACGTGAACACGCTGCGTGCCCTGGAGGAAGGTCTGGAGAACTTTGCCGGCTGTGCCGTAGTGATCAGTCACGACCGTTGGTTCCTGGACCGTATCTGCACTCATATCCTTGCCTACGAAGGTGACGGCAGCGTATACTTCTACGAAGGCAGCTATACCGACTACGAGGCTCACAAACTGAAACGCCTGGGTCTGGAGGAGCCACGCAGAATACGTTACCGCAAACTGATGGAAGATTAAAAAAAAGGAAAGAAGAAACTAATGAAAATTATTAAAGACCAGGAATTCGGAGGCGAAAGACCTCTGTATACATTACATGATGCCCGGCTCGAGAACGTTACCATTCACGTGGGAGAATCCAGCATCAAGGAATCGGGCAACATAGAGGCCGAGGACTGCACCTTCGAGGGCAAATACGTCTTCTGGGAATGCCGCGGCTTTAGGACAACAAACTGCCTGTATCGCGAAAGTGCCAGAAGCAGCCTGTGGTACAGCGAGAACGGCACTCTGGTGAACTGCCGGGTGGAAGCCCCTAAGATGTTCCGCCGCATGAAGGGCATCCGCATAGAGGGATGCACATTCACCAATGCACTGGAGACACTGTGGGACTGCGACGATGTGGTAATAAAGGATTCGCGCATAGAGAATGCCGACTACCTGGGCATGCATACCAACAATGTCTGCATAGAGAACTACCACCAGGAGGGCAACTACTCCTTCCAGTACAGCAGGAACGTGGAGATAAGGAACGCTCTGCTGAACAGCAAGGATGCCTTCTGGGAATGCGAGAACGTAACACTCATAGACTGTGAGATAAACGGCGAATACCTGGGTTGGTACAGCAAGAACCTGCGCCTGGTACGCTGCCACATCACAGGCGAACAACCCCTCTGCTACTGCGAGAACCTGGTAATGGAGGACTGCACAATGGGCGACGATGCCAATCTGGCCTTTGAGTACAGCACCATCCAGGCACGCATCAAGGGACATGTGCATAGCATCAAGAACCCCACATCGGGAAGCATCGAAGTGGACAGCGTAGGTGAAATCATCATAGACGAAAACCGGAAATCACCTGCAGATTGTAAGATAAAGGTAAAAGGATGACATATACTCAGAAAAAAGACTTACTCCTGGAACAGATCAGGAATAGAACAAAGATGACGGGAAGCGATCAGATGCTACTCGTCATACTGCTGTCTGTTCCGTCTATGCTGGCACAGCTGACGCATATCGTAATGCAATATATCGATGCCAGTATGGTGGGAAGCCTGGGTAAGGAAGCCAGTGCAAGTATCGGTCTGGTAAGCACCACGATATGGCTCTTCGGCAGTCTTTCTTCTGCAGCAAACGTGGGTTTCTATGTTCAGGTAGCCCATCGCATAGGGGCGGGCCAGTTCAGCGAAGCCAGGAATGTGCTCAGACAGAGTTTCCTCTCCTGCATGCTCTTTGCCTTTACGCTCATGGCTATAGGCCTGGCGATAAGCCCCTACCTACCCACTTGGCTGGGAGGAAACGAGGATATCAACGCGGACGCCTCGCTATACTTCATGTGCTATAGCTTCTGCCTGCCCTTCGCCCAGCTGAACGCGCTCTGCGGAGGTATGCTCAGAAGCAGCGGCAATATGCACATCCCCAGCATCCTGAACATAGGCATGTGCTTCCTGGATGTTATATTCAACTGGTTCCTGATATTCCCCTCGCACGAGATATTAGGCATTACCATCCCCGGCGCCGGATTAGGCGTTATGGGTGCGGTGATAGGAACAGGATTGGCCTTTGCCGTTACCTCGATACTGATGTGCTACTTCACCACCATAACCAGCAAGGAGCTGAATCTGCTGCAGGACAAGGGAAGCTTTATCCCTAAGACGGAAACGCTGCGCAAGGCAATGAAGATCTCGCTGCCGATAGCCGTGCAGCACATCATCTTCTGCGGGGCACAGATTACCAGCACACTTATTGTGGCACCGTTAGGCACCGTTGCCATAGCCGCCAACACATTCGGAATAATCGTGGAGGCTCTCTGCTATATGCCCGGATACGGTATTGCCGAGGCTGCAACAACACTGGTAGGACAGAGCCTGGGCGCACAGAGGCGGAAACTGGCCCGCAGCTTCGGTAATATGACCGTGGGAATGGGTGTGGCGATAATGACCTTCCTGGGCATTGTAATGTATATCACGGCTCCATCACTGATGACACTGATGACACCCGACCTGGCTGTTCAGCAACTGACAACACAGGTGCTGCGTATAGAGGCCTTTGCAGAGCCTATGTTTGCGGCCAGCATTGTGGCCTATGGCGTATTTGTGGGAGCAGGCGACACGATGATTCCCTGTGCCATGAACTTGGGAAGTATATGGGTGGTACGCATCACCTTAGCCCTGATACTGGCCGGCACGATGGGCCTGCAGGGCGTATGGATAGCCATGGCTACGGAACTATGCTTCAGAGGTATAATATTCCTGATCCGACTGCGTGGTGACAGCTGGATGAAGAAAATTGCCTAAGACTTGACGGTAAACTTGGCGAAACGCAACAGGAGCTGTTTGGTTCCTACATTCTGGAACCTTACACTTGCCTTGGCATCCAGGCCGCTACCCTCGAGCCTCTCTACTACCCCTTCGCCAAAGCGCTCGTGAACAATAACTGTCCCCACGGAAAGACCATTGACAGAGGTGGGTGCCACAGCAGCAGGCTGTGAAGCGGTGAGAGGCTTTCTGACCTTGATAAAATGAGAAGGCGGTGTCTGCGGCGTTTCTACGGTACGGGGTCTTTGGGGCATGAAGCTGACACGGGAAACGATATCCTTGAACGACGGCATCTCTGCCTTATCCGACTTCAGGAAACGCTTGTCTATATCCTTCAGGAAACGGCTGGGTTCGCAATCGTCTGTTTTACCGTACTTCATCCTGCGTCTGGCATAAGTCAGGATGAGATGTTTCTTGGCACGCGTCATTGCCACATAGAAGAGACGTCTCTCCTCCTCTATCTGGCGAGGACTGTCCATAGACATCTGGCTGGGGAAGAGTTCTTCCTCGAGTCCTACGACAATGACTGCCTCGAACTCCAATCCCTTGGCAGCATGAACGGTCATCAGCGTAACCTTATTGTCGCCCTCGCTGTCATCTTCGTCCATATCGGTAAGCAGGCTTACCTCTGAAAGGTAATGGGTAAGCATATATCCCCCACCCGTTTCTACACGTTCCTGGACAAAGGATGCCATGCCGTCCATCATTTCCTGAAGGTTCTCCTGACGAGAGAGGTCTTCGGGATCCGATCCCTGGAAGATATCATCCTTGATGCCACTCTGTGTGACAATAGCAAGTCCTGCATTATGAGCATCCTGCGTGAGGGCTATATCACGCAAGGAGAGTATCATGTCTGCAAAGGATTTCAACCTCTCCTTGGTGGGATTGTTGACATCGAGGGTATCCGGATGAATCAGAATCTCCCAAGGCGAGACATCCTGGGCAGAAGCAGCCGCCATGACCTTATTGAGCGTGGTGTCTCCGATTTTGCGGTTGGGATAATTGATGATGCGCTTCAGGGCTTCCTCGTCGTATGGATTCACAATCAGACGGAAGTATGCAATAACGTCCTTGATCTCCTTGCGCTGATAGAAGGAGGTTCCGCCATATATCCTATAAGGCAGGTTCTGCTTTCGGAGTGCATCTTCAAGGCTACGGCTCTGTGCATTGGTTCGGTACAGGATAGCCATCTCCTTGTATTGCAGGTCTTCCTTTAGAATCAGCTGCCGGATCTTCCTTACGACAATATTCGCCTCGTCGACATCACTGAATGCCTTGCAGACTTCTATGGCATTGCCGACATCCCCCTTGCTATAGACATCCTTTCGGATCTGCTGGACATTATGCTGGATAAGGCTGTTGGCTGCACTGACAATGGTCTGTGTGGAACGATAGTTCTGCTCTAACTTGAACAACTTAACACCACTGTATAACTTTTGGAAATTGAGGATATTATCAATCTTTGCTCCACGAAAGCTATAAATACTCTGTGCATCGTCTCCTACCACGCAGACACGCTGCTGACTGTTGGTAAGAAGCAGGACTATCTGGTGCTGGGCATAGTTGGTATCCTGGTACTCGTCGACCAGAATATACCTGAATTTCTCTTGATACTTCTGGGCTATATCGGGGTTATTCTTGAACAACATCCAGGTATAGACGAGCATATCGTCGAAGTCCATGGCATTGCTTTTGCGACAGCGCTGCATATACTCTTCGTAGATGGTGCATATCTCTTCCATTTTCTGGGCACGGTCGCGCTCTAACAACCTATGGGAATTCCTATAATCAGCAGGCAGGACGAGTGAATTCTTGGCCATACTGATATGCGCGAGGACAGCACTGGGCTTGTACTTCTTCTCGTCTAACTGCATGTCCCTGACAATGGACTTTATCAGGCTCTTACTGTCTGAGGTATCATAGATGGTGAAATCTGCCGTAAAACCGATACGGTCTGATTCGTACCTGAGAATCTTGCCGAAGATACTGTGGAAGGTTCCAGCCCAAAGGTAACGTGCCTGCTCTTCGTTGACGAGTTTACCTATACGCTCCTTCATCTCGCGAGCGGCCTTATTGGTAAAGGTCAGCGCCAGGATACTCCAGGGTTCATATCCCTGTTCGAGCAGATAGGCTATCTTGTAGGTAATAACACGCGTCTTGCCACTACCCGCTCCGGCGATAACGAGCGAGGGACAATCACAACAGAGAACAGCCTCTCTTTGGCTTGGATTTAAATCTTCTAACAGCATCAAGGGATTATATTAAATATGTACAGGACACAACGTGTAACAAACGACAACAGCATTACGACGACCAAGACCGGAGCAAACCTACGGATACCATAGGTCAGCAGATCGGAGAAATCCTCAACGGTCCTTACACGACGTGTCTGTATAGCATACAAAATGGAAAGGAAAATGACACACCAGATGAATACGGTGGGCAGTCCCTGAATGAAAGGACTGTTCTTTAACTGCCCAGTTATACTAAGAAGCGGGCTATGGGGATGTAATGCACTGAGCAGGATAATTGCGAGTAATAAGACTAATACAATCAGGACAAGATAGAGTGCATTGGCATCTTCCTTTTTCTTCCTGTCGAGGATACCGCATCGGATGATACTGCCCATACCTATCATGGCACACAGGCACAGTGTGGTCCATCTGTTGGCACAGGCAATGGGGATATTATAGAATATCCACCTCCACCCTTCTTCGCTAAGGAGCGATTTGCAGTCGAATCCCAGTGCCGACAATATCCAGGAGAATATCGGCAACATGACGGCTACGACAAGGAGCAGCAGTATCAGGTATGACAGGAACTTATTCTTATTCATCGTCGGCAACCAGGTGCTCGGGGTCTATAATATGTAACTGTATAGCTCTGACAGCAAGGTGTACGGCATTGACACCTGTACGCTCGCTGGGAGCAAAAAGACGGTTGATGAGGTCGGCCTGACGCTTCTCGAGGCTCTTTGTTCCGAAGGCATCTGGCGAAGGTTGGCTATCATATCCTTGGTATAACCAAGGGCAAGATGGCGCAGGAAGCGCTCGTCGTACTCGTCTATCTCGTAATCGATCATCGCATCGGATGTGGCGGATTCGCCATTCACGATTCTCTTGAACCTGTCTATCACTTTCTCCAGGAACGGCTCGTTGAAGACAAGCTTCCTGCCGTGCATAACCAGTTGGACATCATCGCGCTCGAGCAGGTTTCCTGTCTTCAGGATAATGCCGTCGGCACCGGCATTCAGAACCTCGACCCAGAGTTTCTCGTTCAGGACTTCGCCGGTGAAGACAAGCACCTTAACCTGGGAATAGCGGGCTTTAAGCTGGCGACAGATATCCACACCGACGGTGGTGCTGCCTCCCAAACCCAGATCCAACAGCACCAGGTCGGGGGTTTCGCCACGCATCAGTTTCCAGAACTCGCTCTCGTTCTGGGCAGTACCTATTATTTCGGCTTCGGGAATGTCATGACGGAAAATCTCTTCTGTTCCCTTAAGCTCTAACTTTACATCTTCAACGATGATTACTTTGAATTTGTCCATATCTCGTGTATTAGTTTTATTTGCTTAACAATGAAAAATGTATGGTAAAACCATCTTCTGTCTGTGAGGCTATCAGTCGCAGGCCCGGATAGCCATACCGGGCATCATGTTCGCGAATGATCTGTCTGACGATATAATAAGAGAAGTTTTCTTTCGAGGGCGAGAACAGGTTGTCCAGTTCTTCCTGCTCCTTCTGTATACCACCGAAAGTGAACAGTATATTCATGATATTATCATCCGGCAGGAATGACACTTTCAGGCGCTGGACAGCATCTTTGTTGGCCATGAATAAGTTATCTACAAGTATCTTCAACAGGTTCTTGTCGCAGCAGACGCTCTTGTCGGCCGACGAGGCATCGAACATGACTTCCTTATGCTCCTTAGCATTTATCGCGTCTATCTTCTTCCTGGCATAGGCGGCAATCTCATCGCAACTTACCGGCTGACTGCGGAAATTGGATTGCAAGAGCTGACGGTTAGCCTGTTCGTATAGGAGGAGATATAGCTCCTTGTAGTACTGAACCAGGTTATTCAGTTCCTCGATAGCCATCGTATTATCTGTGTGTTCCTGCAAATCCTGAGCCATCTGGTCAATACGTGCAGGGTAATACATGGTCTCGTGTTTGATGGTACTGAGCGAATTGTCGAGTACCTGATTCATGACATACAAGCGGTCCTCCTCGAAACTGGTCTTGTAATTCTGTTCCGTCAGCCGGGTAATATCAGTTTCCAGCGTGTTTATCTTATTCAGATGATCAAGAATATCGGCATAGAAGTCCTGAATGACCTGGGTCAGATAATTATCATCATGGTTAACAGCTAAGAGTTTATCGCGCTCTGCTGCAATTTCCCGGACAAATTCTGTATTGAACCTGACAACCTCTGATTCCCTGGATTCAGACAGATTATCCAACTCTCTCACGTGAGAAGTAATTTTCTCTAACGTGGCAGAAAAATTCCGGCACAGGGAAACAATGCGCTTCTTGTTGCGGATCCTGTCTTTGAGGAATACATTATATATCAGACATAATATGACAAAACAAGATATGGCAAGGAGGACCAGAAGGACGGAGCTGTCATATTTAGCATCCTCCATCTGGCGGCAATACGAGGCAAGGGATGTATCCTGGGAATACAACCAATGCAGACGTACACATTCGCCATTATAGAATCTGTAATCGTCCCACCTGTTTAATGCCTGGGAGGCGATAGCCATTTCGTTCCTGAACTGAACCATAGAAATGGTATCATGCATAATATCGGGCATTCTGAGGGCACTGTCGGCATAGCGCAAGGCATCTTCATAACGTCCCTCGATATTCGCTGAATAAGTAGAGTCGAAAAGCGATAAGTATCTACCCGATTCGGCAAAGGTGCCAACAGAGAGAACAAAAGAGAGTATCAGGCACAGCACTCGAGGCAGACGGAACCAGAAACGGCTCCCCTTGCCCAAGGTACTCTCTACGCCGAAGTCGCAGACAGCAAACTTGGAGGATGTCTTTTTGTATTTGTTTATAATACCCTTGCAATTCATGATTCCAAACCCAAACCCCTTATTGTCGTTGGAGATGCCAAGGTGAGAGGAATCATATACATTGCTGTTGTTTAACGTTGTGACATCCTCTTCACATAAACCGATTCCTGTATCCTGGATGCCAACCTCGACATACTCGTCAGTAGCATCAAGGGTAATTTCTATCTTACCACCAGCATCGGTGAACTTGCGGGCATTATCCGTCAATGTATTAACCATGAAGAGGGTCAGCGCTTCATCTGCCTTGACCTTCAGATCGGTAGCAGGAACAATCAGGGTTATGTCTTTCTTCTCGAATGTATACTTATTAAGCCTGAGGATACTCAGGATGTTGTCGAGCGGGAAAGTTGAGATATGCAGATTCAGGAGTCCTTTCTGCATCTTGATCCATTCCGTCAGAACATCATTGATACGCGTAATCTCTGCAATCAGCTCGCGTATATATGTCAGTCGGGTGATACTGCTCCTACCCTCAGACTTCATTCTATGCGTCTCGGCAAGGATCCTGTTCAGGTAAGGAACAATGGCATAAACCAACGAGACCTTGGCACGTCGGATGATATTTCCGTTTACATACTCTTCGATATGAAGCGTACTGATATTGCGCTGATCTGTCAGGGCTTCGATGTTATCCTTCTGCGCTTCGGTATAGCGTTCGATGGCTTTCCTGGCATCAATGAACTTGTCGGACTCCCTGATACTTAACAACGCTGCATATTGCGAGGTAATGTGACTCTTTATCCTGTGGATATACAGAACTATCAGCACTGTGATCAGCAACATCAGCAGTATGAATACTCCAATACCTATATGAACATCCCGGACCTCCTTCGATAGATTCTCCTTACGGATATCCAGTTCTTTGTTCTGGCGTGAGTAATCCAGCAAATCGAGGTATATATTCCTATGATAATCCGAGAGTTCCTTGTTACCTATGGAACTGTATGAAAGGCTCAGTCGTTCGTGAATGCCTGCCATCCATGCAATAATGCTCTTACTGGAACGTTTCTTCTGGCTGTGCACCAAGGACAATGCTGTGATGTAGTTCTGATGGGCCTTCAGATAACTGCCCTCGGAGAAATAGATATCGCCAATGGTACGGTACAGACATGCCGTCTGGAACAAATCCTTGTACTCGACAAACAGACGCAGCGACTTGGATGCCAATGCCAAAGGCAGGGCCCTCTGTATCTCGACAGAATCTGTTATGCTTTCATCTAAGACCTGATCCTTGATATAGTTATATGCATCCTTTCTGTATTGCTTAATGACATTGACGCTAAATGTGTCTATGAGCATCTCTGCAAAAGACTGCAGGGAGTTAGCCTCGAAATAGGTAATCCCCTTAGCTTTGGAAAGAGTGTATGCACGTAAGAGGTGATCTAATTCCTGAAGTTGGACATCCGACTTGTTACCCTTGATCAGTCCACCACTACCTAACATGTAATGGTAATAAAGGAACTGGGTAGTGTCATTGTCTAACCTTATCTGGTCAGAGATGGAATTTATCTCGTCGTGAGCCAGAGAATCCTGACCAAGATAATAATAATAGGTAGAAGAAACTATGTGTAACTCTGTATTGGCGTAATAGATCCTACGCAACTGGCGTTCTGAAAGATCATTGATACGCTCGTTGATTCTTGCCAGCCTGTTCTGAGCACTGTTCCTGCATTTGAAGAATTCATATCCATTCCCTATACGCTGCATCACCTTCATCATCATAACATCAGAACAGAGAAGTTCTATCTGATTGCGCGAATGCTTCAGGACTTTCCTTAGCAGACGAATGGAATGGTCATACTTCATCTGCTGATAATAGACATAGGCCAGATTGTTGAGGGCCTCACTCCTGCCGTCCTCGTAGTTTTCCGAGAGGGAGTAGGCTTTCTTTGCAGCGATGTAGGAGGAATCTATATTGGAATATCTTGTCTCGTATGATATAGCATTGTAATAATCCGCAGACGCATGTTCCTTGGATTCAGTTCTTCTACATCCAGTGAGTAGAAGGGCTATAATTATGAGAGACAATAGACTTTTCAAACTACAAACCTTACATTTTTAATGAGTAAATGCATAGAAAGCACCATAGAGAAGTGTATATACCAGCGTTAGCAAGAAAGCAAGAGAAACAATCGTAAGGTCTCTCCTCAGATAACCTGTTGGGGTAAACAGGGCAGAACTGTTAATTCTATGATAAGTGAATCGTCTAATAGATACCTTATAAATATATGAGAACAGGAGACCAATCAGAGTGCCTGAAACAGCCCCGGCAAGAATATCTCCAGGATAGTGAAGACCAAGATAGATCCTGCTATAAGAGGAGATCAGCGCCCAAGAGAAAAGTATAATCGAAGTCTTTCTGTTTCTGAATATAAGGGAAAAATAAGTGGCAATGGCAAAGGTATTAGTGGCATGCCCCGAGACGAAGCTATATAATCCGCTTCTGTGACCATTAACCAAATCGACAAGATCTGCCATAGATGGATCATGCGATGGCCTTAACCTATGAAAGAGGGGCTTACACAATCCACTGGAAAACTGATCGGTAGCTACAACCAACAAAACAGTCAGGCCCAACAATATGAGACAACGACGGGTATTATTATTCTTGATAACAGCATACAGCATACACAAGAACAGAGGAATCCAAGTTATAGTCTCGGTGATTGACAGGAAAATCCCGTCAAGGAAATCAGAATTACTTCCGTTTAAGAAAAGAAATACAGATCTGTCAAATGAAATTAGTTGGTCAATGAAGCTCATAATCTCTTTATATTAGTTCAAGGGTTTTCTTGGGTATCCATCCCACCTTTCCATCGGCAATCTGAATCTCTAGCCAATCCTTCATGCTGGAATCTTTAATCTGAACGAAAGTCCCTTCGTGAATAACAAAGAGATCACTGCCGCTGTCCGTAGGAGTACTCTTAACAGTAACGGCTGGTGACATAATGATACCGTTCACATGATTGGATGCCATCGACCGCTGTTGATAAGCACAGATATTTCCCAGCACACACAACACAAAGCATAAGGCAAACATAAAGAGTCCGACCTTACGGAAAGTGAGGACATTGGAGAAGAAGAACAGCGAAATAAACACAAATGATAATATGAAGAGGGAGATACACGTTACGCTCCAGCTCTCAAGGCTCATGATATTCACGAGCTTCTTGAATATGGAAACGATGATCATCTCGTGTTTAGGCGTAATCTTATCGATGGTTTTATTGCGTACCAATGCCAGGTTAAACTGGACATCCTCATCACTGGGATTAAGACGGGAGGCACGTTCTAACCAGAGTACACTCTTCGCAATATTATCGACTCTATAATAAGAGCATCCCAAATTATAGTATACCTTATAGTTCGTAGTATTCTTAGCAAGCTTCTCGTATAACTTGATTGCCTTTTCGTACTGTTCGTGAGAATATGCAGAATCAGCTTGCATTTTCAATATATCAGCATCTTCGGCAAAGATATTGAGTGTAAATGATAATACACAGGATAATAGTATGATAAAACGCTTCATATTCCGTTCCTATTTATTCTTCTTAATAGCCGTATCCAATCCATTAATAACCTCTGATGCTGATGTGAATATCTTCTCCATTGTTGCATCAGGATCACCTGGAGCATAACGGGCAAACTCGCATTCACTGATGATATTCATATAAGAATCCACCAAAGCCTGATCTACTCCATGAGACTGTAATGACGCACTTACATTGTCTTTGTTAAGTTCTGAATTCTGAATATTCAACTTATCTCCGGCATAACCAAGAAGAGCCTTCATCACTTCGTCGTAGAATGCCTCGCTCTGGTGCTGCTTCATAAGTTTAGAGGCTGTCTTCAAACGCTTCGAGGCAGCCTTGCTTGCCTTCTGGACACGCATACCTGATATATCCCTACTCTTCTTGATCTGCCTGTTGAACAGTAGCAGCAAAAAGACAAATATAACAGATGAAACGATGTAATACATCCAATAAGACATACTACCGAAGAATCGGCCTGACTCCAAGTTTTCAATCTTACCCAACTTAATGAATCGAATGTCATTGTTGAGGACCTTAAGATCTTCCTGTTCGTGATAGTTCGACGATCCTGTTGTCTTTGACTTGGCAACAGCTATAGCGAAAGAATCAGTCTTAAGTGTCTTATATGCTTGTTCATCAGGATCAAAATAACAGAATTCAATAGGTGCAATATTGAACTTACCACCATGGCGGGGAACAACTACATAGTCATAAACGACATTACCCTTAGCGCCAGATGCCGTGTTCGTAGTCTTGTCTGAAACCTTAGGATCGTAAATCTCAAAATCCTGAGGGAAGTTGACCTTGGGCGCCTTCATCAACTTCATATTGCCCTGACCACTAACAGTCAGACGAAGTGTTGCAGCATCATTAGCATTTACCTGATCGGGAGTTAACTGTCCTGAAATAGTATACTTACCGACAGCACCGGCAAAATTGGCGGGTTTGGGCGTAGGCAATGGCAAGACATCTATATCAATGGCGGGGGCAACGATACTCTTCTTAACTATCTGGGAAAGTGAACCTCCACCAAAGAAAACATCAAAGGGGTCCATGCTGGTATTCTGAATCTCGACCTGAGAATCGAAAGTGATACTTGGCACCTTAAGCTTGCCCGTTTTCTGTGGGAAGAGTACATACTGACGCCAAACAGCCGTTCCGTAGTTCCTACCGTTTACGCGTTCGTACTTCAATGACATTTGGGCCTTGGAATCAACCTCCTGGACATGGAAACCATCAAGTTGAGGCATTTCGCCTGCAATCTGCTGAATATTTACCAGTGTATACAGTTTATATGTCAGGAGAACAGCTTCCTGCTCGTATATTTTCTTCTTGCTGGCAGTTACAGTCATATATAGCTCGTTGCCGGATATGTCGGTAGAACCACCACGACTTCTTTGGCCGGATGTGTTATTATTCTGCTGCCTGCTGTTTTGTGACTGTTGGCTGTTACCCTGAGAATTTCCGCTAGAGGGTAATACCTCGATTACAGATGAACCGCTCTTATATGCTTTACCTCCAACCTTGATTGTGGCAGCCGGAATAGTAAATTTTCCTTCCTCCTTAGCTACAAGAACATATGTAAAGGTTAAGGAACTGCTTTGAGTGGTTTTGCCGTTAATCATGGAAAAACTGCTAGAGCTGCTCGTACTGGGACCGTATATAACATTAAAACCAGAAAAATCGCCTACTTGTATATCTTCAACATCTTGTGTGTTTGCTACATAGCTAACCCTGATCCTACGGCCAACCTCTGTCTGCGATGGTGCCTGAAGCTTCAGGGTTACCTGTGCGGCAACAAATTCTATGAAAATGAATAATAACGTTAATATGGAGTATAGTCTTTTCATATTCATGTTTACTTTACCATTGTTTCTGCAAATGTTTTCTTTGTGGTTGCTGTAATGCACGCTGCATCTTTTCCTGCGTTGCCTTTTCATCCTGCATTGCAGCCTTTAACATCTGCTCAGCATTTTCCTTACTCATATCAGGTTTCGGTTCTTCCTGCTGCTTTTGATTATTTTCCTTATTTTGCTTCTCTTTCTGTTCTTTATTCTGCTCTTTCTTATCATCTTGGCTATTCTGATCCTGCTGTTGGTTCTGATCATTCTGAGGAGAAGGATATTTCTTGGCCAAATACAAGCAAAGGGCATAGTTGTACCGGGTTTCGTCGCATGCAGGATTGTTACGCAACGAATTCTGATAACAACCTAAGGCAAGATCATATCGCCTTACAGATTGTAGCAAGACTCCCATATTATGATAGATCTTGGAAAGGCGCAATTTATTCCTTTCGAACTTTGTCGCCGTCTCATACTCTTTGATTGCCTCTTTAAGCTTGTTCTGGCACATGAGAACATTAGCAAGATTGTAATGAGCCG
>Ga0265298_10006435_pt1 | contig 14499 bp, 12 predicted proteins | sample AusTroGonzalo_MG_3_FD_193486 | JGI IMG/M metagenome (GOLD analysis project Ga0265298, IMG submission 193486) | Bovine rumen microbial communities from tropical cattle in Woodstock, Queensland, Australia - Gonzalo_01 | ecosystem: Host-associated > Mammals > Digestive system > Stomach > Rumen ... | reverse complement strand
TCCGCATAAATAATGCCATAACGGGGAAATTCATTAACTTTGTGGCTATGGAGAACAGCAATTTGACACCGGAAGAATTACCCAAGTACCAGAAGCATTACTCGGAGAACGATTTCTGGCTGAAGATGGGCACGCTGGCCAAGAAGGCGGGCGTCAAGGTAACTTACTATGCCCTAACGCTTTACTATACTCTTACGGACCCTAACACCCCCACCAAGTACAAGGCGGTGATAGCCGGCGCCCTGGGGTATATGATTCTCCCTCTGGACCTGGTTCCGGACTTCCTTCCCTTCGCCGGCCTGGCCGACGACTGGGCCGCCCTGATAGCGGCCGTAACTTACGTGGCCAGCGCCATCACACCGGCCATCAAGGCCCGCGCCCGTGAAAAGACGGAAGAATGGTTCGGCCCCATCGTGGATTCCCAGCTGGAGAATCTTGAGTGAGGCGACTTCTGACCATATTGCTCTTGATGATTCCGCTGCAGGGTTTCTCGCAGTGGATTCATTTTCCTGGGGAATACTGGACGTATTCTCCTAAGGCCGACACCCTGACGTTTTACATGGTAGGGGATGTCCTGGCGCACGGCCGCGTGGTCCAGAGTTCCTCCGTCTACGGCTACACAGATTTCTTCAAACACGTGGAAGACCATATCCGGAAGGCCGATGTCGCCGTATGCAACATGGAATTCCCGCTGGCCGGCAAACCCTACACCGGCTATCCCGTGTTCTCCGGGCCCGAATCCTTTGCCGAATACCTTTCCGACGTGGGTTTCGACGTATTTCTGACAGCCAATAACCATGTGCTGGACAAGGGCTTCGAAGGCCTTTCCCGCACCATAGGCAAGCTGGAAGATTTAAGCATCCTGTATACCGGAATAGCCGCTTCCGAGAAGGCCGATACGCTCCTGAACCCGCTCATCCTGCAGGTGAAGGGCGTCAAAATTGCGCTGGTCAACTTCACCTACGGCACCAACCAGGGCGCCGCCGCCCGCTGGCCCAAAGTGCAGCGGATGAGCCGCGAAGCCCTGGCTCCCGTCATGGCCCGTGCCCGCGCCAAGGCCGATATCATCCTGGTATTCCCCCACTGGGGCGTGGAATACGAAACCCGTCACAGCGCCCAGCAGGAAAGCATGGCCCGCTGGCTGGTCTCGGAAGGGGCCGATGCCATCATAGGCTCACACCCGCACGTGGTGCAGGACATGCAATGGATAGACGGTGTGCCCGTGTATTATTCCCTGGGTAACGCCCTGTCCAACCAGAACGATTACATCGCCCGACTGGAAGCCGCCCTCACGCTGCGCTATGTGCTCCACTTCGGTGAAGAGCCGCAAATGCTCACTCCCCAGCTGGACCTCCTCTGGTGCACCAAGCCCGGCATGATAGAGAATTCTTACGCCGCCGTTCCGGTGGAACTCCCCGCCTCTTATTGGCAGGATCCCCAGGACTACCAGATCATGACTTCCACTCTTGCAGAGTACAAAAAGGAGCTTGAATAGATATTTTTGGGCCTTTGGCCAAAATAAAGTATCTTTGTACTGGTAAAAAATTGCTTATGCTAATCATCCTGAAGCTCCTGGGCTCCATCGCCCTCCTTATATACGGTATGAAGGTGATGAGTGAGGCCCTCCAGAAGATGGCCGGTCCCCAACTCCGCCACTTGCTGGGTGCCATGACCACCAACCGCTTTACCGGTGTTGCAACCGGCGCCCTGGTTACCGTAGCGGTCCAGTCCTCTGCCGCAACTACGGTCATGACGGTTTCCTTCGTCAATGCCGCCCTATTAACCTTGGCACAGGCAATTTCCATTATTATGGGTGCCAACATCGGCACGACCATGAGTGCCTGGATCATGTCGGCCGGCTTCTCCTTCAATGTGACCAATCTGGTGTGGCCCGCCTTCCTGTTAGCCATCATCCTTATCCAGACGGGAAAACACCGCTACATCGGCGACTTCCTCTTCGGCCTTTCCTTCCTGCTCTTCGCCCTGGGCATGCTCAAGCAGACGGGCACGGAAATGGACCTGGCCAGCAAGCCCGCCGTCGTGGCATTCTTCGCCAGCTTCAAGACCAACTACGTCACCATCCTGCTGTTCCTGCTCATCGGCTCCGTCCTTACGGCCATGGTGCAGAGTTCCGCTGCCCTTATGGCCATTACCATGGTGCTCTGCTCCACCGGAGCCATCACCATCTATCAGGGTATCGCCCTGGTGATGGGTGAAAACATCGGCACCACCCTTACGGCCAACCTGGCCGCCATGAGCGCCAACGTTCAGGCCCGGCGAACGGCTTTGGCCCACCTGGTGTTCAACGTGTTCGGCGTCATCTGGGTCCTCATTTTCTTCTTCCCCTTCGTAAGAATGGTTTGCGGAGTGGTGGGCCTGGATCCCACGGCCGAAAGCCAGTCGCCCATCCAGCTTTCCTTTGCGCTGGCGGCTTTCCACACGGCTTTCAACCTTATCAATACGGCCATCCTCATCTGGTTCATTCCGCAGATTGAGAAGTTGGTATGCCTGATTATTGTTCCCCGCAAGGAAGAGAAGGAGGACGAATTCCGTCTGCAGTTTATCAAGTCCGGTATCATGAAGACGCCGGAAATCTCCATCCTGCAGGCGCAGAAGGAAATTGATGTGTTCGGAGAGCAGATGCAGCTTACCTTCGGCCTGGTGAAGGATCTTTCGCAGGCGAAGGAAGATGACGAGTTCAAGAAAATTTTCGACCGCATAGAAAAGAACGAAGACTTGAGCGACCGCATGGAGAAGGAGATTGGCCTGTATCTGGGGCAGGTGGGAGACGCCCACCTCTCGGACGACACCAAGGAAAAGCTCCGCGCCATGCTCCGCCAGATAGGGGAACTGGAGTCTGTGGGCGACAGCTGCTACAACCTGGCCCGCATCCTCTCCCGCAAGCGCGAACACAAGGTGGTATTCACGGAAGAGCAGGAGAGCAATATCATCAACATGTATGCGCTGGTAGACGAGGCCCTCTCCCAGATGAACGTGGTCCTCAAGGGGCCCCGCGAGGAAAACAACATCTCCAAGTCCGAGGAAATCGAGCTTAAGATCAACGGCCTGCGCAACCAGCTCAAGCGCCAGAACATCGTAGACCTGGACAACCACACTTACGATTACGAGAACGGAACCGTATACATGGACCTCATTTCCGAGTTCGAAAAGACCGGCGACTACGTCATCAATGTGGTAGAAGCCCGTCTGGGCGTGGTTCGCAACAGCCTTCGCTTCAAGGGCGTCCAGCTGGATACCGACGGCAAGCGCATCATGGTGGACGGCGAGACGGTTCCTTTCCCCAAGACGGATTTCGAGATGCTGCGCCTGTTCATGGAGAACCCCAACAAGGAATGGGCCCGCCGCGACTTCCTGGAGGCCTTCTGGCCCGACGATCCCCTGGCCACCTCCCGCACGGTTGACGCCGCCGTCACCCGCATCCGCCGCAAGCTGGGTCCCTACGGTGATGCCTTGGTTGCCCGTGGGTCCGGTTACGTGTTCGAGGAATAATTTTGCAAGTTTTTTAGTTTAATACTTGCGGATTCAGAAAAAAGTCGTACATTTGCAGTCCCGTTTTCGGGACTCATTGAGATATGGTGTAATGGTAGCACTACAGATTCTGGCTCTGTCAGTGAGGGTTCGAGTCCTTCTATCTCAACCAAAAATCAGCCTCTATCAAGCTGATTTTTATTTTGACTGAATGATGGCGGGGTAGCTCAGCTGGTTAGAGCGTCGGATTCATAATCCGGAGGTCGTGGGATCGTGACCCACTCCCGCTACAAAACCCCATCGAAACTTAAACTTCTATATATCCGAGACTGCCCTACGAGGTGGTTTTTTGTTTATATATCAGGGTGTTACGGCGGTGGAATAGAGCGGCGGGAGGTTTAACGGCAATGTCTCTACGGCGGGGTTAATTCCAGAAAAAAGTGCGACCTTATATGCGACCAGGTATGTTTAACGAAAAAGTGGTCGCAAATTATGACTCGAAACACGGCAAATGTCTCGTTCTACTGTCGCGAGAGCAAGAAAAACAAGGATGGTCTGGCTCCTATTGAATTAAGTCTGGTTATCAATAAGAAGCGCTGTTATGTACAATTGCCCCGAAAAGAGAATCCTGCACAATTCAAGAGAGAGCTAAGGAGCAAAAAGGGGTCTGATCTAAAGGACTATCTCTCTTCTGTTAGGGTAAGGCTGAATGAAATCGAAACCATCTTTGTGCGGGACGGGCAGGCTTTAACGGCGGAATCCTTACGGGTATATTTCAAAACGGGCGGGTATGTCCTGTATACTGTCGGCGACCTGTTCTCTGACTACATGGACATCCTTGCGAAGAGGGTGGGCAGGGATATAACGCCGAAGACCTACAGGAAATATGAAATCGCCCGTGATAAGTTCTACAAGATTCTACCGCCGTCTGAGCCCGTTTCCGCAATTACCAAGGCTGTGATACTAGACTACCAGGCCTCCATGAATCAGTATTTGGACTATGTGACGACGAATGGGTACTGCCAGAGGGTGAAGACCATTGTGCAGTTCGGTATTGACAACGGCAAAATCAAGGTGAATCCTTTTATGGGTATCCGGCTCCGCAAAGGTGAGAAAAGCGTACAGTTCTTGACAGAGGAAGAGGTGGAAAAGATCCGCACAACCGATTTTTACAATGAAAGCCTGAACCGTGTAAGAGATTTGTTCGTATTTCAAGCCGCATCTGGACTGTCCTATACAGATATGGCGAAGCTCGTACCCTCGGACTTCCAGCGAGCCCCAAACGGGCAGTACTATATTCACGATAAGCGTAATAAGACCGGCGTGTTCTACACAGCAGTCATCCTGGAAGAAGGCGTAGAAATACTTAAGAAGTACAACTTCAAGCTGCCGATTCTGGGAAACCACAAACTGAATGTGTACCTGAAGACCATACGGGATATCTGTGGTATAGATAAGCCAATCTTTTCCCATGTTGCGCGGCATACCTACGCCACTCGCTGCTTGAACCGCGGAATACGGCTAGAAGTGGTGGCAAAGCTTCTTGGGCACAGCACAACGCGCATTACACAGCATTACGCCAAATTGCTTAAGGGAAACATCCTTTCGGAGGTGCAGGAGGCCTTTAATCCCCAAAACCAAAAATAAATTTGGATTCTTACCCAAAAACGACTTACCTTTGTACGCAGATAGGCAAGCTCTCTGACAAATCGAGCCGTTCCGGATTACGGGATACAAACCGGCACTGTCATGTTATGAAAAAATGTAAAAGACAGGGGAGAACAATTTTTAGAGCCTGAGAAAAAATGCAGGTTCGCCTTATTTGAACTCATTGCAGTCTGCGCCTTTCAGTCCTTCGGGATAGACGGCATGAGTGCACCATCACCATCCTTTTCTTAGGATGATTGTACCCTCTTTTACCGACAGTTGCCGGGTATCCACTATAATATATTGTTAAACCGGATTGGCCTTACTTGTCTGCGCCAGTCACCAACACTTATAACGGACCCGAGAGGGCCCGTTTTTTTGTTGGACAAACACACCAAAATCATATGAATACTATTACCGATGAAACTCTTGAAACAGTAAAGGAGTGTCTGCCTGTTGTGGTCGACACGGTTTCGGATTTAGTGTCTGATAAAAGCGGCACATCCACGGTTTCCTCTTCCTCCAGCACCTCTAGTTCTACGCGTCCAGATTCTTCTCGTAAAAGCGTTTGGGAAGAACCCGTGAAGATGAAAGTATTTGGTGTCTTTAGTGGAGAGGGGACACTGAGAGCATTTCTAATTGCAGCGGGAGCGATGACTTTATGTGCAATTGTCTACAAACGTACCACTAGTTTCCCCAAAGGAGACACGCAAAAGCAGAAAAAGAAGTTGCCTCAACCAGCGCCAGCGCTTACGACGAATCGCGACAATATCGGTAAGCCCATTGAGGGTTTCAAATGCCTGATTCCACATCTCGCCTATTGCGGAGAGAATATTCTCCTATGGGGTGAAAGAAGTATAGGTAAATCGTACCTCGGGATTCAATTGTCAATCGACTTTGTGGAGGGTGGCCCCTCATCCGTGTTTCCCGCAGAGCAATGTGCGGTACCCAAGCATCACGTCATTTATTACGCGTATGAGTTGGATGAGCAAATGATCCGAGATCGATATGGTGACTATCTCAACAAGTTTGAGAACCTACAAGTGGTTTATGCAAACCCGTTACAAGGGCAGACCAGCCTGCTTCTGCAGCACCTCAAGCAACAGTTAGAATTTATTCCGGACGGAACATATGTGGCAATCATATTCGATACTTTCAAAAGGATGGTAGGCCCTGCCAACTGCTATGACGAAAAGAAATGCGGAGATTTCTTACATGAGCTTGAGAAACTGCAGGCCGAGAACAAGGCTTCGCATAATCTGACAATATCCAATATCATCATTGCCCACCAAAAGCCTAACGGGGATGGGCTTGAAGGCCCAGGGTGTCTTGACCAGTTCGTGAAGACGGAGGTGAAATACAGCAAGGGAGAAAATGAGGGTGTTCGTCTTATGGAGCATCGTAAGTCCAATAACAGAAGGACGCTCGAAGGCAAGATCCATCTCCATGCGGAAAATGATCCATTCCTAAAATTCGTGGCAGATGATGAAACCCCTGAAGACAACATCCCAGTTAAAAATCCCTTCAAAGAGAACGGCGATTATGACTGGCTGAAACTCAAACCGCACCTGCAGCGCTTGGTGAATGATGGGGCGACCCAGACTGAAATTGCAGAGGCAATTACTGATACTTACGGAAAAGCTACCAAACAACAATCTGTAAGTGCAGCCTTAGAGCGGCTTAAAATAGAACCGCGGACCAAGGGCAACTAAAGAATTGATCGTTCGGCAAATTGACGCTGATTCAAGATAGGACGCTTACAATTGGGGTTTTGTAAGCGTCCATTTTTATTTGTATTCAACTTTGTATTATCTCACCCATTACAAACCGGAATACAATACCATATTTAATTATAAATGAGCCGTTTGTGTGTTTTACAACATCCCATAGTGGGGGGGTGCGGCCGACAAAAAGACAGGGCTTTCACCCTGCCATGCCAGCGACGGCGCTATGGCCGATTGCGGCTCGAATCGATACGCAGTTCCACGCCAAGTTCCCGTAGCTTTCGCGTGAGCCTGTCATAAGAGTCCTTCCTTCGGCGGTTAGGATTAGCTGGTGGAATTAGTTCGAGTATTTCGTGTAGTGTGATCTCGATGACCATTCCGGTTCTGAGTTCACCACCAGCAAACTCGCGTATCTTCTTGACATCGGCATCCTCGTCCTGTTGTGGGGAAGCCGGAGTAGTGGGCTCTTGCTGTGACAGCGCTACTTCTTTTGCCGTCACGGTCGTTTTGGTCCCGAGCCCGAAGAGACCGTTCAATAGATTCCATTCCATAGTTATTACGGATTGTGCCCTGGTTAACGCTTCTGCCGGAGGCGGGCGACTTATACCTCCTTACATTTAATACAGTTTATGGCTTATGGTATCCGCCGAATCTTCCGCTCACCTTGTAGTTATAGTACTCTTTTGGGCAAAAGGGCGGCAAAAACCATTTGTCTGGAACATCCTTTCCGTTATTGGTTCGCTCCGACTTTTCTTGATTCGTGGCAATCATCGCATCGATGTATTCTTGGTACTCCGGACTGGAAAACTCCTTCCATTCCAAATTACTAGAATCAAAGTTCATCATGTCGAAATCCTTGTGAAGCACCTTTGGACACTTCATACCTATCGGATTGCCTCCAACATACGAAGCCGCAGCCATCAGGTCATCAATAGGTAGCTGAAGTCCACCTGCCATCACAAAGGGTTTATACAAGTACCGGTCGCAGTCTGTAGCACTGTCATGATAATGATCTTCTATGGGCAAATCATTTCCTGCTGCCTTTACCTTGCCAGTTTTGAACACCGTTATCTGTCTTCCCATCCACTCCACTCGTTTAAGGGGTGCTGATGCTTGGACGTAACAATCCAGATCTGGCACCCACTTGAGGTTATCGGCAGAAGTGTTCAAAACGTTTCCATCCTTACGCGCCGCCTTTCGGGGGCCATCGCCGGGATATTGGAAATTCCACGCTTCAGCTACAGCATATCCGGTATCAACCCGCGCTCCTTGGCGATTGATAACATATGGACCATTCGCGTCGGTTTGTACATCTAAGCATTTCCCTGGCTTGCCAAAGTCGTTTATCGCGACAGTCTTGCCATCTTGCGAAATAATAATACCTCCGCTGATTGAACAGCAACAATCTTCTCCGTTTACTGAATAATGCTTTTTATTCATAATATCATTTTTGTTTTTCTTATAAGGAAATATCCCTCTTGGCTCCGCATATCATCAATTTGGGCAGATTAAGTATCCTTCCACTCGCTTCCCGTCAATAGTCACCGTCTGTTTCCTGTATGGTATGACATTTTGCCGTTCGATATCCGTTGCCTTTGCCGTAAGCGGGAAGCCGAGGGCGTCGTAGATACTCTGGATAATCGCCTTTACCTCGGGCTTGCTGTAGAATTTTCCCGGCTCGAAAGAAGCCCGCATTGCCGCCTCCAGTTCAGGAGCTCTGGCAGCCATACCCATTCGAATACGGATGTTTGATTCCACATAACTGGCAGCACGAAGCTCGGCGGGGCCGCACACTCGGTAATACTCCTTCATCGACATCGGTATTTGCGGTAAAGAGTCCAGTTTCTCCAGATACTCCGGGTGAACGTCCAGGAATTCGCAATATGCCTTCATGCGGTACTCGAAATCCCCTTTGAAGTTGTCCAGAAAGGCCTCCGTAAGCGGGTAATCCCTATCTGGCTCCGAGACGTCATTGACTGCACGTAGAACCTGGCAACCGCTGAAATAGGTCGTCTTTCGCAGATCCCAGGCGCGAATGTCGTTGCACATGGCGAGATTATTGAATACGATGCGCGGACGGGAGCACCCAGCGTCATCAATGGTAGCGACATAATCTTCAGAGTAATTCCGCTTTTCCTGCTGGTCGCGCTTCCCGCTGGCAAGGTTTTCTTGCAGTTCGGGGTCTGACGCATTGTAAGCGTCAATCCATTTCCATGATACACGTTCCTTCTTGGCAATATAAGCTTGGAACTCATCCTCGCTCTTGCTAGCAAGGGAAGGATCCGTCTTGTAGAAAAAGGTCGCATCGTACTTGAACGGATTACTCTCATCGCGCTGTCGCCCCATAATCTGCTTCAGATCCAGCGAAATGTCAACCGCCATGCTTTTCACCGTGACATTGCTGAAGATATATGTGTAGGCCTGAGAATAGAAGTCTGCGCCCTCAAAACTGCACTTGGTAACGAAAGTGAATGGTTTCCGTGGTTCATCTTCCTGTGGGGGCTCACCAATCTTAAAGTTAATCTTCTTGAGCGCAGTCTTGTTTTTGTCGGTGTAGGCGCAGATAATGGTCGTGTCCTCCGGTGTAAGCCCGTTTGCCGTTACGATGCCGCTGATTGCCCTGACGTTATTCATGAAGAATAGCGCTTCCCTTGCAAAGACGTGCTGTCCTTGGTGGATTTTCTCCTCAAAGTACCCCTCGTCGCGGTAATTCTGGATAATATTCTTGATAGTAGCCCCGATCCGCCCGTTGTCATACTCTTTCTTTACGATGTTGGTTGCTGACAGTGAGGACGGGGGCCATTTGAGCTCTATATACGGCAGTGATTGGAATTCCGGTAGCAGATTGAGGTACGTTTCCAAGTAGGGCGTTGCGGACATATAGATAATCCGGTTATCCTTCCCCTGCAAGTTCTCAAGGAATTCGATGTCCACGCCACCTTTGAACTCAGAATCAGTGAATAGTGCCTGGAACTCGTCAACGATAATCTGATACCTTCCCAGCGTGCCGTCCTCAAGTAGCCGCTGTGCAACATGCTTAAATGAATCATACGAAACCAAGATCTTCGGCGCAACCCTTTTCCTGTCACAGTCGCGGATATATGCCATCATCCGGTTCTCAAGGTCGATAACGGAAGCATTGTCCGGATCATTTTCCTCACGGAACAGATATATTCTCCCTTTGAAGCGCTCCGCCTTTGCCTTGCAGTACATAAGTGCCTTCCGTGGACTGCACAAGATGGTCGGCAGCGGGTCGGCAAGAAACATCGTCGTAGCCCCGCAGCCAGTGACATACTTGTTTAGGATGCATGTGCCGTACTGGAAAATCATTGATTCCAGCTCTTTGTAGTCTTCCAGATAGCGTATGCCTTCTGGCAAATAAATGTAATACTTTTTCATAGAGTTTTGTTTTATGTGTTTCTTTTGATGTTTTTATATACATCTTGAAAAGTGGTTCTGTATAGGGACTGGAGGTGTTAGCCCTTGATTGGATATCCTCTGAAAGAATCCTAAAGGGGCAACAAAGGAGAAGATACAAGGCAACGATTACGCATCACTCGTGCGCAGCGCAGCACGAGGCCTTCGGCTATGCGAGTGTGCGAGCTATGGCGAAGGAGTATCTCTGGGTCATTCGCTTCGCTCACGGCCCATCATCGACATTGCTCCGCTCGTCGATGCCTTCACAATCAAGGTGTAGCTTTTTTCCCTTCTTCAAATCCCTACTATAATGCTATGTCAAAAATTCCGTGGAAAAAGCCTGCAGTCCCTATCATCTACAAGGCATTATGATTCTCAGCAGCGCGGATTGGCCTGTTTTGGATAAATAACTGACAATCAAACCCTTATAAGTATAGGAGAGCATCCAGCGCCCTACCCATCGTCTATTGCTTTACCCGCAGCGTCTATGCGGGGCTTACGGGCAGGCAACTCTCCATAACAGCCATCAGCATCATAGGCCTGGTGGCTTTCTCTCCAAAGCCTTAATTATATAGAAACACTTATAAATCAACACTTTAACACACTGTCATTATGCAAAAGCTTATCACATCAATTGCAAAGTTCCACGGACCACTGCTGGTTATCGTGGATGCCTTTATCATCGCCTCGTTTATATCGGACTGGGTGGCCAAGCGCCGCGCCAGCAAGGAGGCAACAGCGTCGGCCACCGTTACCACAGAGGACGAGCCCGCCGACGATGAATAGAGAACAATCAGAAGGGTTGGCCGTCATAATCCTTGAGGCCGCAGCTACCATCATCAAGACCATACAGAAGGTGCGCAAGCTTATGGCCGGGAAGAAGGCCGCCAACCCTGTTAAAGAAGAATCATTAACTATCAACACTTAACAAAAATGGATAATCAATCAATTCTGGTCCCCAGCCGGATCAGACAAAACCCTACGTTGTTTAGGGCAAATGTTCCGGAAGCAAGCATCGTTTCCACGGAACAACTAACTGTACCCTCAGATGGGAAAGGTGTACTACCTTTCATAGAGGGGCCGAGTCAAGCCGTCAGTCTGGTTGAACTTACTCAGGAATCCATCCTGCCCAGCTACGCCGACGGAGAAATTGTAATACCACCGGGGCAAATCATACAGGCGATAATTCTTGCCGCACACGATGCAATGCCCGATGACCAATTCGCAGAACCCGAGATAAGAGCCAGCCATCTGGTTCAGGGCCGAATTGGATCCGCGATTTACAAAAGAAAGGAGGACCTTCTTGAGTCCGATAAGACCAAGTACTGGGAGCGTATGTGCTTCTGCGTCGAGGTCGTGTCGAGGAGGTCAACAATCTTACAGGAGCCGGTATCCCTGACGTTCGGGGCCTGCCGCAGTCTCCAAAACCTGAATTTTCATGGCCGTAAGGGAGTAGAGCCCGTGTCGATATATATTTCGCACAGAGCTCATATCTGTTCAAATCTCCTCGTCAGCCTAGAAGATGGGTTGAAGGATAGTGTTCTTAGCAGCGGTCCAGAAGACATCTACGCCGCCGCGTATCAACTATTCTCGCAATTCAACGCCGATGAGAATGCCGCCGCCCTCTCTGGTTTAGGGAGGACAACCATCTCAGCATCGGCCTTCGCGCATGTCATAGGAAAACTGCGCGTATATAATTGCCTCAGTACAGCCGACAAAAAGAAGTTGCCATTTAATATAGAGATAGGTGACTCTCAGGCCTATGAGGCGACAAGACAATTCGTTAGTGGGCATTTCGGTCTCAATGGCCGAGATTCCATAGACCTGTTCCAGGCTCTAAACTGCTTCAACACCGGGGCAAAGAACAGTTATATCCACAACTTCCTTACAAAGAACGCCAATTGCACGTCCCTCGTAATGGGGTTGCAGAGATCTATCGAAGGGACCTGTCCCGATTATGACTGGTTCCTGTCTTGACCGAGGCTTTAACGCCAGATTCATCCGAAGAGGAGGGTATCACCACACGATATCCTCCTCTATTTCACTTCTCACAAAAACGGCCATACCAGCCATAAAAACCATATCTCGCATACTAAACGTTCGTTTAACAATCGTGAAATATGACTTACATTGCCTATTTACGACAGTCCACGAAGAAGCAGGCCGTCTCCGGCCTGGGCATCGAGGCACAGCGGGAAATCATACATAATTACCTGCGTGACCAAATCCCAATTGCTGAATTCGTGGAAACAGAGAGCGGTCGCCACAATGACCGCCCTAAGCTTACAGAGGCTTTGGCGCTGTGTAGGAAAACCAATTCCACACTGATTGTCGCCAAGCTGGACCGCCTCTCCAGGAATGTTGCCTTCACCAGCAAGCTCCTGGAGTCTGACGTTGAAATCAAGTTCTGCGACTTCCCAGAGGCCAACAAGCTGGTCCTGCACATCATCGCCAGTATTGCCGAATATGAAGCGCAGCTCATTTCCACCCGTACAAAGCAGTCCCTGGAGGCCAAGAAGGCCCGCGGAATGGCTTTGGGTAAACCGGAGAATCTTACTGGTAACCTGGATAAGGCCATCTCCAACTCCAGGAAGACCAATATGCGAAAGGCGCGCGAGAATCCCAACAACAAGCGCGCAGCCGCAATGCTCAAGGCCCTGGTGAAACAGGATCTCACACTGGCCGATATGGCAGAGACGCTGAATGCTGAAGGTTTTGTTACCAGCAGAGGCGCCAAGTTCACGCCATGGACGGTCAGCGTACTAATCAAACGATACAACCTTAATAACATTCATCATGAAACAGTTCAAGAATGAAATCACCATCTGCGGTGTAGTCGGCCAGTGCCACGTAACCGCAGTCGCCGATACCGTATTGCTGGTAGATGACTAATTAGGAGAGGGCTTATGCCCTTTCTTTTTGTCCGTTAAGTAGTTTTGAATCCGTATAAATGACAATGTTACAATTTTTTGCTATATTTGTCCTTGTCAGAGGGAGAAATCCTCTGATAAAGGTGCATTAGCATTTTTGGCCTTGACCCAAAATACCCGCCAGTATGAATATCAAGGGGCCCAAAGTGGAATGCTCTCTTTTTCCCGTTGTCTATGCGGACTGCATTTCTTGCAGCTTCCCCATAACAAGCGGCGAAGAGAAGACGTTTCTACGATGGAATCCTTGTTGGGCCTCTTGGCGGGGGCTCGGGTCAAGTTCCGGACGGCTACTGAATCTCCTCGCCTTTTTTTTGTTGCCGGATTTAGGGGGTTACCGGCACCACATAAAACACTAAACATATGAGCCAGATAATCCTACACAAAGCGACAGAGGCTTTGATTGAAGCCATGGATAATGCTTCAGATGAGATCTGTTCGAGGGCAAATGCGGAGGAAGCTGCAGATGTGATTAAAAAATGTGCCATTGGCGCCGCTATTGCTGGTGTGGGGAGCGGATGGCTACCTGGAGCAGGCGGACTTGTTGCAACCGCTGCTTGGGTCGCAGCCATCTGGACAATGTACGCCCTAATCAACAAGAAGCTGGGAATATCTGTCAAAGAGAACGTTTTAAAGTCGCTCGCTTCGGCCATACTAACGAACATCTTGGCCGCCGCGGGCGCATATTTATTGGCGATGATAGCTGGGGGTATTCTGTCGTTTATACCGGGCATTGGAACAGCCGCAGCGATGGCGGTTGACGCGATGCTTGGATACGTAACCGTTTTTGTATCGGGAATCCTGTATTTAAACCTTCTTACGATGATGTATGAAAAATACGGAAATGCGAATTTTGACGGCAAGGACCTCAAAGGTCTCGCCAAGTCTGTTACTGATAATGCTAATATCAAAAGTATGATGGACGAAGCCAAGGCCTCCTATAAGGAAGACAAAAAGGCGGGAAAACTGAATAAGAAGTAATAGATATGAATGTCCAAGAAAACCAAGCAGCCTTCATCAAATGTCCCAGCTGTGGGGAGATGTATCAGATCGCTCCTGAGGGTTTGGGGGAAAGGAATGCTCATTTTACCTGCAAGTGCGGGCATAAAATCATGGTCGCCTTCTTTACGTATTGCTCTTCCTGCGGAACCAATGTGGGTGTTGATTCCGGTGTCCATTCGTACAAGGAATTAGCATTCGAAACCACGAGGAAACTTATCAAGGGTTTTAATCCATTAAAACGGGGAGTAAGCGGCGGACCTACAATCAGCAAAGATATATCACTTGCAATGGGG
>Ga0265298_10006434_pt1 | contig 14504 bp, 5 predicted proteins | sample AusTroGonzalo_MG_3_FD_193486 | JGI IMG/M metagenome (GOLD analysis project Ga0265298, IMG submission 193486) | Bovine rumen microbial communities from tropical cattle in Woodstock, Queensland, Australia - Gonzalo_01 | ecosystem: Host-associated > Mammals > Digestive system > Stomach > Rumen ... | reverse complement strand
ACACTCGAGCAGCGAACGCTGGTAGTTGTAAACATCATTGCCGATAGAATAACGCATGGTAGCACTCAATGCCCAGTTCTTCCAATGAAGACGGGTATAGATATTACCATAGACATCGGGATTGGGGTCGCCGATGACAAAGCGGTCATTCGCATCAATGACACCGTTCTGGTCGCGGTCTACGAAACGCATGTCGCCAGCACCGAAATACTCACGCTCACCACGGTCATTAACCTGATAGTAACCATCGCGGTCGGCATCAGCCTTCGTCGCATAGACGCCATTGGTCTTGTAGCCATAGAACACGCCTGCAGCCGTTCCTACCTGCGAGAGGATGGTTGCGCCGTAGGCCTCGGTCTCGAAAGCCTTGTCGTTGTCTGGCAGGGCGGTGATCTTATTCACGTAGTGGCCTGCCGTAGCGCCCAGCTCCCATCCGAAGTCTTTCAGGTTGAGCACCTTCGCACCGACGCCCACCTCAAAGCCTTCATTCTCCAGTTTACCATCGTTACTCCAGTTCTCAGCCAAGCCACTGGTCCAAGCCAGGAGGCGCATGGTCACCAAGTTACGAGTCCAACCTTTGAAATAGTTGAAGCGTACGTTCAGGCGGTTATTCATGAAGTTACCCTCCAAGCCTGCTGTCAGGCGAGTAGTGGTTTCCCATGCCAAAGCGTTATTGCCGATGTTACCGATAGACTTACCGTCAACCTTCTGCGAAAGCATGTTGTTTGCCACGAAATAGGTCTTTGAAGCAGTGTAGTCGATATTATCGTTACCCGTGATGTCAAAACCTACGTTCAGGCGCAAGTAGTCGATACCCTTCACGTCGGCCAGCCATTTCTCGTTAGACAAGACCCAAGCAGCATTGACACTGGGGAAGAGTCCCCATACAACGCCACCGAGCTTCAGTCCGCTGGCATCATCGCCAAAGCGAGAACTGGTTTCAGCCGACAAGCCTGCCTCAACATAATATTTCTCGCCCCAGTTATAATCTGCCTGAGCATACCAGGTGAGGTCGCGCATCTTATCGTCTGAGCCCCAAGTAGAGCGGTAATTGCGGGCATTGCCCGTGCTGGGATACTTATCGTTACCCGTATCAAAACCGCGCTGAGCCGTCATCTTGTAATTACTGCTCTGGAAGCGAACGCCGCCAATGACGTCAATCTTATGGGCGCCATAACGATTGCCCCATGTCAGACGGGTGTCACTCATCACTGAATTCTGACGAGCAGCCATACTCTGCGCCATGTTGGTCACCTCGATATTACTCGATTCCATCAGGCGGAAAGGAGGTGTACCCTCAAGAGGCAGATAGTAGTTCTCGTTTGTATTGACGAGGGTGAAGTTAAAGTGCTCCTGCAGGGAGAGGTGACGGTTGAACTGATAGCGCGGGGTCACGCTGAACGTCACCATACGGTTACCTGCCTGGTTACGGTCTTCACCATCACCCAGTTTCAGAAGAGCAACGGGGTTAGCCAGACGCACGGCATTGGCATAGATTTCGCCATCAGCCTCGAAAGCCTTACCCACATAGTCGTCGGCATCGGCCAGATAGTGGCTGGATGCGCCATTGATATCGAAGGCATAGGGAGCCAGGAATGGCGACTTGATGAGCGAAAGGAAGCCCGGCGAGGTAATAGTACCTGTCGAAAGGTTAGCCTTTGCACCGTCGTCGCGCAGGTCACGGGTCACATCACTATAAGCAGCATCGAAGCGAACATCCAATCCGCGGAACACCTTGATATCAGTATTCAGTCGCATGTTGAAACGCGAGAAGTCGTTGCCACGAAGGGTTGCATCGCCCAAAGAATAACCTACAGAGAGGTTGTAGTTGGCCACGTCGTCACCACCTTGCACATTGATACCGTAGTTCGAGACGAATGTGTTGCGATAAACCTCGTCCGTCCAGTCGGTATTATTATGATAGGTATTATAATAGTAGTTCGACGGATCGCTATTGACGAACTCCATATTCTGCACATTCGCAGTCAAGCCAGAGAGCATCTCAGTAGCATAGAGGCGATAGTCGTCGGCACCCATCATCTTCGGCAGACGGGGCGACAGCATGTACTGTCCGTTGATGGTCACATCAATCTTGGTAGCCATACTGCGATTGCGCTTCGTCTTGATGAGCAGCACACCACCGGCAGCCTTCGCGCCATAAAGGGCAGTACCATTCTTGAGCACGGTAACACTCTCAATGTCGTTGACATTCAGATTAGCCAGGATGTTATTGTGATAACCTTCATGTAACATCTCACGATCGTACTGCATGTCAGTAATCACGCCATCGATCACCACCAGAGGCTGTGCGTTGGCCTGCAGACTGGTGAGGCCACCGATGAACATGGTATTGCCGATGCCTAACTGTCCGCTACGGCCTACGGAATGGACGTCAGCCCCCAGCTGCTCGGCTAGCAGCGGGTCGATGCTCAGCCGAGCCGTGTTGTCAAAGTTCTCAGCACGACGGCTGGAGAAAGACTGGGTCGTCTGTTCGTAGATGGGACTGAACGAACTGGGATAGAGCTGTGCGTTGGTCTTCTCAGCCTTTTGTCCAATGGCTTTCTGTACTAACTGATAGCCTTCCACACGCATGCTAACACTGCTCACGTAGTCGGGCACCTTCAGCTGATAGAGGCCATTCTCATCGGTCATCGACGTATATTTCTGATTTCCATAAGCCTCGACAATGACACCCGACAGCGGGAGTCCCGTCGCAGCATCGGTCACAACGCCGCCTACCGTCTTGGTTTCCTGAGCCATTGCTCCTACGGCCAAAAGCCAGCAGCCTGCCATGGCTATCATCTTACATATCTTTGTATTCATAACGCTTCTCATATTTATTATTCAGTGGTCTGGTTTTTCTTCGGACGCAGATAGATGCAGTCGAGATACATCTCACGGGAATATTTCGAATTATCACGGGCAAGAATGCTGCACTTCAGCTTCAGCGTGAACTTCAGGTTCTTCTGATCGTAGTTACAGACGGGGAAGACGAAGTTCTCAGCCAGCATCACAGTATCGACACGCGTAGGATCCGTCAGGAATTTGGTCTTATTGCAGTCGAAAGTCTGCGCAACGCCATTCTCATTCACATAGTTAATCTCAGCCTGGAACTGACAGGGCTTACCCTGTGCGCTGGGGTTGAAGACCGTCTGTGGCAAGATGATTGCACAGATATCATACGTTCCAGCCAGTGTGTTCTCCATCTTGAACGTCATACTCCAGTTACTGTTCGTCGACTGCGGCGTGATGACCAGATACTCATTTTCCGACACGCTGTCGGCAGCCATTGTACGCGAATTGTAGGAACAGACCGTAAAGTCGGTAATCAAAGAGGTACGCTCACCCTCGAACTTCAGTTCACGCTGATAGGTCATCTGCGGGTTGAAAGGCCACTTGTCGGTGGTGTAGAGTGTTCCGTTACTGTATTCAACAGCTGTAGCACCATTGAGGATGCCACCTTCTTCATAAGGTGTGTGGAACACATGGTACTTCGGATAGTACTTGCTATACTGATAGGTGACCAGCGAGTCCTTGGGACTGGCTTGGATAGTGCGACTGAAGATCGCATCGTTCAGCAGCGCATAGTTGGCCCAAAAACGCTGTAGGGAGTCGCCCCCCTCTACCGAGGAATCATAGCGGTAATAGTCCATGGCCTCCTGCCATACACGCTGCCATTCAGTGTCTGTGGGGACTACTGCAATATAATTTGAGTCCTCCATATGCAGTTCACCGACACGCTCCAACATGATGTTACGCTCGATGAACACAGAATCGACGTAGATCTGTTCGCCATCGACCATTCCTCCCTCTACAGACTGGGTCGGACTGAATTCGTCCTTCTCGTAACTATTCAGCTGTTCACCAATCTTAGCGTAGCGAGAGTCGTTGAGTAAGATCTCGTAGAGGTTATAACGATAAGGCAGGGGGCTCTGCAGCACATGCAGGATACCGCCACGGGCCTTGACGTTCGACTCCTTGACGATGGCATCGAGTGCCTTACCTTGACCAATCGATGCGCGCTTCGTGTTCAATAGGTAGAAGTTCGTCATCGTGTCAACATCCGTAGCGAGGTTGTAGGACAAGTGGTTGCCCACGAAAGAGCGTACCACCATCGAGTCACCCTTGTCAGTAGCCAGCAGGTTAAGTACTGAGTCTTTATTGAAGCTGCCATTGACGGGAGCCAGCACTGTGAAGAACTGGTTACCATTGAGCAGGTCGGCATAACTCACATCAGTCTTCTTGTGATGTTTGAAGACCATGGTCTTACTGAGTACCTCACGGAAATCGCTCAGATCGGAACGCTGCTGCATCACCTGCCAAAGCGTTGGCGTAGCACCAGCCTCAGAAGCGCTATCCTCATAATGGTCGTTCCAGTCGGCGCATGATACGAGCATCATGCTAATTGATAAATGACAAATGATAAATGACAAACCTATCAAGTGCCTTTTCTTTATCTTGCTATTCATAACTTTCATCTTTCATTTATGATTTTTCGTTTAGGGTGTTCCCGCTTAGTGTCTATCCTCACCTTCGGGACTGTCATAGACATCCTTCGGGCAGAGCTCGATATAGTCGATAGACATATAGAGGGTGCTACCTGACAGAATCTGACGGAAGCGCAACCAGTTGTCCTGATCGGCACGCAGATACTGTTTCGTCAGAATTCGGCGCACGTCATTGCTGTAAGTACGGAAAGGTTCCGAACTGCTGCCATAGCTGTCCATGGCCTTCATGAAGCCGCGGTTACGCATGGCCTTGTCAATGGCCTTGTTTTCCTCCTCATCATCGGTATCAGCCTCCCAGCCGATGTTACTGTCGAAGTTACGGAAGCTGATAGGAATGCCGCAAGGCTCATTGTTCAGATAGACCTGGGCGATACCGCGGTCATCACCAAGCGAGTAGCCTAAGCGTACCTCGTAGGTACCATCATGCGGCACGGGGGGCAGCTTCACCGAAGCATCGAACTTCTCACCTGTGATACATACGCCGCTACCCTGATAGTGACGCCAACCCGTCTGCTCGTTACCACAACCGATGAAGGTATTGGCATTGTGCATCTTGAAGTCGGCAAGGAAGCCGTTCTTGAAGCCAATCATCTGCTCTTCCTTATTCATATAATAGATACGCGCGCGGGCATTCATGAAGTCAGGACTGAGACAGCTACCGTCAACACGGATACGGCGGTTCAACACGTTCGTACGCACATCCTTCGAATAAACAAGAATATCATCAATATAGTGGTACATGCCATTGCTGCAAGTCTGGGTGTAGGAATCACCTTCCTCATCCTTCAGCACACGTACGCCACGAACCTGAGCGTTAGTCTTCAAGCCCTTGCGGTTGATGTAGATCTCTTCACCCGGATTACTGCAGAAGCGAATCAGGGTATGCGGAGCCATCGTCTCGAAATAGTCCTCAGGATCATAGACATTGAACAGGAAACGCTGCTCGTAAATAGCGCCCTTGCAGTGTACCCAATATTCACGCGAGCCAATGCGGTTAATCAGGTGATAGCTCACGAAACGGTTCAACGGATTACGGCGATCCTTGAAGTCTGCATCGTACTTGCCTGCATCCTCAGGATAGGCCTCGTCGTAAACCTGCTTAGCATAAGCCTTTAAGTCCTCAATATTATTGATGTTGTGAAGCTTATAAATAGAATCGGTCTCGACAAACGCCGTGAATTTGAAATAACGGTGGTCAGGATACCAGGTCTGACACTTCTTAGAACCCGTACCAGTACCGTCCGTACCATAAGGAACCTTCCAGCCCTTACCGCCTACAGCAGAGTCAGGATCGACAGTATAGGACTCGTCAACATACTTGGTCAGCGAGTCTGCCATACCCGTCAGACGCAAAGCCTGACAGAAAATCGACAGCTTGGGGTTCTCTTCCATTAGTGTGGGCAGGAACTGGCTACTGGCGCTGATGACATGATCAATCACATGGACGACACCATTGGTCACCGAGTCATCTTTCTGGATGATACGCGAGTTCTTATTCACGAAGATGAGCAGGGCATTGTTGTTGACCACATCGCTGTCGGAAGTCATCTGGATATAGTCATCGTTCATATTGACAGGCGCCACTTCACCACCCATGTCGGTGGTAAAATAAGCCTTGTCCTGCACGATATGCGTGCGGGCGATGGTATCGCAGAGCTCGTCAGGGATTTCACTGATTGAGGCAAAGCCATTCTGGTTTAGATAGAGCTGGATAGCCTCGTTTGTCGGTGCAAAGACCGTATAGTGACCATAGGTCTTCAGCATGGAAAGATAGTTACCACGCTCCAAAATGGCCTTAAAGTCACTGAACTGATCGTTATCAGCCTCAATGAATCCAGCTGCAGTGAGTCGCACTGAAGAATAGAAATTCAGCGGGGCGTCGCTATCGTCATCAGAGCATGAGGTGATCATCATGCCAAATGATAAATAACAAATGATAAATGATAAACCTATCAGATGTCGCTTGATTATTATGCTATTCATATCTTTCATTTTTCATTTATGATTATTCATTAGTTCTTCTCCAGATCGGCATCATCACCAGTGTTGTAAGCTGGATTCTGGTGCAGATAAGGATTCACCTTCAGCTCATTACGGAAATAAGGCAGATAGAGGGCATTGGGATCGGCCAGACGAATTTGGATACCGCTGATGTTCGTGATCTGCTTCTTCGTAACGATCTTTGCCAAGTCACGGGTATTGCCAGTGCGACGAGCCATACGAACCAAGTCATACCAGCGCTTGCCTTCAAACATAAACTCACGGTGACGCTCGTCCATGACCAATTGCTCCATGCTTTCCTTGGAGTCCTTGTAGTCGCTGAACTTCAGCACGTCACCAGTACCCGGCGTCAGCACATTGTTAGCACGGCAGTTGAGTGCATTTACTAAATTAAAAGCTGCCTCATACTTGTCACTACCCTGCTGCACAAGGGCCTCGGCCTTCATCAGAATGGCATCGGAAAGACGATAGATGATCCAGTGGGCGTAGCTGTCGGAACGCCAGCTATAGGAAGGTGCCCAGTTGGACTTCGACATGTCAAGAACAACTCTTGAGGCAGAATACTTGGAGATGTAGAACTGTGTCGTTCCTGCCTGATAGATGGACTCGTATGCACGGCAGTCCTTATTATTGAACAGTTCAGTGCTCTTATCGGGCAGTCCCTCGTAGAACTCATCAACGGCAGCAAGCGAACCACTATTCAGGTTGTTATTATTTCTATTAACATAGAAAGAGTTGACATAGCCGTTCTTGTTGTCCTTATTGAGTGTCTCGTCGAACGTCAGTTCGAAAAGGCTCTCGAAGGAGTTACCCGTGCCAAAGATCTCATTATAGGCATTGCCCGAAGTACTCTCCAGTTTCTCCATATACAGGGGGATCTCATTGAAGATATTAATCTCATTCTGCAAACGTCGCTTCAGCAGTTTGTCAAACTCGTCCTGCTTGAACTTAATCACGTAATCGCAGCACTCAATGCACTTAGCCCAGTCGCCTTTCCACAGATAGAGATCGGCGAGCAGCGCATACATCGCGGGACGCGTAATGCGGGCAGTATTATCTCGCTCGGCAGCCACACGACCCATATCGGGATTGGGCTTGCGGAAATAGAGCTGAGCATCGTCCTTCACAGCCTCCATGTCTTGAATAAGGTTGTTCAGCACCACATCGAACGAGTCGGCAGGCACTTGATAACGCTGCGTATCGTCAATACTGGGCTGTGTCGTGTAAGGTACGTCGCGGAATGTACGAATGAGATGGAAGTAACAGAGGGAACGGATGAACGTAGCCTCAGCCACATTAGCTTTCATCTCTGAGATTGTATAGTTAGGATCCAACTCCTGCACCTGAGAGGCATAGTGGATCACCGTATTACTGCGGTTGATAGCCTGGTAGAACGCTGCCCAATTACAGTAGGGATTGCTGGGCAGGATATTCTCCTTGATAAGCTGCTCTAAGTCTGACGACGAGGACACCGCAATTTTCATATTGTCCGAGCGGACTTCACCCCAAAGGCCCATGCGGGTCACGCAGTCTGACGAGTTCAGGCTCTCGTAGCTACTCATCAGCACGCTGGTCACGTCGCTTTTCTTCGTCCAGTAGTTCTCAAGCACCACTTCGTTCAGAGGCAAGACATCGAGGAAATCGGAGCAGGAAGTGAAAAGTGAAGAGTGAAGAGTGAAGAATGCTGCGCCAAGCAACACCCGAAGGACTCTTTTCCTCTTTTCTTCATTTCCGTGTTTTGTTATATGTTTCATAATCGTATTCTCTATATTATTGTTAAGCGGTAATTTCTTCACTCTTCATTTAGAATGATATTGTCACGCCACCAGTAAACGATTTGGCACGCGGTGTCTGCGCATTATCGGTTACGACACCATAGCCACCATAGCCCACTTCGGGGTCAGCACCAGAGTACTTCGTGATGACGAAGAGATTGTTAGCCGAGACGTAAAGGCTGAGCTGTGACAAGCCTAACTTCTTAAGCATCTTCGGCGGTAATGCATAGCTGAGCTGCGTATAGTTCAGACGGATGAACGAACCATCCTCCACGAAACGGTCGCTGCCCAACCAGTTGTAACCATAGTTATACAGGGCACGAGGAATGAGCGCATTGTCGCCCTCCACACGCCAGCGCCATAGCACGGCACGGCTCTGGTTGTTGTTCGAGTACATGTTCTCGGCCTGCATACGTGCCTTGTTGATGATCTTGTTACCATAGCGGAAGTTGAACTGGTTGTTCCAAGTCAGACGACCGAAATGCAACTTGAAGCCAAAACCGCCAGTGAACTTCGGCAGTGAAGAGCCTAAGTAAACGATATCGAGCTCATTGATCTGACCGTCGTAGTTCACGTCATCATAGATCGCATCACCACCTTTAAATTCCTTTTCCTCATCGTCTACGCCAGTATAGCAGAAGACCATCGGCTTCGTACGTCCGTAGTTGTCGAGAATGACATTTCCTTTCTCGTCACGGGCTACAGGAGCGTTCGGACCACTCACGCCAGGCACTTCCACCTCTGAGTACTTACTGTACTGATAGACGCCCTTATAACGGAAACCGTAGATACCGCCGAGCGGACGGTTCAGCTCTACACGGGAGAGATAGCTGCCATTCTTACGGTCGAAGTCGCTATTGAGCGAGGCAAGCACGGTCTCGTCCATCTCAGTGAGCTTGTTGCGGTTGTTTGCGAAGGTGATGTTGAAGTCGAACGAGAACTTACCGACCTTAATGATACGGTTACCGTTCAAGTTGAACTCCCAACCCACATTCTCCATCGCACCTACGTTCTGGTAGGACAATGCGGAGAAGCCGGAACTGGAAGGCAGTGAACGGTTGGCCATAAGCAGGTCAGTGGTCTTCTGTTTATAGACTTCAACGTTACCATTGATTATATCATTCAAGAAGCCGAAGTCGATACCGAAGTTAAAGGTTTCCTTCTGTTCCCACTTCAGATTCTTCAACTGGATGTTGCTCTGATAGACAGAGCCATTGGTCATATATCCCTTACCGGCAGTATATTTACTATAGAAGAGTCCTTCGCCACCAGGCTGCGAACCTACGATACCCCAACCGGGACGGAAGGCCAACATACTGACGAAAGGCAGTGCACGCTTGAACCAAGGTTCGTCACTGGCAATCCACTTACCAGACAAGGCGGGGAAATTACCCCAACGCTCATCGGGACCGAACTTCGTGCTGCCGTCTCGGCGTACCGAGAAGTCAACCACGTAACGGCCTTTATAAGCGTAGTGAGCCGAGTAGGTAAAATAGACACTGCGCCACTGGCCTGGCGAAGAGCTGAAAGTAGAGATGATACCAGGTGCACTGGCTGAGATTATCGTACCTGAAGGCAGACCATACTCACTGGTATTCTGTCCTGTTGAGGTACCCTTGGTCAACTGTCCGCGGAGCATCATCATCAGCGAGTGATCCTTGTTACGGAACTGCGGAACGAACGTCAACGTATGAGTTGTGGTGATACCCAAACTCTTATAGGCATTGTTCGTTGCGAGGTTAGCATCACTGCTACTCCAACCACCAGTACTCAGTTCCAAGGGACGGAACATATCGTTGTAACGGTTGAAGATATTGAACACAATCTTACCCTCATAGGTCAGACGGGTCTTCTCGTCATCAATGCCCAACAGCTCATAGTTCAATTTGAATTCCGGCTCAATGTTATAGCTGGTCTCTTCGTTCTTGGCCAAATTTGCCAAGGCGATAGGGTTATAGTCCTTGAGCTGGTTCTCACGGAACACCTCGTTCACCGTAGGCAACATATTATAATAGTTACCCAGTGAGTTGCCGTTCTTATCCTGCTCATAGATTGCTAAGTTCGGCATGCGGCGGTAAGCCACAGAAAGCAGGTCGGCATAGTTCTTTTGGTTATCCGTATAGGTAAGGGCCACATTGGTGGCAATCTTGATACGGTCACTGACGAAATAGTCGAGGGCGACACGAGTGGTGAAACGGTCCAGCTGCTGCTTGATGATAGAACCCGTCTCATGGTCGTAACCAGCAGCGATACGGAAGTTGGCCTTCTCACCACCACCAGAGAGTGCGACATAGTGGTTCTGACGCCAACCGGTCTTCTTCACAGCGTCCACCCAGTCAGTGTTCTCGTTATACATCTGATACTCCGAGAAGTCACCGCCCGAACGGTAGTTGATCTCGTTGATGGCATCGCTGGCACCAGCCTGCAGATGGGGATTGAAGTATTCCTCCTTGAGCAACATGGTGTACTGGTCACCATTCAACAGCTTCATGCCTTCGGGCTGATAAGTACCAGTGAGGCGGAAGCTATAGGTCACCTTCGTGTTACCACGGGCACCACGCTTTGTCTTAATCTCGATGACACCGTTAGCACCCTGCGAACCCCAGATGGCCGTTGCGGCAGCATCCTTCAGTACGGCGATGCTCTCAATATCCTCGGGGTTCACGTTGAGCAGTTCAGCGAACTTCTCGTCATTGGCAGAAGAGAAGTCGAAGTCACTGGTATTACCGGTCTCCCAAACATTACCATCGACCACGATGAGCGGCTCACTCGAACCATTGATACTTGACACACCGCGCAGGCGCATGCTCGTACCACTACCTAAGTTACCAGAGTTGGCCACAATATCCAGACCTGCAATACGTCCCTGCAGCGCCTCGTCAACGGTGGTCATTGACAGACCTTCAAACTCCTTCATGTCAATGCTCTGGCGAGCCGTAGAAATCTCCTTCTGCGGGATGGCCAGACCTGAACCTTGTGCCTTTTTCTTCGCGGTGACAGTCACTCCATCAAGCTGAGTGGCGTCTTTCAGTTGTACGACAAAGTTCGTCTTATTGAAAGACAATACCACCGTCTTACAACCTACGTATGTGATGCGCAGCTTGTCCTTGGGGTTCTTCAGCTTGAACGAGAAGTTACCGTTCATGTCGGTAGTCGCTGCCGCAATGATACGGTTAGCACCATCTATCTCAACTACGTTGGCACCCATCACAGGCCCGAAAGCATCGGACACCGTACCACTGATGATATCGCCAACCTTCTGCGCCAATGCCTGGCTGAATGATAAATTGCAAATGATAAATGACAACATTATCACCTTCATCCATTGACTTGGCTTCTTCATGCTATTTCTATTCATAGTTTTTATCATTTTCATTTATCAATTCTCAATTAACAGCGGGCCGTCAATCAGATGGATAACAGCCGTCGAAGAGTTGTGTATAATGTTCGCCTTGCTCTTATCAGAATTCTGGTACGTGTACTCACGAGCCATCAGATTGAACAAACCTGCCTTTTCCGTCATCACCCGGCGCTCGTTGCCTGCCTTGTCCTTGACAATCAGGCTACTGCCCTGCTTGTCGGTCTTCACGGTCAACTTCTGGAAGGTCTTTTCTCTGCTGACTGACTTATCGATATAATCGATGAAAGCGGTCTCATATTCGGTCTTCGCTGTGCCGTCTCCGTCAAAGCTATCATTACCGGTCGTGTTATCAGCACCGATGAAAAGGGCGTTATCTTGAATGTGATAGCGTAAGAAGTTATTGATCTTCTCCGTGTATTCCTGATATTTCTTCTTTTGGTCGGAATAGAGCGTGTCGAGCATTGCGACGTCCTCCCAAGTCGGCAGTTTCTTCGCTGCAATCAGCGCGTCGATGCTCTCATTAGTAGGTACATAGATTGTGTAATGGAAGCTGTTGAACACACTCACGCAGGTATCGCTACAAGCGAAACGACCGTCGTGGAGGGTTTCCAACAGGTCACTGCCCTGAAGCAGCTCACGGAAACGACTGAACTCTGGGTGCTGTCCCAGAATATTGAAGGCCGTCTGACGCGTACCCAGGACGGGGCCCTGTTCCAAGATATAGGTCTTACCATTACCACCATTCGTCTGGTCGTAAACGAAGCTCACGGGCACGGAAGGCGTCTCGCCGTTCACCTGACGACTACCTTCCACCACCATGCCAGCACTGCCTTGGCTCACGTTGCGGACGCGGAGCACCGAGCCACCCTTGGTGCGGTAGTACTCATGGCCGTCCTCTACATCACCGATAACCACATGGTCGTCCAGGATGTTATAAAGACGGTTCAGGATCGGATTGCTGTCGAGGCTCTTACCACCCGTGTTGGTGATCACGCCAATAGAGTCACCAACCGTTCCTGTCTCAGCGTCGATATTGTGAATGCTAGCATAAACCTCGTTGCCTTTGCGCTCCGGATCATAGTGGAATCGCAACATCTGGCGCTGCGGCTTACCATACGAACAGGGATCTATATACTCCAACAAGGCCGTATTCGACGGCAAGAAGAAGCTATAGCGCGAGTTCAGCGAGTTCAGATAAGCATTATAGTTCAGTTCGTTGATAGCCCAGTGCATGATACTCATATTCTGGTCAACCACCGTAGGATACATCACACTCACAAAGGAGGTCGGCGTAAACACGTGGTTGGTCAGGTAGATGGCACCGTTGCAGGCCAACCAAACAGAGTCCACATGTTCCTTCGTAATGCCCATCGGGTCAGCAGCATCGTTCAGCATATACTGGAACTTACTGGGCACGCTGCTGATAAGCGACTCGAACATATTAGCCTTCATGAACTCAGTCAGCGTGGAATAGGGCACGTTTTCCCACGAGCCGAAGCTCTTTTTCAGGGCAGCACCTGCGCCATTCTCCCAGTATTCATTTAGAGCCTCATCCGAAGGCACTAACATCACGGCCATGTCCTGCTGCATAGCCACCTCGTCCTTCTCGTTCGAGAGGATGAAATAGCTGTTCCACCCTGGATCATAGGGCAGTTCGCCATTCGCCTGGCTCTTCTGATTGTGGGAAGAAGTAAACTCTCTTCCTCCTTGCGAGCGAGTAGCGAAATAGCGCAGCTGGAATACCGAGTCAACACTCGTGCCATAGGTCGTGTTGTATGAACGCGTCACATCGTCTCCACAGTAGTCGGGCACGGAATAACGACGCAACAACCTTGCGAAAGTAGTGGTGTTGGGCTTTTTCATGATGATATCTGCCATATTCGGCAGCGGAGTCAACACCTCGCTCATGCGATTGACGAAACCGTTCAGACATTTGATGTTCTGTTCCTCAATCTTCGCACCATTCACCGAGGCATCACCATTCTTTCTGCCCACAGTGGGATAATTGTAAAGGAAGTCATAGTCATCATTGGTGATCTGCTTATTCGCCATGTGGCGCTCGATGAAGTGGATCATCGGCGTGGCCGTCATGTCGTGCATTATCACCAGTGAGTCACGGTCGCGATACATCTGCCAATAGATTGCATTGGGAACGTCTGCCTTCTTCATCACAGGCACCGTGTCGTAGGGTGACAACGATGACTGGCGACGCATACAGTTGCCCTCGATAGGACCTTCCGTGCTCGACAGCGCCTGCACCTGGTAGCTGTTATCAATCATCGCGCCAAAGAGCAGCATGCGCTTCTGCGACAGTGATAACGAGTCATAACCACGCACTCCCCAGTCGTTTTTACTGTAGAAACGAGCGAAAGCTGCGTCATCGGCCGCGAACAGTGTCTTCGAGCCGGTTTTGTCCAGCACCTCACGATAATTCAGGTCATCAATGAGGCGCACCATGTTGGTGAAGTTCCCTTGTCCCTGCAGGTAACCGTAAATCGACATATCAGCTCCGGGCCAGTCGGGCTCTCGCTCGTCCAGGTCGTAGCCGTTACACGATGTACTACCCACGGCACAGCAGGCCAGTAGGCCGCCTAGCCATAGCCAGTGCCTGCAGGTCTTTCTGAAAGTTTTTCTTTCTGCCATAGATTTTGAGTAATTTTATTTTTTGATTGCTTTTAATTATCGGCTTTGTTTCAGCGTACAAAATTACACAAATCCTATTAAATGTATTTACTATATATACGCGTATGTTTTCGCTTGTGTCACGCGCGCTTTCGAATATGTTTCATATCCGTTTAATTTTGTCTCACATAGGCAGGGGAAGGAGAAAACGAATATATATTCTCCGGAATCACAGTG
>Ga0265298_10006433_pt1 | contig 14504 bp, 16 predicted proteins | sample AusTroGonzalo_MG_3_FD_193486 | JGI IMG/M metagenome (GOLD analysis project Ga0265298, IMG submission 193486) | Bovine rumen microbial communities from tropical cattle in Woodstock, Queensland, Australia - Gonzalo_01 | ecosystem: Host-associated > Mammals > Digestive system > Stomach > Rumen ... | reverse complement strand
AGACAGAATAACTATGAAAGACATAGTAACATAATAACATAAAACTTTGAGACCTACAACTTTCATTGTTAATATGTTAATATGTTACTATGTCTTTAAAAAATTACTTTGTCTCTCCAAGTAGGTCAGCTTCAGCCTTGGTCATGCGCTCGAAGTTGAAACCATCGAGTGTCTGTTGCATCAGCTGTTCTATTTTGTCGTTGCAGAGGTTGCCGATGGAGCCTTCATGGGTGTGGTGGATGTCATGACTGGCCTTGAAATTGCCGGCCTCGATGTCGAGACCCACCTTCTTATAGGCATCGCGGAAGGGCATCCCATTGGCAGCCAGACGATTGACCTCTTCGACAGAGAACATCGGGTCGTACATCGGATTGTCGAGGATATGCTCGTTCACCTCTATTTTATTAATAATGTAGGCGGCCATCTGCAGACAGTCCTTCAGTTCGCCGAAGGCAGGCAGGAAGACCTCCTTGATGATCTGCAGGTCGCGGAAGTAGCCCACAGGGAGGTTGTTCATGATCAACGTTACCTGCTGGGGCAGACTCTGGAGTTTATTGCACTTGGCGCGGATGAGCTCGAAGACGTCGGGATTTTTCTTGTGGGGCATGATGCTGGAGCCCGTCGTACACTCCTTCGGCAGCTTCACAAACGAGAAGTTCTGGGAGTTGAAGAGACAGGCATCGAAGGCCATCTTGGCGAGAGTGCCTGCGATGGTGGCGATGGCGAAACCCACGTTGCGCTCCATCTTGCCACGACCCATCTGGGCATAGACCACATTGTAGTCCATCGAGTCGAAGCCCAGCAGATTGGTGGTCATCGTGCGATTGAGAGGGAACGACGAGCCGTAGCCAGCCGCAGAGCCGAGGGGGTTGCGGTTGGTCATCTTATAGGCGGCCTGCAGGAAGAGCATGTCATCCGTCAGACTCTCGGCATAGGCGCCAAACCATAGGCCGAAGCTCGACGGCATCGCAATTTGGAGATGCGTATAGCCTGGCATCAGCACGTCTTTATACTGGCTGCTCTTCTGGATCAGCTCGTCGAAGAGGCTCTTCACCTCGTCGGCAATCTCCTTCAGCTCGTGGCGGGTGAAGAGCTTGAGGTCTACGAGCACCTGGTCGTTACGTGAGCGGCCAGAGTGAATCTTCTTGCCCATGTCGCCGAGTTTGCGGGTAAGCAACATCTCCACTTGGGAGTGCACATCCTCCACATCGTCCTCGATGACGAACTCGCCGCGCTCTGCCAATTGGTAGATGTTTTTCAACTCCGCCAGCAACTGCGTCAGTTCATCTTTCTCCAGCAGCCCGATGCTCTCCAGCATGGTGATATGGGCCATCGAGCCCAGCACGTCATACTTCGCCAGATAGAGGTCCATCTCACGGTCCCGTCCAACGGTAAACCGCTCGATCTCCTTGTTGATCTCAAAGTTCTTCTCCCAAAGCTTGCTCATATACATAGTATCTATTTAAAGACATAGTAACAGACTAACAAAATCTTATCTCTCTACTATATGTTAATATGTTACTCTGTCTTATTTTGTTACTCTGTCTTTTTACTCATAGTGCACTTGCGCCAAGGCGTCGGCGATCTTCTCGACGGCCTCCTGAAGCGGTTTCTCAACCATGCTCTTGATGAACGGGTTGAGATCGGCCTTCACCGTGACCTTCATCTTAGAATTCTGCTCGTCGACGGGCAACACCTGAATCCACACATTGAAGGGCACAGGCGACTGCACAGTCTCGAACTTCACGCACTTCGGCTCCTCACGGTCGCAGATGCGCAACTTCAGCTCGCCGACGGGGGCGACATTGAGACCCACCGTGTCCTCGTCGAACGTGAATTCATTGACCTTGTCCTCCGGAATGCGATCCTTCACCTTGTCCAGGTTGCGCAGGTCGCTGATGTTACGATACACGGCCTCCTGCGGATAAGGAATCGCCTTAATACTACTCTCAAACTTTGAATCTCCTCCAAAAAATCCCATACTTCTTTAGTTTATAGATTAATGTTTATAGTTTATAGTTGATTTGTTCTATAGTCTCCAATGTTTCTGGGCTTGCCAGGTAATCATCTATAAACTATAAACTATCAACTATAAACAAAAACTACTGTTTCCACGTTTCCGGGCTCTTGCGCCATTCGGCGAGCACGGCCTTGTCTTCTTCCTTGATATAACCCGTCTTAGCGGCCTCCTCGATCACAGCCTCGTAGTTGCTCAGCGTGATGAGCTTCACGCCAGCCTCCTCGAAAGCCTGCTCAGCCACAGGGAAGCCATAGGTGAACGAAGCCACCATGCCGATGACCTCTACGCCATAGTCGCGCAGGGCCTTGACAGCCTTCAGCGACGAGCCGCCCGTGGAGATAAGGTCTTCCACCACGACCACCTTTGCGCCTTTCTTGATCTCACCTTCCACCTGATTGCCCATACCGTGATCCTTCGGCTTCGGACGGACATAGCTGTAGGGCAGTCCCAGCTGGTCTGCAACGAGTGCTCCTTGAGCGATGGCACCTGTGGCCACGCCTGCAACGGCCTCGGCCTCAGGAAAATACTCCTGAATGGCATGACAGAGTTCCAGCTTCACGAACGAGCGGAGACTGGGGAACGACAGCGTCTTGCGGTTGTCGGTATAGATGGGTGACTTCCAGCCCGACGCCCATGTAAATGGGTCGTTCGGCTGCAGCTTGATGGCCTGAATCTCCATCAGCTTCTTGGCGAATTGATTCTTGATATCCATATTCATTCTCTTAATTTGGCTGCAAAGGTATAAAATCTTATTGTAATAACCAAATTAATTTCAAAAAGTCTCGATAAAAGCATGATTCTCAGATATCATCTTCAACTTTCCACAAACTATTTTTCGCGAAGGAAGAACGGACTCTATTTTCAGAACGTAGAGAGGAAAATAAAAGGAAAACATCAATTTGTTTACTATTTTCAGAATTATGTGATAGCAAAAAAATTGCGGCATAGAAAATAGGTGGAAAAATGGATAAGCCGTCACCTTAAATGTTATATTTCTGATTTATAAAGGGTTGTTTAGTGACGGATTCATATTTAAGCCATCACCAAGCCGTCACTTTTCGATAAAAATCGAGCTTCAAATCACGACAAACCGCCTATAAACCCTTATTTTAAAGGCGCTTCAGCAACAGCACAAACGGCTTGGACTCATAGTTTAGTCTAAGTAAACTATCAGTTTAGTATAGGGAAACTATTAGTTTAGTCAGTCTAAACTCCAACGAACTAACAAGTAAAGAGCCATTTCAAACGTCAAGAACTTTCGCTTTATACTATGGAAGTGATGGCTTAGTGATGGCTCAAACAGCAAGCCGTCACTACTTATCTCTCTGTTATATAGTCTATTAAATATAAAAGTGACGGCTTTACTTACTATTTATTATACTAAGATTCAGAAATTTGCTATGACATTTTAGATACAAGTCAGATGCCAATCATCTATCATTCTATAGGGGACCCAATTACACTCATGCGACCGTTTCAACAGAAATAAAACCTAAAAAGTGCTAACAAATAGTCCCGTTCTCAGATAAAAACGCTATCTTTGCACAAACAAATAAAAAGATGAGCAATGACATTCCTAAATCAAAAACTATCATTATTCTTAGTTCTGATGATTGTTACTGTCATCACCTGTATCAACCCAATATATCCACATGAACAAATTCTACAACACGCAGGAACCATACTGTTGATGATTCCACTATTAAATGATCTTTTCAAGGATAAGTTACCATTTTCAGCATTTGTGGGAATCATTCTCTTCACTATTCTTCATGTAATTGGAGCTCGTTATATGTATTCATACGTTCCTTACAAAGAATGGGCTATTTCGTGGGGTATTGTTGATGCTGGTTATTTCCAGGACACCCGAAATCATTATGACCGTTTTGTACACTTATCTTTTGGTGTATTAATGTTCCCATATTTTGTTTATTTATGTAGGAAGTGGCTCAAACAACAAAGGCTTGTCGCTGTTTTTATGGCTTGGCTAATGATTCAAACTGGGAGCATGATATATGAGCTATTTGAATGGCTACTTACTATCATTATGTCTTCTGAAGAAGCAGATTACTATAATGGTCAGCAAGGTGACATTTGGGATGCTCAAAAAGATATGGCATTGGCAATGATTGGGTCTACTATTATGGCTTTCTTATTTACACTCAATAATAAAACGAAGAAAAGTCAAGAGAAACTATAAGAATATAATGCCACACTACCCACTAAGTAACTAGCTATATTAGCCAATATTGTAGCTTTTACTATTTTACCTGCAGGATATATTTTACGTAATTTGAAGTGGTTAATCAATAACTCTATAAGCACGGACAAGATAAAAGCGACGAAATAAAAGACCATAAAACCAATGAGTGCATGAGTAGAGGAAAAATCAATCTCATGACTACTTACCCAAGGGAACCAGACAACCAAGACCCATCCTCCATTAATAATCATCGTTGTAATAATACCAAATAATCCACTGATAAAATTACTAAAAAAGACTATTGCAGTTATTCGTCTATTCAATTTGCTTTTGCATAACAATTCAGACATGATGAAGGATTCCAATAACATTATTAGAATCATAAACACCCATCCTTGTGGCAGAAAAGCAAAAATGCCAAATGAAACATTTAGTAATAAATTTATACTCATAGAAAAGGGTCTTACTTTATGTTAACTGTAACTTCTACGTGCAAAAATATGAAATATTTCCGAATAGACGAACAAAAATGCAAAAAATGTTGTATCTTTGCCCCATTGTGAGATAAAAGACATTTTAACAACAATGAAAAAAGTATTATTTAGTTTAGTTTTTGCCTTCGCAGCTATGTCTGGATGGGCGCAAGGAATTATGGGCAAGTGGATCACAGAAGCCGGCGATGCCCAAGTGGAGATCTATCAGCAAGGCGATAAGATCAATGGTAAGATCGTGTGGCTGCAGCAGGGTCCTGAAACAAAGGATAAGCACAACCCCGACAACAAGCTCAAGGAGCGCAAACTGATGGGCGTAAACATCCTGAGCGGTCTTTCCAAATCGAAGGACAAGTGGGAAGGCGGCAAAATATACAACCCGAAGAACGGCAAGACCTACAAGTGCACCATCTGGCTCGAAGGCAACAACCTGAAGGTGAGAGGTTATCTCGGCATCTTCTACGAAACGCAGACCTGGAAACGGAAATGAAGGAAGAGAAATACCGTCTGCTGACGGAGCAGATACGGAGCCTGATCGAGGGCGAGAGGGATATGGTGGCAGTGATGGCCAATGTGGCGGCGGCCATCCACGAGACGATGGGATTCTTCTGGACTGGGTTCTATCGGGTGATGCCGAAGGACACTTCGTCTGACGGCAGCGGACAAGAGCTGGTGCTGGGGCCGTTCCAAGGGCCTGTGGCCTGTATGCACATCCCCTTTGGACGCGGCGTTTGCGGAGCAGCCTGGCAACGCAAAGAAACAATCGTCGTACCAGATGTCGAGCAGTTCCCTGGTCATATCGCATGCAGCAGTCTGTCGCGTTCGGAGATTGTCGTTCCCCTATTCTCAAAGGATGGCGAGGTGACGGCTGTGCTCGATATCGACAGCAAGGAACTGGCAACGTTCGACGAAACGGACCGCCGCTATCTGGAAACCATCTGTCGCCTTGTCGATTCAATATAAGGCTTTAACTCTTGGAAAAGCCGAGGGCAATGACGCTCACTTTGACATTACCTGCCTTGCAGAGTTCCTGAACGCAGGCGATGACGGTGGCGCCTGTGGTGACCACATCATCGACCATCAACAGATGCTTGCCCTGAATGGCTGAGGCATCCTTCAGTTCAAAGACACCCTCCACATTCTCGTTGCGCTCCCATCGACCCTTGTTGGTCTGACTCCCCTCAAAGGCCTTGCGCCTGACTACCTTATTATATATAGGCAGACTGGTAATCGCGCTGATGCCGCGGGCTATCTCCAAACTCTGGTTGTAACCACGCTGCCGTTGGCGCTTTTTTGCCAACGGTATAGGCACAATTCCATCGATTCCATCGAAGAATCCTGAGGGTTTCAGCTCTTTAGCCATCAGCCTGCCCATCACCTCGCCGACCTCAGGATGGCCCTTGTATTTCAGTTCGTAGAGGATGTTGGCCGTCTCAGCATGCGACTCATAGTAGAAGAGGGCTGTGGCGCGCTCGACGGGAATCTGATGCCAGAACAACTTGGCCATCTCGTTCTCATAAGGGTCTTGATGGAAATCTGTGCGAGGCAGGTGCAGGTTGCATTTGGTACAGATGACGTCTTCGCTGACTGTCAGCCGTTGGCCGCATACAACGCAGAGCCGAGGAGAAATCAAGTCAAGCAATCTATGCCAGAAACTAACCACCATGGGAATTGACTGTTTACAGATTTATCGATTAGTCCTCCTCTTCTTCGTCGATATCGATGTCGTCTACATCCAGACATTGGCGAATGATGTCAAAGCCAAAGCCACGACCAAGGGCGAAGCGCACAAGTTTCTGCCGCAGTTCGTAATCGCTCGCTGCACGGATGCTCTTCCGTTTCTGCTTCAATAGCGGACGAAGCACGTCGAGATACTCCTTTTCGTCGATTTCATCGAGTACTCGCTGCTGGATATCCGAGTCAATATGCTTCAGCCAAAGGGCTTGCTGCACCTTACGGCGCCCCCATTTGTTGTAGCGGATCTTGTCTTTCACGAAGGCACGGGCATAGCGCTCGTCATCGATATAACGTTCCCTGACGAGTCGTGCGATGATACGGTTTTGTGCCGTTTCATCGAGCTCCCAGCGTCGCATCTTGTCGCGCATCTCCTGTTGGCAATGCTCAGCTTGGGCACAAAGGGCAGCCAGTTGGAGGTAGGCTTCTTGTTCTGTGATAGCTTTTTTCATATCTTAGTGGCTTTAAGGAATCGGAGTTTGCCGAACTGATCGGGGAGAGTTTTGATGTCGTAACACGACATCGTACTCAACAGGTGGGTGAGGGAAGAGACGTAGAGGGGGTTGATCTCGAAGAAGAGAGCGCCTTGGGGCTTCAGGGCCTTGGTAGCGTATTGGGCGATGGCACGATAGAAGAGCAATGGGTCATTGTCAGGCACGAAGAGCGCCAGATGTGGCTCATAATCCAGCACGTTTTGGGCCATTCCATCGGTCTCTTGACGGCAGATATAAGGGGGATTGCTCACGATGAGATCGTAATGAGAGGTGAGAGGTGAGAGGTGAGAAGTGAGAGAAATGCTGAGGACATCGCGATGCTCAAAGGTGACAGAGGCTCCAAGCCGCTTTGCATTCTCCGAGGCGATGCGGAGGGCTTCGTCGGAGATGTCCCAAGCCGTCACCTTGGCTTCAGGCAGTTCGAGGGCCAAAGTGATAGCAATGCAGCCACTGCCCGTTCCAATGTCGAGGATGTTTGTATCGGAGTGACACGGAATTTCACAGATGTTCCGTGTTTGTCCGTGTGATTCCGTTGCCAATATCAGATGGCACAGTTCTGCGGTCTCGGGCCTGGGGATAAGCACTCCTGGCTCAACATGAAACTGTCGTCCGCAGAAGTCGGCTACACCTATTATATATTGTATGGGTTCGCCTTTCTCCAGCCGAAGCATGATTTTTTCCAGTTCCGTTTGGTCGTTTGCCGATAATTCCGTAACTTTGCCCCCAAGAACGTCAGCCCACGACAGCCCATAGCGCTCGTCGAGTAGCAGCCTGACGATGGCCTTTGCCTCGCCTGGCTCGTAGAGTGGGGTTAGTCTGTGCCAGAGTTCTTCGTATGTCATAGTGGGTGCAAAGATACGATAATTAATTGATAATTGATAATTGAAAATTGAAAATTATATGAGTGACGACGAAAAATACATGCGACGCTGTATTCAGCTGGCCCTCAACGGACGGCAGAATGCGAAGCCCAATCCGATGGTGGGGGCGGTGATTGTGAGTGCCGACGGAAGGATTATCGGCGAAGGGTATCATGTGCGCTGTGGCGAGGGACATGCCGAGGTGAATGCCTTTGCCTCTGTGAGCCAGAAGGATGAGGCGCTGCTGAAGGAGGCTACGATGTATGTCTCGCTTGAGCCTTGTTCGCACTATGGCAAGACGCCCCCCTGTGCCGACCTGATCATCAGGAAAGGTGTGCGACGGGTAGTCGTAGGTTGCATCGATGAATTCGCCGAGGTGCAGGGTCGTGGCATCAAGAAACTCCAGGATGCCGGTATTGCTGTCGAGGTGGGTGTCTTGGAGAAGGAATGTAAAGAGTTGAACCGTCGTTTCTTCACATTCCATCGGGAGAAACGTCCCTATATCATCCTGAAATGGGCGCAGACGGCGAATGGTTTTATCGATGACCAGTATAAACCTGTGCAGATCTCCAACGACTTCACGAAGATGCTCTCGCATAAGCTCCGCTCTGAGGAAGACGCCATCCTTGTGGGACGTGTCACCAATGAGCGCGACCATCCTCAGCTCACCGTTCGCGACTGGCATGGACAGAACCCCAAGCGTCTTGTCATCGATCATGCACACCCGTTGAACCTTGAGAGTCTGCATGCCCATAACATCCAGTCGCTCATCGTCGAAGGTGGTGCAGAGACACTTCGTTCTTTCCTTGTGCAGAATTTGTGGGATGAGATACGTGTGGAGACGAACACCACGATGACGGTATCTGGTGGTACCCGTGCCCCGCAGATACCTGCGAATGTAGAGGTGATTCGTTCTGAATCCTACGACAATCAGATGATTGTTACTTACGCCCGAAGTCGGCAGGCACCTCGCCCCATTTCTGGGTCTCCCATTTGATGATGGGATTGCGGTAGTCGTGTGTCTGGAGCCAGTACTCGGCACGGGCGATGATCTGGAAGAGGGGCTCGGTCTGCGGCGTGCGCTCGAGCTTGGTCTTACATTTACGCTTCGTGACCCAGAGGATGGCGTTGTAGGAGTCGCTATAGATGGTCTTGCTGTGCAGGCCCTGTTGCCAGCAGAGGGCAAGGGCATGCACGATGGCAAGGAACTCACCTATATTATTAGTGCCGTGTACGGGACCATAGTGGAACACGCGGTAGCCCGTCTGCAGGTCGATGGCCTGATATTCCATCGGCCCGGGATTACCCGAACAGGCAGCATCCACCGCCCACGCATCGGCCCGTACTTCCATTGGAAGGGGAAGTACGGTGTCGTTGCGATAGTCAGGAGGGTTTTGCATAATTGTTATGATATTTGTTGCTCTGGCAGAGCAACATACTTAACTTACATGCGCTCGGGCACTTCGATGCCGAGGAGGCTCATGCCGCTCTTGATGATCTTAGCCACGTTCTTGGCCAGCACGAGACGAACGGCTTTCTTCTGCTCATCGGGCTCGTTAAGGATCGAGTAATCGTGGTAGAACTGATTGAACACCTTCGTCAGTTCGTAGCAGTAGTTGGCGATGCCTGAAGGCGAGTAATCCTTGCCAGCCTGCTCCACAGCTGCGCCAAACTCGTTCATCTTCTGGATCAACTCAACCTCCTTTTCGCTTAATTGACCATTGACCATTGACCATTGACCATTGAGTCCTTCTGCTTCAGCCTTGCGGAGGATCGAGCGGATACGGGCATAGGTGTATTGGATGAAGGGACCTGTATTGCCGTTGAAATCGATACTTTCCTCTGGGTTGAAGAGCATGTTCTTGCGGGCATCGACCTTCAGGATGAAATATTTCAGCGCTCCCATACCCACGATACGGGCTATCTCGCGGCGCTCCTCTTCTGTCATATCGTCGAACTTGCCCAGTTCCATCGAGGTCTTATAGGCATCTTCAACCATCAGCTGCATCAGGTCGTCGGCATCGACGACGGTTCCCTCGCGGCTCTTCATCTTACCATTGGGTAGTTCCACCATACCGTAAGAGAAATGCGTCAGTTCCTTACCCCACTTGAAGCCTAAACGGTCGAGCAGGATGGAGAGTACCTGGAAATGGTAGTTCTGCTCATTGCCCACCACATAGATCATCTTGTCGATGGGGTAGTCTTGGAAGCGCATTTCTGCCGTTCCGATATCTTGTGTCATATAGACGCTGGTGCCGTCGGAGCGGAGCAGCAGCTTCTGGTCGAGACCCTCGTTGGTGAGGTCTGCCCAAACGGAGTTATCCTCGTGGCGCTCAAAGAGACCCTTGGCGAGACCTTCTTCCACCTTAGCCTTACCCTTCAGGTAGGTCTGGCTCTCGTAATAGATCTTATCAAACGAGACACCCATCTTCTGATAAGTCTCGTCGAAGCCAGCATATACCCAGTTGTTCATCTTCTCCCACAAGGCACGCACCTCTGTGTCGCCCTGCTCCCATTTCACCAGCATCTCGTGGGCCTCCTTGATGAGCGGAGCCTCCTGTTTGGCCTTCTCCTCGTCCATGCCCTGGGCCATGAGTTCCTTGATCTCCTCGCGGTAGTGCTTGTCGAAGGCCACGTAATAGTCGCCGATGAGGTGGTCGCCCTTCTTGCCACTCGATTCTGGTGTCTCGCCGTTGCCCCATTTCTGCCAGGCGAGCATCGACTTACAGATGTGGATACCACGGTCGTTCACGATGTTGGTCTTCACGACCTTGTTGCCGTTGGCCTCCATAATCTGCGCCAACGACCAGCCTAACAGGTTGTTACGCACGTGGCCGAGATGAAGGGGTTTGTTCGTATTGGGTGAAGAGTATTCAATCATCACAAGAGGTGAGTCGGCTGTGGCCTGCTTTGTGCCGAAGTGGTCGTCTTTGTCGATAGCCTCCAACAACTGGAGCCAGGCGCCGTCGCCCACGCTGAGGTTTAGGAATCCCTTCACCACGTTAAACTTCTCCACGGCGGCACAATTCGCCTGGAGGTATTCGCCAATCTCCTGGGCCGTCTGCTCAGGACTCTTCTTGGCAGCCTTAACAAAGGGGAAAACAACCAACGTCAGGTTACCCTCAAACTCACTTCTCGTCTTCTGTAACTGCAGCATCTTTTCGGATGCTTCCATCCCGTAGAGTGCCTTTACGGCCTCGCCTGCAGCCTTGCTGATCAATGCTTCTATATTCATCTTCTTCGAATTTTGGGTGCAAAGTTACGAATAAGTGAGAAGAAAACCAAATATTATTTGAGTTTTCTCGAACGGGAGTAACTTCGTGTCAAGTCACAAAGTTACGAATAAGTGAGAAGAAAACCAAATAAATTTGTAACTTTGCACCGAAAATGAACATCCGAGACCGTCAGATTCTGCAAATCGCCTTGCCAAGCATCGTGTCAAACATCACGGTGCCACTGTTGGGACTCGTCGATGTGGCCATCGTGGGTCACATGGGCAGCGCCGCTTTTATTGGGGCCGTAGCGGTGGGATCGATGATCTTCAATCTCGTCTACTGGCTCTTCGGCTTTCTGCGGATGGGAACAAGTGGCATGACCTCGCAGGCCCTCGGCAGGCGTGACCTCACGGAGGTCGCCAGTCTGCTGGCCCGTTCCTTATCGATGGCCCTGGACATCGCCTTGCTGTTCATTGTGCTCCAGGCACCGATGAAATGGGCGGCTTTTGCGCTGATAGGACCCACAGCAGATGTCGCCCCCTATGCTTCTGCCTATTTCGACATCGTCATCTGGGGCGCACCTGCTTCGTTGGCGCTGTTCAGTCTGATGGGCTGGTTTATCGGCATGCAGAACACCCGTTTCCCCATGTTCATCAGCATCATGCAGAATGTGGTCAATATCCTGGCCTCCTTGACACTCGTCTATGGTTTCGGCATGAAGATCGAGGGTGTGGCTCTGGGTACGGTTATTGCCCAATATGTAGGTTTCATCGTCGCTTTGGGGCTATTGGTACATCATTACGGCCGATTGTTTCGGTATTTCCAGAAACAACGGATATTCCGGAATATCCGTCAATTCCTCCATGTCAATCGAGACATCTTCCTCCGTACACTCTGTCTGGTGGCGGTGAACCTCTTCTTTACCTCGGCAGGAGCCCGTCAGGGAGCTGTCATTCTTTCCGTGAACACCGTGATGATGCAGCTCTATCTCTTCTTTTCCTATTTCATGGATGGCTTTGCCTACGCTGGCGAGGCTTTGGGTGGCAAGACCTATGGGGCGCACAACAGGAGTGCTTACCATGAGACCTTACGTAGACTATGGCTATGGACATTGATCGTCACAACGGTCTTCACTATTTTATATCTCTGCTGTGGCGAGTGGATCATCAGTATTCTGACAGACGAGCCACAGGTGATAGAAGTCTCCCAAACATATCTATGGTGGACGTGGCTGATTCCTATAGCAGGCAGCGTAGCCTTTATCTGGGACGGCATCTTCATTGGTGTTACCGCTACAAGGGGAATGCTCGTCTCGTCATGTCTCTCTGCCCTACTGTTCTTCGGCGTTTACGAGATTACCAGAGATGCCATAGGTAATCATGGCCTATGGCTGGCGATGATACTCTACTTGCTCATGAGAGGCATCCTTCAAACAATCTGGTACCGATTAAGAATAATTAACGGAATCTGATGCAAGGTTTTTGCGTTTTAGTAGTTATACAAAAAAAGAACCAATCATAAAAGAATATATGAAAGTAAGACTTACCCGTTGGTACAATGCCGTCTTGACAGCGCTGCTGTCGATGCTGGGCTATTCTTGTTCGTCAGATGATATCGTGGATGAGTATGGTGTGCCTTTGGAGTATGGTGTTCCAACCGCGCATTTTATTATGAAAGGAACCGTGACCGATGAGGCCGGCACGCCTATTCAAGGTATTAAGGCCGCAGTAAAGGTTATGCCGTATCAACACCCGGAGTATGCTTACAGCTTAGATTCCACAATGACCGATGCGGCAGGTAAATACCAGATAGAGTACCACCAACTATTAAACGAGAAGATTCTTCTTTTGGAAGATGTCGACGGTGCAGCCAATGGCGGTGAATTCCAAAGTGACACCATCGACATTTCGAAGCTTGAGCCCAAGAAGATCGGTGAGGGTGACGGAAGATGGAACGAAGGCAAGTTCGAAATACAGGCAGACGTCAAACTGAAGAGGAAATAACATGAAGTCTACACCTCTGACTCTTAAGAAGAAGATTGCCCTCGAACTGTGGCGTGAGCAGAATAAGTTAGCGGTCAAGGAGCACCCCCTGCGCCAGCTATTCTGGGAGTGCACCTTGCGTTGTGATTTGAAGTGCCGCCATTGCGGTAGCGACTGTAAAATGCAGTCAGAGAGCAAGGACATGCCGAAGGAGGATTTTCTCCGAGTGCTCGATGGAATCGCGAAAAAGACCGATCCTCATCAAGTGTTCGTCATCATCTCTGGTGGTGAGCCACTGATGCGCAAGGATATTGAAGACTGCGGAAGAGCCATTTATGAGAAGGGCTTCCCTTGGGGTATGGTGACCAACGGCCTCCATCTGACACCTCAACGCTGGCTGGGGCTCTTGAAGGCCGGCATCCACTCCATGACCATTAGCCTCGATGGACTGGAAGAAGATCATAACTGGATGCGTGGCAACGACCAAAGTTTCCAAATGGTCAGCCAAGCTATTGACATGCTAGTACAAACTGAGGGTTTCTTATTCGACATCGTCACCTGCGTCAACCGCCGTAACTACGAAAAGCTCGATGAAATCAAGGAATTCCTAATTGGAAAGGGGGTCAAACGCTGGCGACTCTTTACGGTATTCCCCGTAGGTCGTGCTGCCATCGACCCGATGATGCGACTCACAAACGAGGAGTTCCGAGGGGTTTTTGAGTTTATTAAAAAGGTACGTAAGGAGGGCCGTATCCGAGCTGACTACGGTTGCGAAGGCTTCCTCGGCAACTACGAGGGTGAGGTGCGCAACCGTCTCTTCTCCTGTCAGGCGGGCGTCAGTGTGGGCTCTGTGATGGCCGACGGCTCTATTGCCGCCTGTGCCAGCATCAGGGCCGACTACAATCAGGGTAATATCTACGAAGATGACTTCATGGACGTATGGGAGAATCGTTACCTTCCCTATCGTAACCGCGAATGGATGAAGAAGGACGAGTGCGCGTCGTGCAGCTATTTCCGTTACTGTCAGGGTAACGGCATGCATCTGCGCGACGGTAACGGCAAACTGCTCTTTTGCCATCTCCACCGCCTCCGTGAAACGGACTAAGATACGCTATTATTTACAAAGCTTACAGCCGGCACACTTGTTGAGCTCACCTCTGAAGCGCTTCTCCACCAAATAGTGAAGACGGTCGCGGAGAGGTTCGAGCTGCATGTGATCAATGACCTCATTAATGAAGGCATTCTGCAGCAGGAGCTTCGCCTCGTTGAGCGAGATACCCCGCTGGCGCATATAGAAGAGGGCTGCATCGTTCAGCTGCCCGACGGTAGAGCCGTGGGCGCACTTCACGTCGTCGGCATAGATCTCGAGCATCGGCTGAGTGTACATGCGGGCTTCCTTTGTGGCCGTCAGGTTCTGGTTGGTCATCTGCGAATTGGTCTTCTGGGCCCCGTGCTCCACCAGCACCCGACCTGCGAAAGCCCCTGTGGCCTTGTCATCAAGCACA
>Ga0265298_10006431_pt1 | contig 14506 bp, 14 predicted proteins | sample AusTroGonzalo_MG_3_FD_193486 | JGI IMG/M metagenome (GOLD analysis project Ga0265298, IMG submission 193486) | Bovine rumen microbial communities from tropical cattle in Woodstock, Queensland, Australia - Gonzalo_01 | ecosystem: Host-associated > Mammals > Digestive system > Stomach > Rumen ... | reverse complement strand
AACAATCAAACGCTCTTTATGAGTCAATAGACAAACAATTAAAGAAAAAACAACAAATCAATCTCAACGAATCCTCAGCAACAGCAAAAGGAACCAAAGAGTTAAATGAGCAAAAAATCTATAAAAGTAACGATTTATTGAAAACAATTGACCTTATGGGCAGAGTTTTGAATTGTTAATACTATTTATTTAACAAAAAAGAATAAGTAAAATTAAAAATAAGTAAAATGAGAGAATTTTTAGCATCTGGTCAAGTGGGCAACATCGAGCTCAACGAACAGAAGAGAATTAGAAAAGAAATTAATGAACGTTGGTCTGCTCTTGGTATGGTTGACGGTCTTAAAGGCATAGTTAAGGAAAACATTGCTACATTGTACGAAAACGAAGCAAAAGCTCTTCTTTCAGAAGCAACTGCTTCAGACAATAGCGGTTCATTTGAAACTGTTGTTTTCCCAATCATCAGAAGAGTTTTCAGCAAACTCCTTGCTAACGACATCGTTTCAGTTCAAGCAATGAACTTACCTGTTGGTAAATTGTTCTTCATGCTTCCTGTAACAAGTGAAAGAGAGTGGGATTACTTAGACCAAAACGGTAGAATGCAAGACGGTTCAGTTGGTCGCCACAAGGGTCTTATGGGCTACGAAAGAACTGACAGAAGAAATGGTAGCACATACAACCGCTTCTATCTTCCTGACGAAGTAGTCAATGGTATGGCATTTGAATATACTACTGACGGTGGTGTCACATGGACTGACGTAGCAAGCGCTACAACATACGATGAGGCTGTTCAAGCAACAATGGCAATTAGCAACGCAATCGTAAGACAAAAAACTCCTAACGTAACAAAATACAATAAGAGAACTCTTTACGATTTGTTCTACAACGACTTCTTGTATGACAACTCAAAAGGTAAAATCCGTATCAGAGTTTCAAACGATGTAACACCTGTTATGTTCGTTGACTTTGAACCTGTTGAAATTGACGGTACAAACGTTAAACCACAAGCATATGCTGATGGTACTATCAGAAACATCATGCTTAAAGTTAAAGGTTTTTCAGCCTATAACGCAGGTAAATTGACAGGTCCTGATGGCAATGAAATGGACACAGAAGCATTTTTGGCTTCATTGAAAGTATTTGCAAATAGCGCAATTACATCAACAAGTGGTAACACAACATTTGAACAATATGAAGGCATTCCATTCAGAATCGTATCACAAAAATACGGTAAAGGTATGGTTGAATATGGCAATCCTTGCCAAGCAGACGGTTCAATCTTGATTGACCTTGACCTTGCAAAACCTGCAAAGAAACAAGGCGCATCATTGGACGGTTACCTCGGTGTTGACTATGATGTTTTGGAAAACATCACATCAGCAAACGCAAGCACATTCTTCAGTGTCGCTTGGTCACAATACGACTCACTTGAACTTGAAACAGAAATCGGTGAAGTTTCATTCAAACTTGACAGTGTAACTGTTGCAGTTGAAGAAAGAAAACTTAGAGCAACTTGGTCACCAGAACTTGCACAAGACGTTTCAGCATTCCATAATATTGACGCTGAAGCAGAGTTAACAGCTTTGTTATCAGAACAAATTGCAGCTGAAATTGACCGTGAAATCCTTAGAGACCTTAGAAAGTTTGCTCCATGGCAAGCAAGATGGGATGTTAACGGTTGGAGAAGACAAGCAGGCTTCTCAACTAACTACACTCAAAAAGACTGGAACCAAGAGTTGATGACTAAGATTAACCAAGTTTCAGCTCAAATCACAAGACAACTCTTCGTGGTGGCGCTAACTTCATCGTTGTTTCATCAGAAATCTCAGCAGTATTTGATAACTTGGAATACTTCCACGTTTCAGACGCTAATGCTGAATCAGACCAATACAATATGGGTATTGAAAGAATTGGTGCTCTTCAAAACAGATACCAAGTTTATAGAGACCCATATTCACCAGCATGGTCAATCATAATTGGTCACAAGGGTAAATCATTGTTAGATACAGGTTACATTTATGCACCTTATATCCCAATGCAATTAACTCCAACTATTTACAACCCTGAAAACTTCGCCCCAGTGAAGGGGATTATGACGAGGTACGCTAAAAAATGCGTTAACAACAGATTCTACGGAGCTGTTAAGGTTGATGGCCTTGTACAATGGGACCCACAAGAAATTCGCTAATCATAAGTGAATTAAACATCAAAATAGCGCTCAAAATTTGGGCGCTATTTTTTTTATATTTATCATAAAAAACTTTACACGATATTAACGTTTTTATTGTTTTTTTATACTATTTATTTGTATATTAATTATATGAAAACAGATAAAAAAGATAAATTTATAAAAAAAGCATTAGAAATACACAAAAATGAAAATCTTGATTATTCTAAAGTTGAATATAAAACCAATAGAATAAAAGTGTGTATAATTGACCACGATTTAGATGAAAATGGAAATGAATATGGTGAATTTTGGATAACCCCATCAAATTTCTTAAAAGGTCAATGTCACCCTAAAAAACGTGGAAAAAGAATTTCCTTATCAAAAAGGTCAAAACAAGAAGAAATAATAAAACGTTTTGAAAAAATACATAAAGGAGAAGGACTTGACTATTCAAAAGTTGAATATGTAAATATGCATACAAAAGTGTGTATAATTGACCCAATTTATGGAGAATATTGGCAAGAACCAAATGCTCATTTAAAAGGATGTGGACATCCGAATAGAAAAAAAGCAAGAAAAACATTAACAACTGAAGAATTTATAGAAAAAGCCAAAAAAATTCATGGAGACACTTATTCTTATGAAAAAACATCTTATAAAAATTATAGGGAACCTGTTTTAATAACTTGTAAAAAACATGGAGATTTTTGGCAATCAGCAGAAAATCATTTATACGGAAAAGGATGCCCTAAATGCGGAAATCATTACTCAAGATTTGAAGATGAATTACTGAAAATAATTTCCGATGATTTCATTAAAAATGACAGAACAATATTAAATGGAAAAGAAATAGATATTTATATCCCATCAAAAAATATAGGAATTGAATTCAATGGCCTAAAATGGCATTCTGATTGGTTTGCCAGAAAAGATAGAAATTATCATATCTCAAAAACAATTGAATGCGAAAAAAAAGAAATACAATTAATACAAATATTTGAAGATGAATATAGAACGCATAAAGATTTAGTGGAATCTAAATTAAAACATATATTAAATTACAATGTTGAACTCCCTAAAATATATGGAAGAAAATGTGTAATATCAGAAATATCAGCATCAAAAGCCAAACAATTTCTAATAAAAAACCATATTCAGGGATTTGCACGTTCAACTGTTTATATTGGCGCATTTTTTAAAGAAAATTTAATTGCGGTAATGACCTTTAAAAAAGAAAATAAAAATGAAAATAAATGGGAATTAAATAGATTTGCATCTGATATAAACTATATTTGTGTTGGCGTTGGTGGAAAATTATTTAATTGGTTTATTAATACGTATAATCCATCGCAAATTAAATCATTTGCTGATAGAAGGTGGTCCACAACATTAAAAGATAATTTTTATATAAAAGCTGGTTTTAAATTCAATTCTTTTGTTCCACCAGACTATAAATATATATCCATATCAAGTCAAACAAATAGAATGCACAAATTTGGCTTTAGAAAACAAATTTTACATAAAAAGTATGGGTTACCACTAACAATGACAGAAACTGAAATGGCTAAAGAACTAGGATATGACCGTATTTGGGATTGTGGGTTAATAAAATATATTTGGATAAATAAAAAACCATAAACTATTTATAATAAAATTAATTCAATGATATTATCTGAAGAAAATTTAAAAAATATTATATATGAATCAGTAAAAAAATATTTATCTGAAGATAAACAAATATTAATACAACGTAAAAATTGGAATTATCTTAATTATGAAAATGGTGAAAGAGTGCTTGAATGCACGCCAAAATCAATAATTATATGTTCTGACGATTGCAATATCAGATTAAGCGCATACATACGTTATGAACACCCCGATAGTATGAATCCTACAAACGGATGGTATAACAAATTTTGGAAATATTTAGGATGGGAAGTAAACGCAATAACGTACAGAAACGGACATTGGGAAGTGTTCGACCAATCATTTCCAAGAACCATGAAAAGCAAAGAAGATGTGTTTAATTTCATCAGAAGAACAAGGTCATTCAATTTAGCGAAAAAAGAACTAAACCTTATATAAAAAGGCCCCGATTGCTCAGGGCCTTTTTTTTTACACTTCTTCATCTTGGCTCATATTAGCACTTTTCAAAAAGTTCATCAATGTATGGACGAATGTCTTCAGTGTCGGGCCAATCTTCAATGAACCCATCTTCATTAATTGTAAGGTTCATATAATCACCCCATCCGTTATCGTCAAGTGACATAAAATCAGGAACATATCCTTCATATTCGTCAATTTTTCCCATACCATTGTCATACATTGTGTATATACCGTCATCAACGACCTTGTAATAAACACGTGCAGAAACACCTTGTTTCCAATTTACAATATGGCCAGTCTTGATGTCAATAAGAATATTCCATCTTCCATCCTCAACACAAGGGATTCTTGGATTATCTTCATCATCGCTTTCACCGTCAACATCAGCGTCTTCCCAACCTATTGGGCTAACATTTGCTCTAACGAATCTAACACCACGATAATTCCAATCATCCGTAACAACACGTTTATCTTCATCAGATACAGAATAATATTCTGCCATATCAGAATATGATTTTTCGTTTTCTCCATAAATCATCCAATCTTCCGACAACATATCTGTCTGACTTGCCAACCAGCCCGTCAAAACTTTGTTGTCAGCCGTTTTCATGCGTATAGAGCCAAGGCACTCCACTTCGCCACCATTCGCTTCAGCAAGGGCCTTTAAATGTGGTTCTTTACACCATTCCGCTTTTACCATTGCAGCAGGAAGCAGCCAAAGGTACATACCTTTACCGTTCCAACCTTTTCTCGTTACCATTTTGCCATTTTTCATGGCTTCAATTGCTTCACCAAAATTCATAACACAAAATTTTAAAATTATTAACTACATGAACTTCTAAATAAAATTCCACTCAAAACGTTAATCCCTAATGCTTGTACCCAGCTAATCTTAGCTAGGCCAAACAATGCAGGCATCAACCAATTCCACAACCACATTGTAGGAAGTGAAAAGATAATAGCCAAAACTACAATAAGTGCAATAGCACCCAAAACTTTAAGTAATGTTTCCATATCAGTTTATTTTTAATCGTTATTTACTGAACCAAAGTACATGTGTGAAATCGGGCCTAACCATATCATATACAAAATCAGATGGCTTTACAATTATATTGCTTTTTGCTTTTTCAGTAGCATAATACCCAAAGCCATCGTCATCAGTAAACATTTGATGGGCCTCATCACACATTTCTTTAAACTCACTTATACCATAAAGTTTTCCGCTCCATTCCTTTCCATAAGTGAGAACAGGGTCTTCTTTCAGCCTCATAAACTTATCAACCATAAACATCTTTTCCTTGACATCATGTGCCTTTTTACAAAATGCATCGTATGATAAATTATCCTTCAGACACTCTTTTTCTATCTCATCGTATTTTTCTTCTAACCTATCATATTCAGTTTCCAATTCGCTATATGATTTGTTAGGATACATGGTATAATCCAACATAAAATCTATATTTTTCAATTATTATACAAAATAAAATGCTATAAACCAAATATTTTTCAAAAAAAGATACTATTTAACATATTTATCTATAAGGAGAATTACTATGATAATAGATTATGATTATTTAGCGTTAGAATACACAAAGTGTTACAAAGACAAGAGCCGTGTATATATGATACAGCACTTTCTTAAAACATACGATAACACCAAGAAAAAGGATGTCCCATTCCAACTATTCCCAAGGCAGCAAGACTTGTGTCGTGTTTTAGGTGATGCAAACAACGTTGTTACCACAAAACCAAGACAGGCAGGTATAACAACAACGGCAGGTGCTTTTATCACTTGCGAAATGGTTCTTGCTGATAAAGATTCGCCACAAACAGTATTGGCTATCGGTAATACATTGGAATTGGCACAACAAATGTTGTTCAAAATCAGGGACTTCTTATTGCAATTCCCATTATGGATGTGGGGTGATGAATACATGGATTTAGGGTATGACCCAATGTCGCCACCACCTAACAAAAACGTGATTTTTGACATCTGTAACTCAAAGGAACTTAAACTTAAAAACGGATGTAAAGTTGTGGCCCGTTCATCAGGTCCTGACGCATCAAGGGGTGTCGGTGGCGTTAACTGGCTTATATTCGATGAGGCCGCATTTATCGTAAACGGTAACGATGTTTACGCATCAGCACTTCCTACAGTTTCAACAGGTGGTCACATTATTATGATTTCTACCCCTAACGGTAAAGATATGCTTTACTACGAAACCTGTAGAAAAGCAAAACTAAAAGGCACTGAAGATTGGAACGCATTTGAATTGGTCGAACTTAAATGGTATCAAGACCCAAGATATAACAAATTCTTGGAATGGACCAAGAAAGACCCCGAAACAGGTGAAGTCTTAATTGAAAAAGAGCCTACATTAGACAAAGAAGGCAATATTAAATACGACCAAGAACATTGGGACCAAATGATTAACGATGGATGGCTCCCACGTTCACCTTGGTATATCAAAATGTGTCAGCAATTCAACAACGATTCTCAAAAAATCGCTCAAGAGTTGGACGTTTCATTCTTAGGGTCAGCATCAAACGTTGTTGAACCTGAATTTATCGAAATGCAAGAGAAACTTAACGTTAGAGACCCATTATATACAGACCCGATGATTGACGAAACATGGATATGGAAAGAACCAATAGCGGGCCATAGATATGTCATGGGAATAGACAACTCAAGAGGTGACGCAGCAGATAGAACCGCAATCGAAATTCTCGATTTGGACGGAATTGACGATGACGGAACCCCATGCCTTGAACAAGTTCTTGAATACCATGGAAAAATGACAGGTGATGATGTTGGTGAACTTGCATACAGATATGGAAAAATGTATGGTGACGCTTTCTGTGTTGTTGAATGCATCGGCGGTGTCGGTGACGCAACTGTATTGATGCTTTTGAGGCTTAAATACCCAAATCTTTACTATGACGATGCAGAATTGAACAAATATACCATGCAACGTGACGCTTCATCATTGAAGCCTACAGAGGATGAAAAACTTCCAGGCTTCCACAGTAATGCTGTCCGTTTCCAAATGCTCACTGCATTTGCTAACATGGTTAAAACAAATCAAATTAAAATTAGGTCAAAACGTGTCATTAGTGAACTTGATACATGGATTTATAAAGGCCCTGCTGCAAAGATTGACCACCAAGACGGATGCCATGACGATACATTAACATGCTTGTCAATGACAACATTCGTAATAAACTTCTCAATGAAGAAATTTATTGCAGCAAAGGAAAAAGATAAAGCGATGTTAAAGGCTTGGACCGCAAGCGCAACATTAACAGCACAAACACCAACACATAGCATAACATATAAGGCAGAAGTCACAATAGAGCCTAAGAAAAACTATCAAATGCCTTTCTATACAAACAAGACATTGAAGAACGATAAATTTTCCGCATACAGATGGCTTATTGTGTAAACAAACTATTTATGATAAAGTAATTATTTGCAATGACTAAGATAACAAAAGAAATAGATGGTTTATTTAAAGTGGTCCGTTCAGCCCTCGGCGCACCTGTTAGGTCAGTAGAGTTGACAGATGACCAATTGTGTGATTTACTTCAAATTGCAATACAGGATTACAGTGAAAAAGTCCAAAACGAAATCATAAGAAACAATTGGGCAGGATTCTATGGCAAAAACGTAAACAACGCACAAGAGTTGGCTTTCGGATTTATGATGAGAAACCTTGACCTTTCAAAAGAATACTCATATTGGTTCTCAAAGCAAGTTGGCCTACAACAAGAAGGCCCATGGGAATTGAAAAAAGACTTTATTACCATTGAACAAGGTAAACAAGTGTACATAATTCCCTCAGGAAGAACAGTAAACAAAGTTATGTATGTGAACCCACCAATGACTGATACTGCATTGTTTGCCAATTACATGGGTGGTGGTGTTGGCTTCATGCCAGGACTTGGACAAGTTGGCGCAGGCTATGGATATGGCGGTGGACTTGGTGGCTTTTACACCACTCAAGCAATGGATGTCGCATACATGGCAGCAGACTTGAACTTCAAGAGCAGATTATTCAGAGGTGACTTAACTTATAAGGTAACGGCAGGACCTGACGGTACACATTTGTTACACCTTATATCAACCCCAGGAAGTAAATTGTCATTTGGATTTGCAGGAACGGCAGCAAACGGCGGAATTGGCCTTATAGGTTGTGAAGTTTGGTACACTTATTATGACACATCAGACGGTAGTGAAGACGAATGCATGAGATACCATGCAAACGATGTCATTTTAAGCCCCGACCAAATTCCAATGGAAGAAATGGATTATGCTTTCTTGAATATACCCGCAAAGACAATTGTAAGACAACTTTTAATTGCTAAAGCAAAACAAACACTTGGCTTGATTAGAGGTAAATTCTCAGGTAAAGTAAGTATTCCACAGGCAGAAATGACCATGGATTACCAAATGCTAATCCAACAAGGAAAAGAAGAGTATGATGCTGCTATGGAGGCACTTACAAAGAGGCTTGAAAGCATGAGACCTGTAAATATAATGAAAGAACAGGCCGAATTAATGGAAAGCAACATGAAGATACAGCAATATACGCCATTAGGAATATATGCAATATAATAAAAAAGCGGTCAATGACCGCTTTTTTTATTCATTTTCACATTCCGTAACCCACCATTTGCCCCATTTACAGCAATAACATTCATTTGTATATTCCCAACTAAAATTAGAATCAAAATCGTCAGATTCACATGCTAATTTTATTTCACTTGCATCAACGTTGTTTTTTAATCCAGCATCATAAATTGACTTATACCATCCTAAAATCTTTCCTGTCAATTTATCTTTTTTCAAAACTTTATTCATATATGACAAGTTATTATCCAATCGCCATAGTTAGGCGGTAAATCACTCGTTCTTTGTGGGTGAACGTAAGGCCAAAAAGGAGTTATATTTGGGTTTGGTTCAAAATCGTGTTCGGGTGGCCTTTTTGTTAACCCACTATTATCTGACTGATTTATTTCTTTCAATGCTAATAATTCTGCAAGTGTCTTCTTGTCAAACTTCATGTAACGTTCAACAATGTCTTCATAGGTTTCCATACTTATTTAATTTAATATAAATATACAAAAAATATTATTTAAAATCAAGAAACTATTTATGAATACGGTATTATGTTCACTTTATGAGCAATTACGTTATATTTTAATAATAATTTAACATATAAAATATGGCAAATAACAATCAAACTATATTTCAACGATTAACTGATGTTTTCAGGGGGCCAACAAGCAATTCAGTACCTCAGTCTGTTATGACATCAAAGAACTACGCTGAAAGAAACGAAGTTCTGTTTAGTACCAACGACAGGGCCGAATACGAAAGAAAACTTGAGACATTTAAGCAGCAAAAATACTTAGCCTACCAATGGAAAAAGGCAGGCGCAGACAACGCAATGGAAAGTTTGGCAGGATACAATGCTGTTAAATTAATGTACCGTGATGTTGACTTGATGGACGGAACCTGTGAAATAGGTTCAGCACTTGACATTATCTCAGAAGAGGCTTGTCCATTAAATTCTGAAGGTATCATGCTTAATGTTTATTCACGTTCACAAAGGACAAAATCAATTTTGGAAGATTTATTCATAAACAGGCTCCATATTTACACAGAATTGCCAATGATTGCCCGTCACGTCACAAAGTACGGTAACACTTTCATGCTTTTGAACATTGACAAGGCAAACGGTGTCATGGGTTGGATGATGATGCCTGTATATGAAGTTGACAGGGAAGAAAACGGATATGGTTCAACATACACACAAACAGTTGTTCAACAAACAAGTGAAATCAAGCCTGACGATATTAGGTTCATTTGGAAGGGCCACAATGGAGATAGCCCATATTTCAATTGGCAGGTTGCACACTTCAGGCTATTGAATGACTCATTCTTCCTACCTTACGGCGTTTCTATGCTTCATAAGGCCCGTAGAGCATGGAGAATGTGGTCAATGATGGAAGATGCTATGTTGATTTGGAGATTGGATAAGGCAATCGAAAGACGTGTTTACAAAGTTTATGTTGGTGCTATTGATGATGCTGATGTTCCTGCATATATCAACGAAATTGCTAACAACTTCAAGAGAACACAAATCATTGACCCTATGACTGGCCAAGTTGACTTGAGAAAGAATTTCTTGGATGTATCAAGCGATTACTTCATTCCTGTAAGGCGTGAAGACGCTCCTAACCCAATCGAAACACTTCAAGCAGCAAACAGCCAAGTACAGATGGAAGACATCGAATACATGCAAAACAAGATTTTTGCCGCAATGAGGGTTCCTAAGACTTTCTTGAATTTCCAAGAGGCACAAGGTAAAGGACAAAATCTTTCATTCATGGATATTAGGTTCGCAAGAATGATTAACAGAATACAGCAATTCTTGCTCATGGAACTTAACAAAATCGCAATGATTCACTTGTATATCATGGGTCTTCAAGATGAAATTGGTAATTTCTCACTAACATTGAACAGCCCATCAACATTGATTGAATCACAAGAACTTGATGATTTGCAAAAGAGATTAACTGCAATGCAAACAGCATTAGCCGACCCAGGAACGGGTATGCCTATGATGTCAATGCACAGGGCCTTGAGAAAGATTATGAAAATGAGCGATAACGAAATTAGAGATATGTTCAATGAGATAAGGCTCGAAAAAGCAATGGCAGCAGAACTTGCAGCAACAGCAAACATCATCAAGCATACAGGAATGTTCGACATCACAGACAGAATTTATGGCGATTATAACGCAATGCACGGCGACAACCAACAACAGCCACAACAAGGCCAAGATGATGGAATGGGCGGCGGCGGAGGCGGTGGCCCAATAGGTGGTGGCCCAATAGGTGGTGATATGGATGACGGTGGATTAGATATTGGTGAGCCTGGCGCTGAGGAAGAAGGTGATGTAAATGGCAATGCAGGTGAAACCGACATGGCAGGAGCACCAAATGCAGATAGTGGAATGCCAATGGAAAGCCATAAACTAAACAAAAATATATTGAAAGAAAACGGAAAAATTGCAGCCTCAAAATCTTTCACTAAAAAATATTTTGATTTATTAGGAGAAATGGCCTACCCGAAATCAAAAGGCTATAAATCAGCATTCGATGAATATATGAATATTCTTTCTGAGGGCCAAAAACAAAGCGATGGTGTTGAAGAAGTTATTGATTATGACATCAAAAACGCAACATTACAAGAAAATATAAAGAACATTTGTGACAGAATTGATGAATTGATTGATGAAGATGAACTTAAACGTGAAGAATTAATCAACGAAGCAATCTCAGATTTAGGCGATTTTTCAGGTGATACAATTAATGAATAAATTGCCATAAAATAAACTATTTATAAGAAAAATTAAAAATGGAAAATAGCATTATAAAATCTTTCAACACAGTAAAAGAAGTTGAAGACTACAGAGCAAAAATAAATGAAGAATGCGATTCAAGAATCAATTTCATCAACATATCACAAAAGGCAGATAACCTTTCAAACAAAAGTTTTGGATACCTAAAAGAATGTTTTGAGGCTTTTTCTCCAAAACTTTTTGAAACAAAGGAAGGTAAACTTCTTATCAACAAATATCTTGACTACATTCACAAAAACAACAACTTGCGCTCACTTCATGTCATCCATGAAAACGTAAGAAAAGCAAACAAAAGCACAGATGTTGATTTCCTAATTGAACAAATCTCAAGAATTAATTGGAAAATAAACAACAACACAGTAAATGATGATGTCAAGAAACTTGGTAAAGTGATAGCCGAATCATTCTTGTATTTAGGTAAATCAGCAGAAGATTTATTACCTAAAGAAAACAGGTCATTGTCATCAGCAATAGACTATATTGCAGAAAACAAACTATCACAAAGAAATCTTACAGATTACAGTGTCGCAGTTAAAATCATCAAAGAAGACATATCAAAGAGAGAAACAACTGACAATATATTTGAGTCAAAAAACCTTGACGAATTAGCAAATGAACTTTTGCATGAATTTAACAAGAAATATTCAGACACATTAAACGAAGAAGAAGCAAAAGTGTTAAAAGAAATTGCATCAAGCGAAAACAGAGAAGAAATTTTTAACAAATACAAATCAATGTGTACCGAAAGCATATCAAAAGCAAGAGAAACTTTCGAGAAAAACGGTGATGCAAACTCAATGAAAAGACTTACATCAGTCATTGAACAAGTCAATAACAAGAAATTCTCTTTAGATACTGTCGGAGAAGACATTTGCAATTTAATAGAACTTTCAAACATCTTTGAATAATGAAAAGGGTTGTAATCAGCGAAACACAATTAAAACAAATCGTCATACATGAAGAGTGTGAGGATATGCTTCTTTGTGCCCTGAATGAATCAGCAAACCTGAACATAATTAAAAAAAAGATAAGAAAAGCGTTAATTATGGGTGCATCTGTAGCAGTAATTTTAGCGGCAATAGCAAAATTAGCCATTAGCAGTGAAGAAAAAAACGAATTGAAGCAAATGGTACAAACCGAAATGGCAACAGACACCATACAGCAACAAGACACAATTCCACAGCAAGACACTATCCATGACCAAAAAGTCCAAGCATGTAAAGAATATATGGAATGGGCCATGAAAAACCAAGGCTATGGATGGGAAACAACAAGGCTAACACCTGAAGCAATAGTTACCGCTTGCGAAGAAAACAATTTTAGCATACCTTTCACAATTGCAATTGCCAATTTAGAATCGTGCTTTGGGCAAACACCAAGGTCAAAAAAGACCAATAGCGTTTTCTCAGTAGGCTCTTTCGATAACGGTAAAAACTATTGCAGTTATGATTCACCCGATAACAGCATAATACCATTTATAAACATAATTAAATCTGATTATTTGCTAAATGGAGAAAAATCAATAAACGATTTGTTGGTTCCAAATGGATTTGTTAATAGCAATGGAGATAGATACGCTTCTAACGCAAAATACGAAAGAGAAGTTAAAAACATAATGAATAGAATAATAAAAATGTACCCAATATTGGGCCAATAAAAACTAAAGCATATTAAAATGATTGACGAAAAATTAGTTAAAAAAGTAGTACAAGAATCTATTGATAAAGCAATAAACGAAGGTTTTGAAGATGGAACAACACTCGAAGGCTTAATTATGAAACTTTATGATTTTGGCGCTGAACTGAACATCAATAGAGATTTGAGAAACATAAGCGTACCAGGTATTGGTAGTGTTATAATGGCATCAGCACAAAAAATGTTGGAACTTGTGAAAGGACAAAACCTTACAAACCAATTCAAAAACGAATTTATTAGGAACCTTCAAAAATTCGCAAATAAGAAATAAAGCACAATACATATGAAACAGGTAATAAAAATAAACGAAGAACACATTAGAAACATCGTATAAAAGCAACTCAAAAAAGTCATAAACGAAGGAGGAAATTTTGACTATAACCACGGAACAAAATCAGTCAAAGTACTTAGAGACCTATACAAACAAATCTTAGGTTTTGAAGAAAGCGGAGAAATTCCTGAAGCAATATCAAAACAATTACTTCAGAAATGTATAGAAGTTAAATTGGCAATCTTAGATGACATTAAGAAAAGAGACAACAAAACGCAAACAGCCGTAGATAAAAACAACTATACAAATGCTTTATTAGGAATAGGTTACTAAAAAAAAATGGCGGTGTTTAAACATCGCCATTTTTCATTCTCTCAACATATAGTGAATAAACTTTACCAACTCGCTTGAATAGATATTTCAGGCCCATTTCAGCAGCACTCTTTATGAAATCAGCAAGATAATACTTATCACACCCTATCCTCATTGCAGCGGATTCAAACATTATATCTTTATCAATGTCAATTCGCTTCATTGATTCCAATGCATCAGACAATTCAGAATAAATTTCATATATTGAATTATCCTCAATAAAATCCATATATCCATTATATTGGGCCTTTTTTTTCATGGCACTTGCAAAAGAACCGCTCACAAAGGCATTGATTTCATTCTTGTTTGAATAATATATAACCGAATAAGTAAGACTAACATATGGATTTCTATTTCTCATTCCATTAACCACATCTTGGTAATCTGAACTATATAAATCTTTCTTCATGTTTTTCATTTCCCAATAATGCATACATTCATGCTGTATTGTGTCGGCTAACTCAT
>Ga0265298_10006429_pt1 | contig 14512 bp, 10 predicted proteins | sample AusTroGonzalo_MG_3_FD_193486 | JGI IMG/M metagenome (GOLD analysis project Ga0265298, IMG submission 193486) | Bovine rumen microbial communities from tropical cattle in Woodstock, Queensland, Australia - Gonzalo_01 | ecosystem: Host-associated > Mammals > Digestive system > Stomach > Rumen ... | reverse complement strand
AAAAACAAAAAAAAAGCAGCAAAAAAAGCTAAACAACTTGAACAACAAAAACAGAAAGAACAAGAAAAACTTAACAAACAGCTACAAGAAAAAAATAAGCAATTAAAACCTGTTGTTAAAACTTATTCGCAAAAAACTCAAAAACAAACAACTGAAAACACCAAACAACTTGAACAACAAAAACAAAAAGAGCAAGAAGAACTTAACAAAAAATTTAAACAAGAAAAGGAACAATTAGATAAAAAATTTGATACTTCCGCTGCTAAAACAAAACACTTATCATACAAAGAAGCTAAAAAACTTGAAAAGAAAAAACAGAAAGAACAAGCAAAACTTAATGAAAAAATTAAACAAGAACAAGAACTGTTAGATAAAAAATACAATAATTTACAATAATTTATTTTTGTTTTTTCATTTAATCAAAAAACCTTTTTATAAATATATTTTTTACATTTTTTGCTTGACTAAATTCCGCCAAATTTTATATACTATTTATTGACGATATTTTGTTATTTTTTTACAGTCTTTTCATCCTGTTTTTAAATTCAAAAAATATAACAAAAAATTTTTATCCACACTTGTGGATAACTTGGGGATAATATGAATACTTCCATTGAAAATATATGGAAAGAAATTGTGGATAATTTAGTTTTATCACTTGGAAAAGAAGTTGTTAATTTATGGATAAAACCGCTTAATCCGGTTTCTTTGGAAAACAATATTTTTACTGTATCGGTTCCTAATGTGTTTTTTTCGCAGTGGCTTGAAAAAAACCATCATAAAGAAATTGAACAAATGCTTACCAAAATTTGTTCGGCACCGGTTACTTTGGCTTATAAAGTTCAAAGGGATATTTCACCTATAGTTAGAACTATAGAAACTACACCCGTTCATTCCGATACACCTATGCCATCAGGAATAACGGATAGAATAAATCCGAAATTTACCTTTGAAAGGTTTGTTGTAGGAAGCTCAAACCGTTTTGCTACGGCATCGGCTGAAGCGGTTGCAAAAAACCCGGGCAAACAGTTTAACCCTTTATTTATTTACGGCGGTGTGGGACTTGGTAAAACACATTTACTACATGCTATAGGAAATGCTTTAAAAAAAGAATTTCCGAATTTTAGAATACTTTATGTAACCTGTGAACAATTTTCTTCAGACTTTATTGAAGCTATAAGGTTTCAGGATAAAATGTCAGCATTTAAAAACAAATACAGAAACCTCGATTGCCTTTTAATAGACGATATTCAATTTTTAATAGGAAAAGAAAAATCTCAAGAGGAATTTTTTAATTTATTCAATACATTAAAAGATAACGGTAAACAAATAGTAATTGCTTCAGATAGGCCGCAGGACAAACTTGAAGTGGAAGAAAGGTTAATGTCAAGGTTCAAATGGGGCAATACCGTCGATATACAAAAACCGGACCTTGAAACAAGAATTGCCATTTTAAGGAAAAAAGCCGAAGAAGAACAATTTTCCGTTCCCGACGATATAGTACTGTTTGTTGCAAAAAAAATAAAATCAAACATAAGGGAACTTGAAGGCAGTTTACTTAGAGTAACATCTTTTATAAAATTTACAAATACACCTTTTACTTTAGATACAGTTAAAGCCATATTAAAAGATGTAGGTGACCCTGATGAAAATATAACCGTTACCATTGATAAAATACAGGAAACAGTAGCAAACGAATATAATTTAACCGTTAAAGATTTAAAGGGTAAAAAAAGAAGTGCCCAAATAGCATTGCCAAGGCAAATAGCAATGTACTTGGCAAGAACTATGATAGTTGATATTTCAACTACCGATATCGGTGATGCTTTCGGCGGAAGAGACCATACAACGGTTATGCATGCTTGCAATAAAATAAAGTTAAAATTGGAATCTGATGCTTATTTTGTAGCTCTTATAAATAAGATTATTAAAGAAATTAAAACAGAAGACTAACCAATTGCTCTGTAACTTGTTGAGAGATGAAAGTAAACTTGTTAATAACTTTTATATAAAATGTTAATTTAAGGTAAAAGTAAAAAAGCTGTTAATTGTTCTAACAACTTTTTAAAGTTATCAACAAGTTATTAAATATAAATTTATTAAAAAGTTATTGATTTTTATATATATTTTTTAATTTTTAAAAAGTTATACAATTTATACATAGCATTACTATTAAACTTATTAAATTATTTAAAAATTTTTAATAAAAGAAATGCCGAACAACTTTATTTTGGTGTTTCTCAAAAGATTTGGAGGAAAAATGAAAGTAATATGTTCAAAAGATGAATTAATAAAAGGTATGCAGATGGTTCAGCCTGTAGTATCAAATAAAGTAACACTTCCTGTTCTTTCCAATTTTCTTTTTGAAACAGAAGGTAATAAAGTAAAATTATCGGCAACGGATTTGGAAATAGGTATAAATTGTTATATTAAAGCCGAAATACAAAAAGAAGGTGCCGTAACAATACCTGCAAAAAGGTTTGCAGATATCATAAGGGAATTGCCCGACGGTAATATAGAAATAAAGGCTGATGAAACAAACCAAATAAATATAAAATCGGCAAAATCGAAATTTGTATTGATGGGAATAGACAGAAAAGAATATCCTTCTTTACCTGATTTTCCTAAAGAAAATACAATAAATTTAAAAGCAAAAGTTTTGGCTGATATGTTTAAAAAAACAATTTTTGCCGTTTCCAAAGATGAGCAAAGGTATGTTTTAAACGGTGTGTATATGGTAGCCGAAGGCGGAATATTAAAAGCCGTTTCAACCGACGGAAGAAGGTTATCTTATATTTCTTTGGACGGTATAGATAAAAAATTATCGCAAAAAGCAATAGTTCCTACAAAAGCGGTATCTGATATTTTAAGGTTATTAACATTAAACGATCAAATAGAAGATATAACAATCGGTTTATCCGATAACCAATTGGCAGTTCAGGCAGGAGATATAACATTTTTATCGAATTTAATAGAAGGAACTTTTCCTAATTACGAACAGGTTATTCCTAAAAAAATGGCTTCAAAAATAAAATTAAAAGTTGCAGATACAATTTCCGCAGTAAAACAAATGGCTTTATTAACGGACAATAAATTGATATCGGAAAAATCTTCATCGGTAAAATTCAGTTTTGAAAATAATAAACTTTATATTTCCGCAAATACCGCAGGGCTCGGTTCGGGTGAAACCGAATTGGATGTGGAATATTCCGGTGCTAAATTTGATATAAATTTTAATCCTACATATATAAAAGAAGTTTTACAAAATGCAGATGCCGAAAATATAGTATTTTCTTATACAACATCACAAAATCCCGTGGTGTTGATTCCGGAAAAAAATGATAAATACATTAATGTTGTTATGCCTATGAGATAATTATGGAAAAGGATTTTACCTCCGTTTCCTCCATAATCGGTCAAATAAAAAAAGAGTTAGGTTTAGACGACAATTATTTTATTTTGATGTCGGTATGGGAAAAAGAAATAGGCAATAACAAGGTGGAATTAAACGGTTTTAAAAACGGAACCGTTTTTGCAAAAACAGAATCTGCAGTTTATCTGCATGATTTGAGTTTAAGAAAAAAGCAATTGATAAAAAGGTTAAACCAATATTTAGGTAAAAGTTTAATAAAAAACATTAAATGCGAAATAAAATAACTAAAATTTGACAAATATATATTTGTATTATATAATATTAAAAATAAACTATCAGCTTTTCAGCTGAAAAACACAAAGTGTTTTGGCTCAGCTTATCAGCTATAAATGTGGGGGAGTTTAATGACTAACGAAGAACAGAATAAAGCGGCATCAAGTTATGATGCTTCAAAAATTCAAGTTTTGGAAGGGCTTGAAGCGGTTAGAAAAAGACCTGCAATGTATATCGGTTCAACTTCCGAACAAGGTTTGCATCACTTGGTTTACGAAGTTGTAGATAACTCGATAGATGAAGTTTTGGCAGGCTATTGTAAAGATATAGATGTAACAATTCATCCCGATAATTCAATAACGGTTTTGGATGACGGTAGAGGTATTCCCGTCGACCCGCACCCGAAATATAAAAATAAATCGGCACTTGAAGTTGTTATGACGGTGTTACATGCTGGCGGAAAATTCGATAAAAACTCTTATAAAGTTTCGGGCGGTTTGCACGGTGTAGGTGTTTCCTGTGTAAATGCACTTTCAACAAAACTTGTAGTTGAAGTTTTTAGAAACGGTAACATTTACAGGCAAGAATATGCAAAAGGTAAACCTCAAGGTCCGCTTGAAATTGTAGGTAAAACCGAAGACAGAGGAACAAAAGTTTCCTTCTGGCCCGACCCGGAAATTTTTACCGTTACAACTTATTCTTTTGATACTTTGGTTAAAAGGTTAAGGGAACTTGCATTTTTAAATGCCGGAACAAACATTACAATTATAGACGAAAGACAAGATAAAGAATACACTTTCCATTATGAAGGCGGTATAAAAACTTTCGTTACTTATTTGAATACAAATAAACAGGTAATAAACAAAGAACCTATTTATTTTGCAAAAACAAAAGATAATGTTGATGTTGAAGTTGCAATGCAATACAACGATTCCTATAACGAACAAATTTTTACATTTGTAAATAACATAAATACCGTCGAAGGCGGAACACATTTAAGCGGTTTCAGGTCGGCACTTACAAGGGTTGTCAACGACTACATTAAGAAAAATGAACTTTCAAAAACCAAAAATTTAACTTTGTCCGGCGACGATGTTAGGGAAGGGTTGACGGCGGTAATTTCGGTTAAAGTGCCTAACCCTCAGTTTGAAGGGCAAACAAAAACAAAGCTAGGTAACTCCGAAGTTGAAGGTATTGTAAAATCTCTCGTCGGTGATGCACTTACCATATTTTTGGAAGAAAACCCCGGTATAGCAAGCCAAATTTTGGAAAAGGCAATTAATGCCGCAGAGGCAAGAGAAGCTGCAAGGAAAGCAAGGGAACTTACAAGAAGAAAAGGTGCACTTGATTCTGCAGCACTTCCTGGCAAACTTGCCGACTGTTCCGAAAAGGATCCTCAAAAAACGGAGCTCTTTATAGTGGAAGGAAATTCCGCAGGCGGTTCTGCAAAACAGGGCAGAAACAGAGCATTTCAGGCAATACTTCCGTTAAGAGGTAAAATTTTAAATGTGGAAAAATCAAGGCTTACAAAAATGTTAAGCAATGAAGAAATAAAAACCATGATAACCGCAATCGGTGCAGGTATCGGTAAAGAAGAAGGCGATTTCAATATAGATAAAGTAAGGTACCACAAAGTAGTTATTATGACCGATGCCGATGTCGACGGTGCACATATAAGAACACTTTTATTAACTTTCTTTTACAGGCAAATGCCGCAACTTATAGATAACGGTTATGTTTATATTGCACAGCCTCCTTTATATAAAGTTAAAAAAGGTAAAAAGGAAATGTATCTTCAAACCGAAGGTGAGCTTGATAAATTTTTATTTAAGCAAGGGCTTGAAGGGCAAAGTTTAATTTTATTAAAAGACGGGCAGCAAATAGGTGATGCAATACAACAAAAAGAATTGACACAAATTGTAAATTCAATAGCGGAACTTGATAACCTTATAATAAAAATTACAAAAAAAGGTTTAAGCTGGAACGAATATTTAAAATTCAGGCAGGAAGGCAAAATGCCGTTGTTCAGAGTAGTTGACCAAGGCAATGTGCGGTTTATTTATTCCGATAAAGAATGGAAAGAATTTAAAGCCGAACTTGCACAAAGGAAAAAAGATTTACAGCAACAGCAAGGCAACCTTCCTATTGACGGCTTAAGTGAAGATGTTTTGCCTGAATATAAAGAATTGTGGGAACTTCCCAGAATTGATATTTTGGCAAAAAAATTGGAAGACAAAGGTTTGCATTTGCACCACTACGGAACAACACACATTAAACCGGTATATCGTTTGATAAACGGTAACGATGTTCACGATTTATCTTCCACAAATCAGTTGATAGAAAAAATAAGGGAACTCGGCAGAAAAGGTGCAACAATTCAAAGGTATAAAGGTTTGGGAGAAATGAACCCCGAACAACTTTGGGAAACGACAATGGACCCTGCAAGAAGAAAAATGTTGCAGGTTAAACTTGAAGATGCAATAGAAACAGACAGAATATTTACAACACTTATGGGCGATAAAGTAGAACCCAGAAGAGCATTTATTCAAGCCCATTCGTTAGATGTAACAAATTTGGATATTTAAAATTGCTTTCCAATTTGTTTGAAAAATATTGAATTATAGAAAGAATTTCAATGAAAGGAATATCATTATTTTCTAATGTAGGTATAGGCGAAACATATCTAAAAAAATGCGGAATAGATATTGTTATTGCCAACGAGGTTATACCTAAAAGAGCAGAATTTTACTCTCATTTATATCCTGATGTAAATATGGTATGCGGGGATATTACGGATAAGAGAATTTTTGATTATTTGGTTAACGAAGCTTTAAAACAAAAAGTAGAATTCCTTATGGCAACTCCGCCTTGTCAAGGTATGTCTGTTGCCGGTAAAATGGATAAAAACGATAAAAGAAATTCGTTAGTTGTATATGCAATAGAATTTATAAAAAAAGTTCAACCGAAATACATTATAATGGAAAATGTTCCTGCTTTTTTAAAATTTTCAATAAATATAAAAAATAAAAATATTAAAATTGTAGATTATATAGAACAAGAATTGAAACCATTGGGTTATTTTATAAATTATTCCGTTTTGGATGCGGCAGATTATAATACACCTCAATATAGAAAAAGAGCAGTATGTTTGATATCAAAAATATCAAAATGGGAATTTCCGCAACAACAGAAACATATAACGGTTAAACAAGCTATAGGAGATTTACCAAGTTTGGAAAGCGGAGAAGTATCGAATATAAAATATCATTTTTCAAAAGTTCATAATGAAAATCATATATTGTGGATGAAACATACTCCTACAGGGAAAACCGCTTTTGATAATAAAAAATTTTATCCGCAGAAAAACGGAAGAAGAATAAAAGGATACAGCACGACTTATAAAAGAATTGAATGGGATGAACCTGCACCTACAATAACAATGTGTAACGGCGGAATATCATCTCAAAACAATGTTCATCCGGGAATTAAACAAAAAGACGGAACTTATTCCGATGCAAGAGTTCTTTCTATTTTAGAAATTATGAGATTAACAGGTTTACCTGATAATTGGAATATACCGAATTGGGCAAGTGAAAATTTTATAAGGCAGGTTATCGGGGAAGGTTTTCCGCCTAAATTTGTTGAAACTCTTATTTCTACAATTCCGGTAAAAAAGACAAAAATGTTTTTACCGAATATAAATAAAGTTCAAGGTGAATTTGATTTTAGATGGGTGCGGAAATGAAAAGACTTGATGATATGGATTTTAATGAAGTATCTTTGTTATATAAAAATTTGTTTTCTTCTTTAATAGATATACAAAAATTTGATAGCATAAAAAGTTCTTTTAATAATGTTTATGATAAATATTTGGAATATTACAATAAAGGTTATAGGTCAAAATCAACTCTCGGCAGAGGTTCTTTACAATGGGGCAGAAATATTATATGGGGTTGGTTTATAGAAACCGTTTTAAAAGAAATTTTATTGAAAAATAAAAATATTAAATCCGTAGAATTTGTAGGCGGAGACAGTAAACATCAATTTGTATATGTAGATGAAACAAAAACAATAACGATACAAGGGCAAAAAACTGTAGAGCCTGATTTTATAGTTACACTTAAAAATGATAAAACATTCTATATAGAGTTAAAAACGGCCGCTAAAGAAATTTTTACAATAAAAAAAGGGAATGTTGAACAGTTATATAAAAGTAGTGCTTATAATGATAAGATAACCGTAATTTTAATGATGGATTTGGTCAATAATTTTTATGCAATAAAAAATTTAAAATATTTTGATAATTTAAGCCCGTTTGTTAATCAAAGAATGGAAGGGCAATTGTGTTATAATTTTCCAAGCCCGAACATTCCTGTTTCGGAATTGATAAAAGAAGATTGGGAACAATATTTAGATGAAACAATTTTTTTATTGGATATAATAAAAAAATTAAAAGCATTGAAATTTGCAGAAACTAAAAATGATAAGCATCTTATAAAATTAATAAAATATAAAATGGCATTAGAAAGAAAAGAAGAAGATAAAAAAATAAAAATTGAAGATTTTGATAACGAAATAAATAAAATAATAGAAAAATGTCCGGAAATAATTAAAGTAACTTGGGAACAAATTTTTAAAGAACTAAAAATATAGTATTTATGTTTTGCAAGTAACATAACAAGGAGTATATCATGGCAGAAGATACAAATAAACCGACGGAAAATTCACAGGCGGAACCTGTTTTACAACCGGGTATCGTTCCTACAAACCTCGAAGATGAAATGAAAGCTTCATATATCGACTATGCGATGAGTGTTATTGTGGGAAGAGCTTTACCTGATGTCAGGGACGGCTTAAAACCCGTGCACAGAAGAATTTTGTATGCAATGAAGGAAATGGGTGTCAGAAGAAATACACCTTACAAAAAATCCGCAAGAATCGTGGGAGATGTTTTAGGTAAATATCATCCGCACGGAGATACCGCCGTTTATGATGCAATGGTCAGAATGGTGCAGGATTTCTCAATGAGATATCCTCTTATCGACGGGCAGGGAAACTTCGGCAGTGTTGACGGCGATGACCCGGCAGCTATGAGGTATACCGAAGTAAGAATGGACTACATCGCCGACGAAATGCTTGCCGATATCGATAAAGATACAATAGATTTTATCCCTAACTACGACGGCTCTTTACAGGAACCGTTAATTCTTCCTACAAAGTTACCGGAACTTTTAATAAACGGTTCTTCCGGTATTGCAGTCGGTATGGCAACAAATATCCCCACACATAATTTATCGGAAATTATAGACGGAACAATAGCTTTTATCGACGACCCTGAAATTTCAATACAGGAATTAAACAAATATATAAAAGGTCCGGATTTCCCGACGGCAGGTTTAATTTTGGGTAAAGCCGGAATTAAAGAATATATGGAAACAGGCAGAGGCTCCGTTAAAATGAGAGCCAAAACCGAAATAGAGGAATTAAAAAACAGGCAGGCAATAATAATTACCGAACTTCCTTACCAGGTAAACAAAGCCTTGCTTATAACCTCTATAGCACAGCTTGTTAAAGATAAAAAGATAGATGGAATTTCCGACTTAAGAGATGAAACCGACAGAGACGGAATGAGGGTTGTTATAGAACTTAAAAGAGATGCAAATGCACAGGTTGTTTTAAACCAGTTGTTTAAACACACTCAAATGCAAACATCGTTCGGTGTTATAATGCTTGCTTTGGTTAACAATAAACCGAAAGTATTAAACATTAAAGAGATGTTGTATCATTATGTCGAACACAGAAAAGTTATAATTGTCCGCAGAACAAAATTCGAACTTAAAAAAGCGGAAGCAAGAGCACACATATTGGAAGGTTTAAAAATAGCAATCGACAATTTGGATGCCGTAGTAAAAACAATAAGGCAGTCCCCCGATACTGATACTGCAAGGCTCAGTTTAATGGAAAAATTCAGATTGTCAAAACTTCAAGCACAAGCAATACTTGATATGAAATTGCAACAGTTGACAGGGCTTGAAAGGAAAAAGGTCGATGACGAATATATTGAAGTTATTAAAAATATAGAAAGGTTAAAATCCATTCTTGCAGACCAAAGAAAAGTTTTAACCATAATTAAAGACGAATTAACCGAATTAAAACAAAAATACGGCGATAAAAGAAGAACACAAATTACAATAGATGAAGGCGACTTCAACATTGAAGATTTAATTAAGGAAGAAGAAGTTGTAGTTACGGTTTCAAATGTAGGATATATAAAAAGAATTCCTATAGATACATATAGAGTTCAAGCAAGGGGCGGCAGAGGTGTTGCTGCTATGACAACAAAAGAAGATGATTTTGTTGCCAAAATGTTTGTAACATCTACCCATGCTTACCTGTTGTCGTTTACAACAAGGGGCAGGTTATACTGGTCAAGGGTTTATGAAATACCCGAAGGAACAAGAACATCTAAAGGAAAAGCCATCGTTAATATAATTCAGTTATCAAGTCCCGATGAAAAAATAACAGCATCAATTCCTATAAGATCATTTGACCCTAAAGATATAAAAGACGAACATTTGTTAATGTGCACAAGAAAAGGAACCATCAAAAAAATTGCATTGTCCGAATTTGCAAACCCGAGAAAGGGCGGCATAATAGCAATTAAACTTGAAGACGGCGATGTTTTGATGGATGTTAAAAAAATAGATAAAAACCCTGAAGTTATAATTGCAACCAAAAAAGGTATAGCAATAAGGTTTAAAGAACAGGATGTTCGTGCTATCGGAAGGGCAGGGCAAGGTGTAAGAGGTATTTCACTTGAAAAAGATGATGAAGTTATAGGTATGGAAGTATTTTCACCGGAAGATGTTTTCTTATCCGTTGCCGAAAACGGTTATGGAAAAAGAACCGAAGTCGGTAAATACAGACTTCAAAAAAGAGGCGGTAAAGGTGTTATCAATATGCAAACTTCCGAAAGAAACGGTAATGTTATCTACATCGGTAAAGCAAACGAAGGGCAAGTAATGCTTATTACCGAACATGGTATAGCAATAAGAAGTAAAGTGGATAAAATTTCGGTTATCGGCAGAAATACACAGGGTGTTAAACTTGTCCGTCTTGAAGAAGGTGACAAAGTAGCATCTGTTGCAACGGTTGTTACCGATGACGACAATGAAAAAGAAAATTCATCGGAAACCCCAACTGAAACAAAATAAAAAGTAACACTTTATAAACAAAAACTATCCGATAAAAATTATCGGATAGTTTTTTATTTGTTTGTAATATTAGAATATTAATATTGTATAATATTGACAAGTTATAAGTTAAAAATAAATTGAATAAGGATAAAAAATGAATAACACAAAAAGATATTTGTATTTGGTTGTCGGAACAATTGCACTTTTATTTGCAGGAACAGTTTATGCTTGGTCAATATTAAAAGTTCCTTTGGCACAAAATTTCGGTTGGACTGTTCCGCAACTTACGGTAAACTTTACATTAACAATGAGCTTCTTTTGTTTAGGCGGAATTTTAGGTAGCCTGTTGAACAAAAAAATAGGTTTAAAAAATACATTAATAATTTCAGCTATTCTTTCAGGTGCAGGTTTTATTTTTACATCGTTTCTTTCCGGCAGCAGTATATCAATGTTATATTTATGTTACGGAATAATTTGCGGGCTTGGTATAGGTATAGCATATAACAACATAATTTCGACGGTCAATCAATGGTTTTTGGATAAAAAAGGTTTTTCTTCCGGAGTGCTTCTTATGGGTTACGGAGCATCTTCTTTAATTATCGGAACTGTTGCCGCAAAAACAATAGCATCGGCAAATTTCGGTTGGCGAAACACTTACTTATCAATAGGTATAGCATTATTTATAGTTTTGTTTGCTTGTGCAATGATATTAAAAACAAAAGTTTTTGATAACAACAACAAAACTGCAAATACAACTGCATTAAATATAAAAGATTATACATTAACGGAAATGCTTAAAAGTTTATCTTTTTGGAAAGCATTAGCCGTTATAACTTTTTTGGCAGCATGCGGTAATACGGTAATTTCCATTGCAAAAGATATTTCACTTGCAAGCGGATTAACCGAAACTTTAGCCGTAACCATGGTCGGAATATTATCTGTTTGTAACGGACTTGGCAGAATTATTTGCGGGTTGATATTTGATAAATTCGGTTGCAAAAAAACAATGGTATATGCGGATGTTTTAACAATAATTGCAGGTGTTGTTATATTGACTGCAGTAATAAATTCCTCTGTTGTATTATGTATTGCAGGGTTATGTATAGTAGGTTTGTCTTTCGGTTGTTGCCCCACAATATCGGCAGCATTTATTGCGGACTTTTTCGGTAAAAAAAATTACAACTTAAATTATTCTGTATTCAATTTGAATTTGTTAATAGCTTCTCTTATAGCATCAATTGAAAGTTATCTTTTGGCTGTTTCCGGCGGATATACGGTTCCGTTTATAGTATTAATATCTTTAGCAATAGTTGCCCTTGCAATAACATTAAGCATCAAAAAAGCTTAAGTTATTCAATAGTTTCAATGTAAAAGCTAACCGGGCGAAAACCGTCGTTGCAGGAAATCATTGCGGAATGTTTGTTTTTCATCCATCCGTCAAAAAAATTTCCGCCGCCCTCGGCAAGTGTTTTAACAAATTTTTCCATACTTTCCCAAGCACTGTCACACAAATTTTCCGGTTTTTGTGCATTATAGGAAATAAAAACATCTCCTGTTTTTATGTTGCAGGCATGTTCTATCGGGTTTTCATATTGTTGCATTAAATCTGGATATTTAGTTTGTTTTACGGCAGTAATTTTTATTGTTTTCATATTAATAATTATATAATACTTTTAATAAAATTAGTAATTTTTAATTTATAATATTCTCATTATAATCCGAAAATACCAATTAATAAACTTAATGTAAAACCAATAATCATTGCATTTTGTAAAATAATTTGACAAGATGATACTTTGTAATAATACCGAAGATAAAAAACCGTTATTTTCAATAGGTTTTATTTCTTAATAAAATTAGTAAAACCTTTAATTTTATATTTTCCCGAATAAAAATAAGATATTTTTAAAATGTATTTATATTTGATTGACAAAATTTTAAAAAACGACTAAAATAAAGTAACACTTTGGAAAAGTCGGATTTTGAAAACAAAATAAAGTAAAAAGAGAAAAAAATGTACATAAAAAGATCTATTGAAAGCATTATCAAAAAAACAGCCAAAGATTATCCCGTTCTGCTTGTTACCGGTCCCAGACAAGTAGGTAAAACTACTGTTTTGAAAATGTGCGAAAAAGAAAAATTTAATTATGTTTCTTTAGATAAATTATCTGAAAGAATGATGGCAAAAGAAACTCCGGAACTTTTTTTACAAAGATATAAGGCACCTTTGGTTATAGATGAAGTTCAATATGCTCCGGAACTTTTTCCGTATATTAAAGCTATTGTAGACGAAAAACAGGAAAGCGGTATGTATTGGTTAACCGGTTCTCAACAATTTCATTTAATGAAAAATGTTACTGAATCTTTAGCGGGAAGAATAGCGGTTTTAAAATTATTAGGCTTTTCTCAAAGAGAAAAATCAGATATAAAAAACAATGAAAGTTTTGTGCCGTCTGAAAAATATATCTCTTATGTTTTAAATAAGAAAATAAAAAATATTGAAATCAACCGTTTATATGAAACAATTTGGAGAGGTTCTTTTCCAAAAATAAATGTAAATAAAAATATGGACTGGGAAATATTTTACTCTTCTTATTTAGAAACTTATATAGAAAGAGACATTAAAAGTTTATCTAATATCAACAATGAATTAACTTTTGTCAAATTTATGACAGCACTTGCTGCAAGAACGGGACAATTATTAAATTATGCCGATATATCAAAAGATATAGGAATCTCCGAAGTTACCGTAAAAGCATGGGTATCATTGTTACGGACATCAGGAATAATTTATTTGTTGGAACCGTACTACAAAAATATATCAAAAAGAATGATAAAAATGCCGAAAATTTATTTCCTTGATACCGGTTTTGCATGTTATTTAACAAAATGGAATACACCTGAAGTTTTGCAAGCAGGTGCAATGAACGGAGCATTTTTTGAAACTTATGTAATTTCCGAAATTATAAAAAGTTATTGGCATAACGGCAGACAAGCACCGATTTATTTTTACAGAGATAAAGATAAAAAAGAAATAGATATATTAATAGAAGAAAACGGTATTTTATATCCTGTAGAAATAAAAAAAACTGATACTCCTACAAAAGATGATATCGGCAATTTTAAAATTCTTGAAACTTCAAAATTAAAAATCGGTAAAGGAGCAGTTGTTTGTTTGGCAAGTAATTACATTCCTCTTACGGAAAAAGTTAATATATTACCTATAAATTATTTATAATTACCAACTTTCAATTCCAAAAGCAAGTTTAAGGAAATTCCAGAATTTGAGGAATTTTCTAAAATAAGATGTTTTCAAAATTTACATATTGTCTAAAAATTTGCTTAGCAAATTTTTAAAAGGTGTTTATATTATTTGTATATCTTATTGTTTGTTGTAAAATTTCGGATAATCTTGTAATTAAATTTTGTTTCCCTTCTTTTTGTAAATCTTCACAAAGATATATTGTTGCAGTTGTTATATAATGTTGTTTTTTTTGTTCTTCTAAAGTTTCATCCTTACATTTACAAAGTGTATATGTGTAAATTTTTTCTTTAGTTTTATTTATATTCTTATCTTTTATTGTAGGATATATTAATATTGCATTTTGTGAATTGTGTATTGTTTCATAAGTTATCATTTGAAATATATCCGAATTTGCAAATTCTCCGA
>Ga0265298_10006428_pt1 | contig 14514 bp, 8 predicted proteins | sample AusTroGonzalo_MG_3_FD_193486 | JGI IMG/M metagenome (GOLD analysis project Ga0265298, IMG submission 193486) | Bovine rumen microbial communities from tropical cattle in Woodstock, Queensland, Australia - Gonzalo_01 | ecosystem: Host-associated > Mammals > Digestive system > Stomach > Rumen ... | reverse complement strand
AAGAGCCAAAAGAAGAAGAACAGTTCTATCTTAAATATATTACTCCGCAGGTTAATGAAGCCCTTAAAGCTATAGCTGATAAAGATCCTTCTATGCTTCAACTTCCTGAAGTTAAAGCTCTCATGGAAAGATCTAAAATTGCTTATGGGAAGCAGAATGATCTTTTGTCTATAGCTCCGTGGACTAGTAATCCTGATCAGACAGTTCAAGTCGCTAATGCTCTCAGAGAACAAGGCGATAAGAACCTCATGGATGCAGCGGCTAATCTAGAATCTATTAGGACAAGACAGTTAGATGCAACCAAGGCTATGGCTGATGATCTTACTAGACAGAAGGGTAATCTTGCAGGATTCGGTAGTTCAGTTCTTAATATGCAGGGTAATGCTTTAATGCAATTGCCAGTGACATATGAAGGAGCTAGACAGTCTAATGAAGAGGCTAATAAAATTCATGATATAGGTGACGCTAAACTTAAAGCGGCTAAATCTTCGTTATATGATTTTATCACCTCAGCAACTGAAGCAATGATAAAGCCTTATAGTAAAGATAAAGCTGCAGCGACTGCTATAATTGACGATATTATGGCCACGATTAATACGGCTGAAGGAGCATCTGAATCTGCATGGTATGATAGGATTGATCCTGAAACTAAAGTTAAACATGAAGGGCTTCTTACTAAGCTTGGTAATCTTAAGAAGCATTTGAATGCTAATTCCCAGCCTGAACTCACGGCTATAATTAAAGGCATTCTAGATAACCTTGCCGATTATAAATCAGCAATGGCGACTGAACAACAGCACAGAGCAACAGCATTTAATGCTGCAATGCGTGGAAATCAAATCTTTAATACTGTAGCTGAAGTCGGTCAAAAGTTTAAGATGCCTTTAACTGGGATTGATCCTTCTTTAGACTTTAAATATCCTGGTGGTTTAGATAATTCTAAATCTAAATCCTCGTCTAATGGTAATTCTAATACTGAAGACCAGTCTAATGGTGATTCTATTATTAAAGAAGATCAAAAGACTGGTAAGCGTGATAAGAAGCCTAAAGGCGATCCTATAAAAGATGAAGAGATTAAATTATCTAAAGCAGAAAACTTATATGTTAATGGTATTAAGCTTCTAAATGATTATAAGAGAGCTGCAGAGAAGGCTGCAAATGCAAGAGCTGGTTTGAAGACTAATAACACAACTCAAGCAGCTGTTGATTTAGCAGAAGGTGTAATGCTTGAAAAGCGTAACGACGCAAGTGACTTTATTCAAGATCTTCTTACAGCTGCTAGTAATGGTAATGATACAGCACGAGTAGTACTTGGTGCGATATATCAATCTAGATATTCTCCTCAGCTTGATACTCTTGGTAGTAATGGCATTAAGATTATGAGTAGTGGAAATGTGAAATATAGAAATACTAAAGATAAGCCTAATGCTATTCTTAATGCTCAATCAGAGGCTATACAAGAAGAGCTTAAGAAATCAGGGCTACTTGGTTATTTCCAATAATATTAGATATCCATATGCACAATGCATATGGATATTTAACTCATTCATTGAATAAATTTAAGGAGAGTATATGCCTATACCAAAAGATAATACAAACGTAAAGCTTGTTAATCCGTTTGAATTTTCTAAAGCTCAAAAAGAAGGTTCCGGGATTCCATATAGCGAGCTGGTTAAAGCTTATATGGATCTTTATCCCGAACGGTCAAAAGTTTTTGGCAGCAAATCTTCGCTTGGTCAGGCTTTAGAATTGATGGAGCATCTTAACCCTGATGCAAATGATGCTCAATTAGAAAATAAGCTTGCAGCAAAGGCGCTATCTAACATTCATGAAATAAATTCTGATTATTCGGACAGGCCCTTGGCTCTTCCGGCTTCTGCTGATACAACTTTGGATGATGCAAAAATTAATGGAAAGACTATAGCTTATAACCCATATGATTTTAGAGCAGTTCTTAGAAATACTGCTAATGAACTTTCGTATAGAATTGGTCAGCTTAAATCGATGTCTAAGCCTGAAGTGACCCTTCAAAAGCTTAAAGAAAAATCTGGCAAAGATTATATAACTGATAAAGATTATTTAGAAGGGCGTGACCCTTATGCTGCAGCACCTGATTATAATATTACTAGTGAATTAGAAAAGAAGCCTATTGAAAAGCATAGATATGATGTAGCCAGGGATTCTTCTATATTTAACTTTAAGGATAATATTATTAGTCCTGAAGATAGTGTTAAAGCAGTTGAACGAGCTAAAGCAAAGAAAGAATATCAAGAAGGTTCTCATCCCATTTATACTGGTCTTAAATTTACACCGCTTAGTCCTATTGCCGTTGCAGCAGAAAATGGTGAACCTTGGACTAGAGGAGTAGCAGGAGCCATTCCATCTGTTGCAGGTACTATAGGCGGTGTTATTGCTTCTCCGTTTATTACTCCAGTAGGAGGAGCCGCTATTGCAGGTGCGTCTAACGCTCTTGGCGATGAGATTGCTCGTGGTGAAAGACCTGATGAATTAACAGGCTCTGAGACTGCAAAGTCTTATTTAATTCCCACTGCGATAGGTGGAGCAATGGGTGGAGGTTTAGGAGCAATAGGAAATAAAGCTTCTAAATATCTTAGAAATAAAAAGCTTAAGGTCTATGAAGACAAAGCTAAAGCAGCTGAAGATGCATATGAACATGCAAATCAATATTTGTATAAAGGTCAACCTTATGATTATACAAAGAGTGGTAAAACTACTGAAGACCTTGCTGCTGAAGCAGCCACTGCGAACGTAATGTCAAAAGCTAAACAGGGTAAGTTTAATGAAATTGATGTCGATGATATTGATAAAGTTATTCTTAATCCGCAACGTTATGAAGAGCTTTCTAACGCACTTTCTAATACTAGAGAAGCTTATGATAATGAAGAATTAAGATTAAATTTACTTAAAGCTCTTAACTCTAACCAGAATTTTATTAATAGAATTAATCAAGTTATTCCTGAAATGGGCGGTGAAGATATCACTAAAGTTACAATTAAGGGTAATGACCCAATGGTTAAGCTGGCTAGGGGTGAAGCTAGACAAGGTTTAAATAATAACGAGGACCTAGATAATCTAATCAACATGATGCTTGATCCTAGAGAAACTCATTATGAACCTTTAGCAGCTAAAGATATAGCTGCAAATAAAGTTCTATATAGTGAAGCTAATTTGCCAGAAACCGCAGATCAGGCTATATTCCATAGATATGGATTTGATGAACTTGGAAAGGGTCCTATAACTGGCACACCAGACAATATGTTTAGTGCCAATAGATCTTGGAGAAAAGGCAAAGGCCTTCTTATTAAAGATATTAAAGATATGGCTTCTGATGTTCCTGAAGAGTCAAAGCAAAAGCTTATTAACCCGTTTATTCATCAATATATAAATGACGATGCGGCAGGTGGCATTGCATTTGGTCGTGGTGTTCAAGCTCAAGCTCAATCTTATGTGAAAGAAGCTTATGACTTGTTAAAGGACGGTAAGTTAGATAAAGATAAATTAAATAATCTTGCTAAAGAATATATGCAGTGGCGACTTCCATTGAATCATAGACCAGCAGACGAGAAAAATATTCTTCGTGAATTCGTGGCTAATATATTGATTCAAGAAAATAAACCAGGTGCAGGGTATTCTTATTTAGATCCTAGTGCTATTTCCACCGCAGAGATTAATAATCGTGGAAAGAATATTATTAAAGCTATGCAGCATCCTGAATATAACCCTGAGCTTCATACCAAAGAACCGCTTGGTCGTCCTTCATTTGAATGGCTTAGAAGAAACTTTAATTCTGATGATGTAACAGGCGAAGACACTTTTGAAGCTATCAGATATCTATTAGATAAGAACGGTATTAATCTTAGACCTGATGGATTGCCCGGTAGCAATGATGCGGTCTATGGATGGGCTGGTGGCTTTGAAAGACCATCTGCAGAAGCATACGGAGCATTCGAAGGACGAAAAGGCAGAAATAAATTTAGATATACAATTGATCCTAAATTCCTTGAAGTCCTAGAGCAGAATAAAGGTGCTTCGATTAATGAAGTTGCAGAGAAAGGAAAGGCTGCTAGAGAAGCTAGAGAACTGGTTAATATATTTAAAAAGCAAAAGCCTAAAGATATAGCTACTTATGGCACTCCGAGTGTTGCACAGGCACTTAATAATACTTATGAAAGCGGTGCATTCATTAATAATCCTTATGGGTTATCTAACGCTGAAGAAGCCACAAGAAATGAAGAACTAGCTTCTGATAAAGCTAATGAAAATATTTATAGAGCAGCTAGATGGGTTCCAATTATAAAGAACTTCTATAAGCCAAAGATTAAAGAAGCAAAGTATAGAGGGAACTTCATGCCGTTCAATTATGAGTATCAAAATAGATATAAGAATCAAAAGTAAATATATAACCCTATACCACCCGGTATAGGGTTAACTTACTCATTGAATTATAACTGGGAGAATCTATGACAGAGCAAAGAACGATTAAGATAGGCGATAGAGTTATTTATTGCTATGAAGACGGAAGTGTTGAGTTCTTAAGCAAAGCCAGAAATCGCTTAAAGCAGCCGTTGATAAGAACAATGGGTAGTACAGATAGCAGATATAAACAGATAAAGATAGAAGGAAGACATTATAAAGTGCATCGTCTTATAGCAACAGCATTTCTCCCAAATCCGAATAATCTCCCAGAGGTTGACCATATCAACCGTAATAAGGAAGATAACCGGCCAATTAATCTTAGATGGTGCGATAGCAAGTCTAATAATAACAATAAAGATCGTATCGATCAGTCTTTTGCAAGATATGGTGTGAGACAGTGTGATGACCCAAAAGCTTATGATAAATCTTATAGGAATAAGCACGTCTTCCTTAGTATGAAAAAGCCTGATGGGAAGCACACTCGCAAGGCATTTCTATCAGAACAAGATCAGGACTATAAGCTTATGAAACCTTTATCATTAAAAGAAAGATATCTTTATGTACACCAATTAAAAGGAGTCTAATATGTTTTCAACCCTTCATGATGCCCTTCCGACTTTCCTAGATGCAAATGGAAAGCCAGTTATAGGGAAACTCACTTTTTATGAAGCCGATGGAACCACCTATAAACCGATCTATAGTGATCAGAATTATACAACCGAGTTATCTAACCCGTTGCTTACAAATTATAGTGGCCAACCTAACGTTCAACCGTTCTTAAAGAATGGAATTTATAGAATTAGAATCGATAAATTCATAGGCGATAACCTCGCTGATATGAATGATTATCTATATGAAGAGGAAAATCCTAATCATCTAGGAACGGTAAGCCACTGGGAATTTGTAAAAGAATTTGTAATCGACTCCGGGATTGTTGATGAATCAGGAGCTGCAGCTTTAGATTTCTATACCGTTCAAACTATAGATGAACTTAGACAGCTTAATTATCTAGACCATCCTTATGCAACTGTTGTAGACTATGATGCAACGGTGAAAGGGATTGCACCAAGATCTTATATCTGGCAGCCGTCTAGTTCTAGACCAGAAGACTACGGAGCTACAATTATATCTAGCTTAAGCAATAGCGGTAGATGGGAACTTCTAGAATCCTCAACGATTGACAGCACGACATTTGGGATTAGTCCTTATGTAGACCAAGGCACTCTTCAATCTAGATTGAACGGGTTGTCCGCTTATAGCATGGCAGGGTATCATAAGGCTCAAGTGATATACTTGCAGGGTGGCACATATAGACTTCAAGACGGGGCTAATTTAAGCCTTGGCATTCCAGTAGTGTGTCATAGTTATTTGAAGTTCCTTACTCCTAACGGTCATGGTCGTGTATCATTCCAAGGGGGTTTAGATTATCTAGCCTTAAATAACCTAAACGATGAAAACACCACGTTAATCTTTAACCAAGAAAAGGTTCATGCAGCCTGGTTTGCAGGAACTGATTTAAGCTTTAACGGTCAGAATGTACAATTCAAAACCATCGTGGCTGATTCTACAAATAGTCCGAGGCAATATTATTCTAACCTTAATGTAGAAATCAATAGAGCTGATCAGGAAATTCATGCAGAGAACTGCAGCATTAGATTAGACGTGAACGTTAATGCAGGTGGAAGCTTTGAAGATTGTAGATTTAAACCGGGTGTAGGCAGCTTCATAGTAAGCACCCAGAGCTTTAGTGGCAACACGGTTATCTATCCGTGGATGTGGGCTGGTAACTTTGATCCTTATTCTTTAACTCTTGGTCCTGATGTTGGTTATTCTATAACTGATTGGGATGCTCAACTCTTTGCTGATTTAAAGGTTGTTCAAGGCAATCATAATATTGGATCATTAAATAACGGGTCTATAGATATAACCATGTTAGATAATAGCTCTGCAGAACCTTACACTATAGAAAATGGTTCTGGTTATATTGATTGTCATAGCTTTACGGTTGGATTGAAGCTGATTAATTTTAACGGCACTATAGCCAACTTTAATAGCAATTCTAGCTTAGATATAATCAACTCTTCTATATCTTTAACCCTAGCGAACAATTGCACTATTGCAGCTATGGGATCTAATTTAACCCTAGACGCACAAAACCCTGAATGTATAATGGCTCTTCGTGATTCATTTATTACCGGGGTAAGCGGAGTTCAATATGCGTTCTCTAGCTTTGCAGCGCAAGATAGTATAGTAGGAATTGATTTATATGCTAGAAATAGTTCCGTGAGAGGATCTGAACTTCAAGGTGAATATAGCCTTAAACCAGAACCAGGAACATATAGAGCAGTAGAATATCTCGGACAGACCGTGATTGTATCTCACTTTATTCATGGGTACTTTGATAATAATCTCTGGCGTGGCAAGTTTAAGATTGACGGAGCCAGTGCTTCGGTCGATTATAATGCTAGTCATGTCCTTGTAGATCATCTAAGGTTCCAGAATAATAGATCAGAATTAACCAGCCTTAATGCTTGGGAAATTACTAGACTTGGAGCGATGAATAGAGATAGTCTAAACGATTATACATTCATCAATAATACTGGCGGCTTTGAATGTTATCTAGAAATGAAAGATGTGCCTGTGGAAATAGGCGTTAGCATTATATTATCTAATGGCACTATAGGCAGTCCTTTAAGTCTAGAACAATATTCTACATATGGATGTTGGCAGATGGCTACAAATATCAATAGCTCCGGGGATGCAAATTATGCAGATGATTATAGCAAGTATTTTACAAAGATGAGAATGTTCGTGATAGGTCAACATGATGCAAGCGTTAACCTTGAACTTACAATCTTACCGGGTGAAGCTTCAAGTGGAACGGTTTATCATCTTCAACCTAACTCTATGCAGGGCTTTACTAATAATACTCTTTATGGCTTTGATAGCCCGTCTAGAACTCAAATGACGCTTACCACTGAATCGAAGTATGATAATTCAACTTTAGATAACGCACACCCGTTCGTTATACCAGACCTAGGAAAGCAGCCTAATACAACTACTGAAGAGTGGCAGATTAGAAACTTTGTCCTTGGTCATACGAATTATCATCTTAGCACTAGTGGAAGGACTTATCAGGTCAATATATCCTTTAGACAGCTAGATAAAGTCAGATAATAATATATCCTTATACCACCCGGTATAAGGATATAATTAACTCATTCATTGAATAAACCATGGAGAATTTATGCCTTTAACACAATCTTATCCAAGCATGTTCTGGCAACAGTTCCACGACGAGAACGGGAACCCGTTAGCAAATGGAACGGTTAAAACTTTTCTAGCCAGTGATCATTCTATGCCCGTTCAGACCTATACATATCCTGGCAGTGGGGTTAAAAATCCTACAAATATAACGCTCGATGATGCCGGAAAGTGCGTGATGGCTCTCGAAATAGGTCTAGCATATTACATTGAAGTCTATGATGTTAATAATAACCTTAAGGGAACATTCGATAACGTGACTGCAGGAGGCGGCACTGGTGAGGGCGGTGAGCATCTTACATTTACAAGCTCTGATGGAAGTATAACCATAACCAGAGTCGGCGATAATGTCGATTTATCAGTGGTTAAAGATACTGATATCTATGGAACAGTAGAAGGATATGGAACTAATTCTAGTGGAATTATAACCTTTTCTAGAATTGTAGACGGGGATATAACCTTAGACTCCGGGAATATAGTTGTCGATCCTTATAAGCTTTATCATCTAACCGTACATCTAGACTTTTCAAATAATAGTGCCGGAAATCTTTATAAGTATGCAAAGCTGATTGATAGTGAAGCTCATGAACACATGTTCACCGTTGATCAAAGCATGGGAAAGAATTATATTGAAGTATCCTTCGATATAGTTCCAAGCAAAGATTATATATCTTTGCAGTTAGAAAACACTGGAAGTACTTTAAGCTCTGCGTTGGTCTATATTCATAGAATAAACCCGGTGGTTGGTTCTAATTCTGGCGGTGGTGGGGCTACATATACTGCAGGATATGGTATCAACATAAATAGCTCTAATGAAATTTCCGCTAATATTAACGATCTTAAAATTGCTTTGACCACTAAAGCTTGGCATAATATGCATGGGTCTACGTGGAGCGATAACGGCGACTTGCTTGGTTATATAGTTGAAAATAGTTCTGGAAATTATGACCCGGACAATTTGATTACTATTGAAAAATGGACTAACGAAGACTCCGAGCATAATGTTTATCATTACGGCAAGCTTAATCTTAAAGCCGGACATTCTTATATGCTTGTAAGTAGCATGTGGTTTAGTCGAAAGCCGGACGAACTGGCACCTACAATGAATAATATAGCATTCTGGGTGGGTGGAACAGCTTTAGGTATTAACGGCGCTCGTCAAGAATTCTTGTATAACAATAGCCAAATGACTGAAGTCTGCCCTCAAGTGACAGCGTTTATTCCGGCATCTAATGTAGATACATATATAACGCTTCAATGTAGTGGCGGAGTTGAATGGTATGACTTTAAGCCCGATTATCTTTGGATCGCAGCTTTAAATTAACGGAGGAAAGATGTCTACACCTGAACCGAATCCTTATAGAAAGCTTAATTATCCTGTAAACAACTTGGCGCAGGACTTTAATGCAACTGAAAAAGACCAAGTTAGACAAAATATAGGCATCCCGTCAAGCGTTAATAAAGCCGGGAAAGTTCTAAAAGTTAATGATAATACCGGGAACTTAAGTTGGGAAGATGAAAGCGGTGGTGGCGGTACAGTGACGGACGTGACTGTTAACGGCACCAGTGTTGTAAGCGGTGGCGTTGCAAGCGTGACCGTGCCAACTAATACCAGCGACCTTAATAACGACTCTGGTTATCTAACTTCAGCTGATGTTCCTAAAGAAATTATATATGTAGATTTAGGGTCTGCTTATCAATTTCATCAAGTATTTGAAGATTGGGATGCTTTCCAACATGCAATTCTTGGTGAAAATAAATGTGTCATAGGAATTGAATGGAGCACAGGACAGTTTGATGCTTATCATCTTACTAGATTTGAAGACAAAGATCATGGGGCTACGGCTATATTTTCCCAGATTCCATATATAAAGTCTAGAAGTATTAGTGGAACAACTAACTATGCTTCTACAAATGGAGTAAAAGAAATTAAAGTAATAGGGAACGATAGTGCCACTTATAAATTTACAATTACAAGGGAAAGCTTTGATCAAGATATATATAATAAGGGCATGTATGATGCACAATTTTTAAGTACAAGCCCTTATGATTTTGCTACTAAACCAGGATCACCAGTGGTACATGGGCCAATTCCTTATGGTGCAGTAGTGTTAACTCCTGGCAAAATGTATAGATGTATACTTAGCTATTATCCACAAAGTACTGATACAACCTTTGATTCTACTCACTGGGAAGAAACTAAGTTTGATATGGCTATTTATAATATATGCAAGAGCCTTACAGATGCAGACACTGTTAGAATTTGTTATCCTGCTACCTCATTCTCCGCTATAAGCACTTGGTTAAGCTGGCACAAGCAATGCATTCTTATCGATACAGATGGACTTTATCAAGTATCTAGTTATGATGCAAGTTCTATTACATTTACTAGATGCGATATAGGTTCTAACGGCGAAGCGGTTGTATATAAAGATGTACTAGACTCATCTAATGTACATACAAAATCTACAAGCTCTACATTACCGGCTTATAGTATTGCGGATGTAGGTAAAACCCTTCAAGTTCAAGCTGATGGTACTTTAGCTTGGGTATAGAATAACTGCTTTAAATTATAATATCTAACGCTCTTAACATATTCATTGCGAGAATACAATATAAGCCTAAAGGTTAAAAAGTAATAATCCTTATCCCCTAACCGGGATAGGGATTATTTTATACTCTCAACTAGAAATTGAGAAAAAGTTTTCATGGATTTTGCGATTTCATTTGAACATATTTATTGAATGGTGTCGCGAACCAAACAAGCTTAAAGATAATATCCCTTATCCTATGGTATCGCGACTACCTAGGATAAGGGGTTTATATTTCAAATAGGTATATTTATGCAACCATTACAGGTTCTTAATTACAACAATCAGTCAATTCGCCAGACTGTTAACGAAGATGGCGAAGTTCTCTTTTGTGCCAAAGATATCGCTTTAGCATTAGATTATCGTGATGCTGAAAAGATAACGCGTGTTCTTGATGAAGATGACGCACCCCACAAAGTGGGGTTCACTGACTCTGAAGGAAAAACGCAAGAAATGCTATTTGTAGACGAGCATCAAATTTATTCTATTCTGATGGCGCTTAGGACCGACCGTACTAAGCCGTTCCGTAGATGGGTAACACATGAAGTATTGCCGTCTATTAGAAAGCATGGTTATTATATCAACGCTCAAATGACTGAAGAACAACTTAAACTCATGAAGGAAAAGGTTAAAGAACTCATGCCTTATAAACGTAAAGTCGATCACCAACTCTCTCTAGCAGCAGACTGGCGAGATGAAAACTCTGGATCTAGACTTGAATTCATTAACATTAGAAGCGGAAAGAAGTCAACTCTATGGAAACTCACCGCTGATGTAAAGAAATTCTTGCTCACTAAGTCTAAGCTTAATCGTGGAAAGCTATTTGATGATTGGAAGATCTATCATAATTTCAACGAGTATTGTAGAAGCATAATGGAAGAAGAAGGCTTCGAAATTTAAAATTCATCCTTATCCTCTAACCGGGATAAGGATATTTAACTCATTCATTGAATCTTATATAAGGAGGGCTTATGCCTGATAATTCTATGTATGTCGAACCCGTTATCGCTGTGAATGCAGATATGAGCGGAGTTCAAAATCCTTCTATGTATAAACCAGTTCATATTGTTAACATGCCCGAAGCTCCGACTGGTGGCGTGACAAGCGTTAACGGACAAACGGGTGATGTGACGCTTACTGCAAGCGATGTAGGGGCATTACCGTCTAGTACGGTTATTCCGTCTAAAACCAGTGACCTTCAAAATGATTCCGGCTATATTACCGCTTCTGAAGTTCCGGCACAAGTTCAAAGTGATTGGAACGAGGCTGATAACACTGATCCCGCATATATTAAGAATAAACCGTTTATTCCGGCAGCACAAGTTAATTCTGATTGGAATTCTTCTAGTGGTGTAAGCGAGATTCTTAATAAGCCTAATCTTGCAACCGTTGCAACGAGTGGTTCTTATAACGATCTTAGTAATAAGCCTTCTATTCCGGCTGCGCAGGTTCAATCTGATTACGCTCAAACTGATTCTACGGCTGTCGATTACATTAAGAATAAACCAGCTTTGTTTAGTGGAAATTATAATGATCTTACAAACAAGCCTGATCTTAGCGTCTATGCCGAGTCTAGTGATCTTGCTCCTGTTGCTACTTCAGGATCTTATAATGATTTAAGTAATAAGCCAACTATCCCTGCAGCTCAGGTTAATAGCGATTGGAACGCTTCTTCTGGTGTAGCTCAAATTCTAAATAAGCCATCTATTCCATCTGCAACCAGTGATCTTCAAAATGATTCTGGTTATATTACTGCATCTGATGTACCTGCAGCTCAGGAACAAGCGAACTGGAACGAAAGTGATTCTAGTGATCCGGCTTATATTAAGAACAAGCCTTCTATACCAGCCGCACAAGTTAATAGCGACTGGAACGCATCTAGCGGCGTGGCAGAAATTCTTAACAAACCGACTATTCCGACTGGTGAAGATCTAGTTCCTGCTCATTCTTCTAGTGATAGTGGTAAAGTACTTGGAGTTAATTCTAGTGGTAATACTGCATGGGTAAATGCTGGCGGCGGTGGCGGTGGTTCTTATACTGCAGGAAATGCAATCGATCTTACAAATGATGAAATTTCCGTGAAGTATGACGGGCAGACAATTACGCAGGATTTAGTGCAGGGTACACCGACTGATGTAAGCACTGTTACTGCAACTGGTGATGCAAGACTTTTAGTCCCTAGTGATATACTTACGATGATTAAGTCTAGCACTGATGGCGAATTTGTAATCAATATTCCGGCTAATACTTTTAAATTTTATGGTTCATCAACTCCGGGAGCATATAGCTTAACTATCAACCTAAGTAACACTACTTATGGTTCTTATGACAGGCAGTATCAAGGTAGTGTATCAGTAAATATGTCAACTTATCCATATCTTGATGCACAAACAATAAGGTTGAAAGGTGGAACTAACTCTTGGGGTGGCACCTACTACTATGATACTGGCTATTTGCAGCTTGTAGTAGACGGACGCAATGTTGAGACTGATTCAACAACACTAACGACCCCGGTTCAGTTCGCTCAAATGGTATCTGGTAACGGTCCGTTAAAGGTAAGCAACCCTGTACCAAGTTACGGTACTAGCGGACAATATCTTAAGCTTAATGAAACCGGTCCTGTATGGGCTAATCTTCCGGCGCAAGTTAATGCTAACTGGAATGCCACGACTGGTGCAGGCGTGATCCTTAACAAGCCGACAATTCCTAATACTGGAAACGGAACCATCGATGTTAGTGGAGAAGTTATATCTGTAAAATATGATACTGATACTTTGAAGCAGATTGACGGTGCTAATGTCGATTTTTCTGGTGATATTACAAATGCTAATGGAACTGTAGAGCTAAATTCTGATTGGATGCATCGCTTTTATGGCGATTCAAGCGGTCAAGGTGTAGCACAAATTCCTGGATCTACATATAGTATATATAATGTAGAAGCAAACACCAAAGCATATCTTGCAATATTTGCTAGTTCAAATGGTTTATATGGTGGATATATGTACTATACCTCTAAGCCGTTAAGTTATACTACTTCTGGCTATAATAATGCATATATTGATGCTCAGGATGTATTATTTGATTTCCCAGCAAATTCTACAAATGGTTGGGCTGGCACTGTACCCAGCATGACACCTTATTATATAGGCGTTATATTTACTCATAATAATGGATCTAGCTTTAACATGCCTACTAAACAAAATACCGGCGTGTTTAAGTTAGGCTTATACGCACAGGGTGCTGGTCCGCTTTCCGTTAAGATTCCTGTCCCGGCATTTGATACAACCACAGACTTAGGCAAAGTTCTTCAAGTAACTGCTAACGGTCTAGCTTGGGTAAGCTTATCTTAATATAGAATAAGCAATGGGGGTCTAATGAAAGTAACAGACATCCTGCAAGAAGTTGGCGCAAAGGTTGGCATTCCTTGCGCCCTTCTTCTTGGTTATTTATACATGCAAAATACGGAGCTTAACACACGGATTGAAAAACTTGAAAGTAAAATCGAGACCGTTAACGAAATCAAACAAGATCTAAGTTCTATTAAGACCCAGTTAGACTTCATTATTAAATATAAGCTCGAAGAAAAGGAGGCAGTTAATGTCAAGCGTAAATGAAGAAAAGATATATAAGGTTTTGGCTAACACTGCTCAAACTTTTAGTAGCGGTGAACAATTTAGAGCCAGAGCTAATATAGGCGCACTTGGTTCTAATGATGTAGGTCGCACAGCTATAACAAACAACTATAACGACCTTGATAACAAGCCGGACTTAAGCATCTATGCAAAAGAAGCGGACCTTGCTACGGTTGCTACAAGTGGTTCTTATAACGATTTGCTTAATACCCCTGTCATTCCTGGTCCTGAAGTATTTGTAGCTATATATGGTTCTTCTACATATAGCGATATTCAGACTGCATTAACCGCCGGAAAGCTTGTTGTAATGAAGTACAATAGTTCAATCTATGCTCTTCCTGCAAGAGTTGGAACTGGTTATATATACTTTACGGCTGCATGGATGGCAGGATCTTTAATGACAGCTGGCATTAGGCACTTTGTATGTAGCGAAACTGATGGCTGGTATATGTACCCATATAGAATTAACGGTACTATGGATGTACATTTGCCTTCAGTTCAAACAGCTAAAGTGACCACTACGCTTCAGGATAACTTTGACGACTGGCTTAGAATAGGCGATATTGTTATAGGCGGACATGGAACCAGTG
>Ga0265298_10006427_pt1 | contig 14514 bp, 7 predicted proteins | sample AusTroGonzalo_MG_3_FD_193486 | JGI IMG/M metagenome (GOLD analysis project Ga0265298, IMG submission 193486) | Bovine rumen microbial communities from tropical cattle in Woodstock, Queensland, Australia - Gonzalo_01 | ecosystem: Host-associated > Mammals > Digestive system > Stomach > Rumen ... | reverse complement strand
ACTCCTCGAGCAGGCCGCCTGCCGCGAAAAACAGCGGCTCTATCTGACCGGAATCGCGTTCGGCAGTTCCGTGATGCTCGCTTCGCTCCCCTGCGAACCGTTCACCGAGATCGGCCTGGCCGTCCGCAAGATGATCTTCGCCGGTCGCACCTGCCTGATCGCGTCCCTGGCCAACGGCACCGGCAGTTACCGCTGCGGCGGAGGCTATATCCCCAATGCCTGGAATTACGGCCGCGGCGGATATGAGGATACGCCGCGCTCGAATCCGTTTTCCGTGAAGACCGCCGAAATGGTCGTTGCCGGATGGCGGAACCTGGCCGGTAGGCTCTGATTTTCGGGGAAACGGCAGGCCGGCATGATCGAAATTCCGGATGACGATTTCGAATTCGAACCGCTGCGGAGCAGCTGTCTGCAGCCCACGAAGGATTTTTTCGGCGAAAACAGCCCGCTGAAGATGGCGGAAAAGTTCGGCGGACGTCCCTATGAACGCCGTATCCAGCAGGAGGATATGGCCGCAGCCGTGGCCGAAGCCTTCGAACAGTCCGGACATCTCTGTGTGGAAGCTCCGACCGGCGTCGGCAAAAGCTTCGCCTATCTCGTCCCTGCCATTTATCATGCACTATCCATGCGGCGGCCCGTGCTCGTCACGACTGAAACGATCAATCTGCAGGAACAGCTGGTCCGGAAAGACCTGCCCCTGCTGCGCGATATCATGGATGCGGACTTTTCCTTTGCCCTGGCCGCGGGACGTGCCAATTATCTCTGCCGCCGCCGGCTCGCATTGGCGATGGGCGAGTTCCGCGACGAACTGCTCCCGTCCGCCGATCTCGAATCGGATGTCGGCAAGGTCGCCGACTGGGCAGAAACTTCCGCCACCGGATTTTTTCCCGACCTGCCGTTCAAGATCGAACGCGGGCTCTGGCATTGCATCTGCAGTGAAACCTCCTCCTGTTCGGGTCCTTCCTGCCGCTTTTTCCGCAACTGTTTCTACTGGCGCGCCCGGCGCGACTGGGACAAGGCCGATGTCCTTGTGACCAATCACGCCCTTTTTTTCGTCGACCTGAAAATGCGCGCGCTCGAGGATCTGGAGACGACTCCGCTGCCGGATTATTCCGCCGTGGTCTTCGATGAGGCCCACACGCTCGAGGACAATGCCGCCAAGCATCTCGGCCTGCATCTGACTTCCGGCCAGGTCCGCTATTTCCTCAACCGGCTGTTCAATCCCCATACCGGCCGCGGCATGCTGGTCAAGCCCGGCGAATCTTCGCTCGCCATCCGGAGCCTGATCGCCAAGCTCCACGATCTTTCCTTCGCCTTCTTCGACCAGTTCGGCGAGGCGCTGGAACCGCTGCCGGACAAGTGTCTGCGGATCTACAAGGCCGGCCGTTTCACCGACACTTTGTCCCAGCCGCTGTCCGACCTCGAACGCCGGATCAGGGAATATATCGAGGAACAGGAGAATCCCGAATTCAAAACCGAACTCAATTCCCAGCTGGACCGCTGTTCGGCCATCCGCGAGGCCATCACCGATTTCATCGCCATGAAGGATTCCCAGAACAGCGTCTACTGGATCGAAGGAAAAAATTCCCCGCAGGGATCCGGCATGACCGTGGATCTGTATTCCGCTCCGCTGAACGTGGCGGAGATCCTCAATAAGGCGCTTTTTTCGCAGGACTTCCCCGTGGTGCTGACCAGCGCCACGCTCGCGGTGAATTCATCGCTGGATTATTATTTGAACCGCATCGGCTTCACCAACGGAAAGAACCTGATCCTGAATTCCCCGTTCGATTTCATGAAGCAGATGAAGCTGTATCTCGCCAAGACCATGCCCGCGCCGTCGGAATCCTGCTACAACGATGCCGCCTCCGCCGCCATCGGCGATTTCGTCCAGCTGACGCAGGGACATGCTTTCGTGCTGTTCACCAGTTACGGAATGCTTCGGGTCTGTGCGGAAAACCTCACCGAATTTTTCGTCAAAAACCACTATCAGCTGTTCGTGCATGGCGACACCCTGTCGCGGTCCGCCATGCTCAAGGAATTCAAGAACAGTTCCAACGGCGTGATTTTCGGCACGTCCAGTTTCTGGACCGGAGTCGATGTCCCCGGCGACGCGCTCAGGAACGTGATCATCACCAAACTGCCGTTCGCCGTCCCGAACCATCCGCTGAACGAGGCCCGCTGCGAACGGATCAAGGCCGCCGGCGGACGTCCTTTCGAGGATTATTCCATCCCGAATGCCGTGCTGATGCTGCGGCAGGGGATCGGCCGTCTGATCCGCAGCAAAACCGATACCGGCATCATTGTCATGCTCGATCCGCGTGTGCTCACCAAATATTACGGACGCAGTTTCCTCAACTCCATTCCAAAGTGTCCGATCGAATATTTCTAAGCTGCTGTTTTCCTTGCCGGTTGGAAAAAGGAGCTTCACTGTCATCATCACAATCTGGATACGAAATTAAATTGGTCTCTGATGAAAAAAGAGTCTGGAAAGCCAAAATCCATGATGCCGGTAATTCGTGCTCAATTACCGGCATCATGGTAATATAATCCCAAAAATGGAAAAGTCAAAGAATATTGGATTGAGATAATGAAATTTATCCGGAATTTATCTGGAATTTATCCGGAAAAAATCCAGGCGGGCGATCAACCGATACCAGTTCGAAAGCGATTTCTGATCAGTGTTCCGCTTCGAAAAGTCCGCGCAGCATGCGCTGCTGTTCCGGGGTCACGCCCTCGCTGAAGACTTCCGCCGGCGTGCCTCCCAGCAGACGCATGAAAACGGGTGCGTTCAACCGTGCGATCCAGGTTTTGCCGCCGCGTTCGTAGATGGCGAACTGGCACGGCAGCACGGCGGCGGTTCTGCGCGAATCGGGATCCTTCAGGATCATCCCCGCATATTTCCGCGAACAGATCTCGAATACGGCGATCCGCGATCCTTTTTCGGGCGCCGGCAGACCGCAGGGCACGGTCCGCACGGTCCAGCCGGGCTGTTTCATGACCTGACGCGGGAATTCTTCCACGGCCTTGTCCCAGGGCAGGGGGCATTCGGTCTCAGCGATCAGATTGCCGCGCAGGAAGAACACGCTCCCGGCGAAAATCAGTGCCGCGCCCCACAGCAGTCCGAGTCCGAACCAGACCCATCTGTTTTTGAAAAGCATCGCCTTGTCCATTGTCATTTCTCCTTTGCGGCAGCCTGTTTCTTTCTGCTGAGGTTATTTCTTGACCTGTATTTCCGTGATGACGTCGTTGCATTTCAGCGTTTTCGCGTAGACGCCGCTGCCCTGGGCGGGCAGGGCGGTCATCCTGCCGGTCAGCCCCGCCCGGATCCGGTAAGTCACCGTGGAACGTCCCTGCGGCATGGACTGCAGATTGAATTTTGCGCTCCGTTCGCGGCATTCCCGGTAAATGGGCGCGCGCCAGTTCCATTCCCAGCCGCTGTTCGGGCTGACATATTCGAATCCGGCGGGCATCGGCGATTCGAGCACGACGTAATCATAATCGTTTTTCGCTTCGGCGATCAGTTCCACTTCCAGGATCTCCCCGCTGGATATGGCCTCGTTTTCGCCCAGCGGCACGCGTTTATCCGCTGCCGCAGTCTGTTTCACGACCTGCCCGCCGGTCCCCACATGGAGCAGCGTCTGTTCCGCGGCGGCGAGACGGTAGAAATTCCGTTTGATCCGCAGATCGAGTCCTTCCTGCTCGACCCGGTCTTCGAGACTGTAATAATTCAGCATCGCATTCCAGATGCACCGTCCGGTTCCGGAGAAAGTCAGTTCCGCATCGAGCGCGTCGCCGGTGAGTTCCTCCGGAGCCAGGATCAGCGGCCGGTTCAGCGTGGTGAGCATATTTTCCGGAGTGAAGCGGAAAGTTTCCTTCCGGGCGCCGAGACTGACCTGCAGCGTGAATTCGCTTTCGGCTTCGCCGCTTTTGCGGAGATATTCGCCAACGGCGCGGAGACCGGAACCGAGCGCCCGGATGGAATTGCGCCACGGGGAATTCCGCAGACTGCACAGCAGGTGCTGCGCGATCTTCGCCGCCAGCGGATCGTGCGGATCGTTCCGCACCAGCAGATTCAGGAACATCGCGAGCGTTTCGTTCCGGTCGCCGTACCAGAAAATGCTGTAACAGTCGCGGATCCGCAGGAAGGCAGTGCCGGTTTCCGGATCGGTTTCCAGGAATTCCATCAGCATGGCCGTGAGTTTTTCACATTCCTCGCTTTCCGCGTCATATGCCAGCGCCAGCGAGGCGATGCCGTGGGGTGAAAATTTCAGACGGTGCTCGTAACAGGCCGCGCGGAGTGCCGCATTGTCCTTGCCCGCTTTCGCCAATATCCGCGCCAGGGTGCAGTCTTCCTCGATTCCCGGCGGCAGATCCGTGTCCTTCAGCCGTTTTTTTGCGTAATCCTCCAGCCATTCGATCTCATTGTCGAATTCCACCTTGTTATCGGGAACCTGGCAGTTAAGATCGAGCAGGGCATCGACCACGGCCGCGGTCGGGTCGAATGAACTTTTCCCGCCGGGGAACCAGCTCCAGCCGCCGTCGGGATTGGCTTCGTCTGCCAATTTTTTCAGTGACTTACGGATGCTTTCCCTGATCTGTCCGGCATCGAATAAAGGCGTCTGTTCCCCGTTCAGGGAATATTGGCGCAGATAATCGGCATAGAGCTTGTCCCGCTCCGTTTTTTCCCAGCGGACCGATTCGGGATCGATACCGAGTTTTTCCAGCAGTGCCAGGGCAGTCAGCGGCGGCACGATGCGGTTGACCGAACAGAAAACATCGCCGGAATCTTCCGCCGCCAGATATGGCACCAGTTCCAGGATCCCCGGCAGCAGTCCCGGCGAAAACTGGAGAGTGAAGAAAGTGCTTTCCTTCCGGCGTTCCCGGGGCAGGGGAAGCTGAAAGCGTATGGACCGGTGTTCGGGATCCAGTATGCCGCAACGGTTGATCTGCTTGTCGAATCCCCGTTCCAATACCGGCAGAGGGAGTTCGACCGCATCGGAAGTGTCGGCCGTCCAGGCGGCCAGCCGGAGCTGGAATCTGCCGGTTTCCCGGGCGCGGAGTTCCACCGGAAAACTGATCTTGCCGTCCGGCACGATCTCGCCCGCGGTGCGGAACGGCGTGTCGCGCAGTTCCGGCGCGGTGAGTTCGATCTGCGGTTTCTGAAGTTTCCCGGTATAATTATGGATGATCGCCGCCGCATTCACCTGGTCGGTGCGGATCATGAAGCGGGGCAGTTCCAGCCGGACGATGAAATCCTTGTTGACCACGATTTCGGCATCCCCTTCGCCGGTGCTCGCATCAAGCGCGACGCTCCACGCCCGGATCTTCCAAGTCGTGAGGTTGTCGGGGAGTTTCAAGGGAATTTCCAGCTGACCCTCGGCATCGGTCATGCCGCAAGGCAGCCAGAACGCCCGATCGGCAAACTCCGAACGGATCTTCAAGTCCGGCGGCATCCAATCATCCTGCCGGTCATCCTCAGACGGAGCGGAACCGATACGTGCTGAACCAGCGGGCATTAATTCTGCATCATAACAACGTCTTTCATCATCATCGTTGGAAAACGGTATGCTGAAACTCGATTCCAGATATTCCGTATAATCCCTGGGATTGGGAAAGCCGGTCGAAAGCCAGGTCGAGTACAAATCCCAGTCCGGCGGAGCGGAATTTTCTCTGCCCCAGAAGGTTTTGAACAGATCCCGGATCCACTGGTGATCGATCAGCTGTTCCAGCGCTTTATCGTAAACCGTGACGGTGACCGGCGCATGGGCGAGCGGCTTGTCCTGATGATCCGAGATACGGAGCCGGAGCTGGACGGTCTGGTCCGGTTTGACGACGGATTTATCCGGTTCCGCCAGCAGGTGCAGTTTTTTGTTTTCCGGCGGGATTTTCAATTCGGCTTCTTCCTGATGGTGGGTTCCGCCGAATACCGTCATTACCCTGAAAAACAGGTTCGGCTGCTGTTCTTCGGTGATCGGGATCCGGATCAGCTTGGAGAATCCGGAGATTTCGGTACAGATGATCTCGCTGTGATTCCGGGTCCCGTATTGGATATAGACCGTGCAGTTCCGCCGGGAGCAGGCGACCAGGATATCCGCCTGGTCACCCGGCTGATAACGGTTCTTTTCCGGGAAGATCTGAATTCGTTTACTGCCCGGGCAAATCGGGATGCCCGCATCCGGAGCAAAAACGGGGATATCGGTTATGTATTCCCCGGTTTTACCGTTCCGCGTGATTTCCGCTTTCAGCAGATAACGTCCCGGCTGATCGATCGTGACGGAAAAGCCTTCATCCGCGGGGTCGAAACCGAATTGCCGGACCGGGTCTGATTTCACGGCATCTGCAAACGACAAACCAATATCCCACCGGTATACCGTGCAGCGTCCCGTGCAGCTTTTGAGATTATTTTCGTTTGCAACCGCGACCGATATTCGTCCGGGGATCCCGGCCCGGAGAAAATTCCATGATGCCCCCAGCCGGATTTCCGGAATTTCGGATACGGTCCGGATCATCCCGCCGGCCTCCACGGTCCGTTCGGAAGCATCTTTCAGTTCGGCGTGGATCTGATAATAAAATGATGCGGGACCGTATTTTTCCAGTTCCCCGGCGGTGTCCAGTTCGATTTCCGCAAAACCTTCGGCATCGGTTTCGATGGTTCCTTCGGCCTTGTCGAAAGACGAAAAATTCTGAAAACGGCGGCCGCTGTCCGAAAAGGATGTGAAGCAGTACAGTGTGGAAATACCGCCGGCCTCCCATTTGAGCAGGAACGGCTGGAAATCGGATGCTTCCCGGCAGGTGACCTTATATTTCAGAGTCCCGCCGGCGAGCGGTTGGCCGAAATAATAATTGGCCTGCAGCCGGAAACGGATCTTTTTCCCGAGGAATGCCGGTTTTTCCGGAGTCAGAACATGCAGTTCATATTCCGGTTTTTTGTATTCTTCCACCCGAAACAAATGATACCACTTGCCGTCCTCGCTGCGTGGAGAAATTCGTTCGAGCATGACCCGCCAGTATCCGGTTTCGGCATCGTCCGGCAATTTGAAATCGTAGGTCAGCGTGCCGCTTTCCTGATCCAGCAGGAGAGGCTCGGTCAGGATCCTTTCCTTTGCATTGAAAATATCCAGTAAGAAGATGCACTTTTGCGGCAAAGGAATCGGCCGGGTGTAACGCGGGATGCGGGCATAGGCGCACAAATGGACCGTGTCGCCCGGACGGTAGATCGGCCGATCCTGGATGAAATATAGGTTCATCTCCGGTTCATCGCGTTCCGGCTCATCGAATTTAACCATAAAGCGGCTTAAAAGCACCAGTTCGCCAGTCTGCAAGCGGGCGACGGGAACAATTTTCAGTTCCTTATTCTTCCGGTCTTTTTCCGGGAAGACAAATTCCGCAATACCGTCCCGTCCGGTCCGGATTCGGGTTTCCGGATGTTCAGGAACCCGCTCTTTCCACAAAAGATAATAGATGTCCAGCGGCACATTGTAAAGCGGTTTGCCGGTTTCGGAATCATTCAGGAAGAAACGGAATCCGTTTTCGGTTTCCATACTGGTCAGGAAAGCCGCGGATTTCCAGATCAGACAGAATGATTCCGAATCCCGTTCCATAAAACCTTTTCCGTTGAGCGGGGTGAATCGGGCCAGCCAGATCCTGCCGCAGGGCAGATCCGGCAGTTTCAATTTTTCCTCTGAGTTCCAGTGATGCGGAGCGGGATGCAGTTCCAGGGTAAAACACCTTTCCGAGTGCTCCGCGATACAGTCCGCCCAGTCGTTCTTTTCTTTTCCAAATATCTGTTCCCGTCCACGAAACATTTCATTCAGCGTGTTATACCATCGGTCAGTTGTGCTCAGTTTCAGGGCAGTCTGCAGGGCTTTTTCCTGATCCAATGAAAAAAGATCGACCAGAACTTTGCTGGCGTTCCGTGAAACATAGGTGATCTCGTCCGGCTTGCCCCGGTAAAGGATCTCCACATTCTTGACATGTCCGAATGAAGCTTCGATATCGGCGGCTTTTTTCGGTTCGCCGGCAAGACGGAATTCTTCCGCCGCTTTTTCGAACTGCATGCGGCCCAGATAAATCATCGCACGGCGTTCATGATACCCGAGTTTACGGTAGATCTCCAGATAGACCGCATCCGGCGGCAGGGTGATTTTCCGGATCCCGTCCGCCAGTTCGGTGATGGTTTCATTGTCTTTCAGCTGATACAGCTCTTCCCGCCTGGACACATCATCACGCCAGTCTTCCGCATTTTCCATGGCGGCAACGTCGAATTGTTCACAGAGGAAGTTCGCGTAAAGCAGGGCCGCATCCTCGCTGCCGGCGGTTTCCGCCTGCCGGACCGCATAACGGAACCGTTCACCGTCATTGGCCGCCGCTTCGAAGGATTCCGGCACGGCATAAAAAACCGGGGTGCCGTCGGGATTTACCGGCGGACGGCTGATCGAGGGTTCCCGGTCATCGTCCTGATTGCAACCGGGCAATTGGTCCAGATCGGTCTTGACCTGAAGCCGATAGGCCAGACCGCTTTTGCGGCCCTTCAGCAGCGTGCGGGCGAGATTGAAAAAGAATCTTCCGCGGATGACCGGATCGGAACAGTTTTCCGCAGCCGAAACGGCCGCCGCGAGGATCTGAAGACGGCGCACCCGGTCACGGCCGGAACACCGTACGTATCTTCCATGGCCGCCATGACTGCCGCGAATGAAAACGTTGTCGACGATCTGGCCATAATCGGGAATCTTCTGTTTGAATCCGGCCAGGAAGGCAGGATCGCGGCTGAATTTTCCACCCGGATATTTTTCGATGCATTCATCAATTTCGGATTCCCGGTTGTTATCTTCGAGACTCTTCAGCAGGGAATTCCAGGCATAACACGCCAGGGAATCATTTTCACTCGGCTGGAGTTCATCCAGAATTTTGCGTGCGTGATCGGCGGCCTGACGGTAAAGACCGTCCTTCATGAGCTTTTTCAGCTCGTTTTCTGCATTCGGCAGCATTGTCATTTCAACCCCCTCCTGATGTTATGGGATCAATGATCCGGAATCGATTTTTTCTGGAAGAGCCAGCCGGCGAAGACGGCGGTGAAGGGAGCCACCAGCACCAGCGAAAAACTGCCGATCAGCGTCTTGACCACCTCGGCGGAAACCAGCGTGCTGTTGAGGAAATCCAGCGGGGCAGTGCCCTGTGAGGCGAACATCATCAGCAGCGTGATGTAGCCGCCGGAATAGGCCAGCAGGAGCGTCGTGGTCATGGTGCCGACCACACTGCGGCCGATCCGCAGTCCCGATCTGATCAGTTCGGAGGATGGCAGTTCGGGATTGTGATGAGCCACTTCCTCCACCCCGGCGGCAATATCCATTGCCAGGTCCATCACCGCACCGGAACTCGCCAGGATCATCGCACCGATGAAAACATCCTGAATGTTCAGAAATTCATAGCCGGAATAAAACAGCGTCTGCACATAAGGCAGCGTGGCGCCGTTGATCTTCATGATGCGGGTGAAGATATGGGCCATGGCCAGTCCGGCGAAGATGCCGGCCGCCGAACCGGCAAAGGCCGCGATCCCCTTGCGGGAGACGCCCGCGACCAGATAGACGATCACCGCGGTCAGCACGCAGACGCTGCCGAAGATCAGCCAGCTGGCGCTCCAGCCGCGGAGCACCAGCGGGATCACCGCTTTCCAGATCATGATGCAGCTGAACACGAAACTGAACAGCGCTTTGACGCCGGTCCAGCCGCCGAACCAGCAGAGCAGCAGACAGAAACCGGCGAAGAGCGCCAGTCCCCAGCCGATCCGGAAATGGTCCTGTGCGACCAGCACAGTGTCTTTGGAATTGTCCGCTTCCTGCAGGATCACCACCGCAGTGTCGCCCGGCGCAAATTCTTTGTCCAGTTCCATCTGCGCGCGCATTTCGTTGTTGGCCCGATAAACGGCGCCCTTGTATTTCGGATTCAGCAGACGGACGGTCAGTTTCTGGGAGCCGAACTTGACCAGGCCGTGCTGCTCCACCAGCGAATTGTCCACGGCAATGACTTTGGCCGCGACGGGCCGGCCGGGCTGTTTCGCCAGGGGAGGGGGCGGCGGAATAAAATAAAGGCCGATGCAGCACAGCAGGACGACTGCGCTGAAATACCAGTTCAGTTTTTTCCGTTGCGGATCCGGCAGCATCAGAAAATGCTCTTCATTTTGACGGCGATATCGGTATTGTCGATGAATCCCGTGAAAATCTCCGATTTGACGCCCTGGCTGGTGGTGAGCACGGGCAGTCCGGTATGGGCGCCGCTGGTCCAGCCGACGCCGGCCTTGGCAGCCAGGATCTTTTTGGCGGTGACCCCGAGCGCGGTCTCCTTCTTATCCTTGAATGCGGCTTCCAGCTGGCTGACTTCCGCGGCGGTGAGGATCATCGGGTCGCGGTCTTTGAGCGGATATTTTTTCGGATTCTTTTCATGGGCGAGGATCTCCGGCGTCTTGACTTCGAACTTGAAGCCGAAAGACTCGCACAGGAGTTTTTTGACATCGTCGAATTTCAGTTTCGGATCGCTCTTTCTCATCTCTTTGAACAGCTTGATGAAATTGGCGGCGGAACGGGTCTGGCCTTTCAGCCGGTCGACGTACATGGAATAGCCGGTGCCGGCAAACCCCATGGTCATGCCGCCGGTCTCATGGTCGCCGGTGACCACGATCAGAGTTTCGTCCGGATGTTTTTCGGCAAATTTCAAGGCGACTTTGACCGCATCGTCGAACGCGAGCACTTCACGCAGATTTGTCCCGGCGTCGTTGGCATGTCCGGCATAGTCGATCGCGCCGCCTTCGACCATCATGAAGAATCCATTGGGGCTGTCCTGGAGCATTTCGATGCCTTTGGCGGTGAATTCGGCCAGGGTGGGGATCGAATCGTCCCTGCGGTCGATCGCGAAGGGAAGGATGGTCGACTTGACGCCGTAAGCCAGCACTTTGCCGTCGCCGGGCTTGAGCGCCAGCAGTTCCTGGCGGGTGCCGATCACCTTGTAGCCGGCTTTGGCGGCCAGGTCATAGATGCTGCCCTTGTAAAGCGGGGATTTTCTGTCATCGTATTTGGCGACTCCGCCGCCGCCGAAGAAATCGAATTTCGAGGCGATCAGGTCGAGGCCGATGGCATACATTTCGCTGCGGCTCTTGCGGTGGGCGTAGAACCCTGCGGGCGTGGCGTGATTGATCGTGACCGAGGTGATGATGCCGATCTTTTTGCCTTTGTCGCGGGCAACTTCGGCCAGGGAGACCAGTTTCCGCTTGCCGTCGGCGCTGATGCCGAGCCGGCCGTTGATGGTGCGTTCGCCGCAGGCGATGGCCGTGGCCGCCGCCGCGGAATCGGTGACCAGCGAATTCGACGAACGGGTCCGCGTGGTGGCATGGCAGGGCAGGGAGTTGATCGCCAGCTGGCCGTTGCCGATGCTGCGCGAAAATTCATCTGCGATCATCCGCTGCGGGGTGGACATGCCGTCGCCGATGAACAGAAAGACATATTTCGGTTTTACATCGCCGGCGGACACGAGGCCGACGGCAAACAGCACGAACAGAAAAACAAAAAATCTTTTCATAAAAACGCTCCCGGTTTTCATTATAATTTGATGACTACGCTCTGACCATTGACGACGACCCTTCTGACCTGGGTCATGCTGTCCATAATGGAACCCGTGCAGAAGATCAGGTCGGCATCCTTGCCCGGTTCGATCGAACCGACACGGTCTTCGATGCCCAAGTGTTTGGCCGGATTGATGGTGATCGCCTGCAGCGCACCGAACGGATCCATGCCGCTGCGGACGGCGAGGCCGGCGACCAGTCCGAGATATTCCTGCGGCGTGACGGGGGAATCCGTGATGATGGAAACCTGGCAGCCGGCTTTCTGCAGAATTCCCGGCGTGGCAAAGGTCCGGTTCCGCAGCTCGACCTTTGAAGCATTCGTCATGGAAGGTCCTACTGCAACGGGGTAGCCTTCCTTCGCCAGATGCCGCGCGATAAGATGGCCTTCCGTGCAGTGTTCGAGCGTGAGTTTCACGCCGAATTCTTTGGCGATGCGGATGGTGGTCAGGATGTCGTTCGCCTGGTGCGCATGGGCTTTGAGCGGGATCTCGCCGCGCAGGACCGGCAGCATGGCTTCCAGCTTGAAATTGAAGTCGGGACGTTTGGAAGCATCGTCGCCCGCCGCTTCGATCTTGCGTTGGTATTCGCGCGTCTTGAACAGAATTTCCCGCAGTTTCGCCGCATTGGTCATACGTGTGGAAACTCCGCTGGTCTGATGACAGAATTTCGGATTTTCGCCGAAAGCACATTTCATGGCGACCCGTTTTCTGATGATCATGTCGTCGATCCGGTCGCCGTAAGTCTTGTATGCGGCGAAGGTCCCGCCGATCACGTTGGCGCTTCCGGGTCCGGCGCCGACGCTGGTCACGCCGCCTTCGAGCGCGTGGCGGACCGTTTCATCCAGCGGGTTGATGCTGTCGATCGCATCCAGTTCGGGCGTGACCGTTTCATTTTTTTCGTTGTAGTCCGCGCCTTCGTAGCGCATCGCCCAGCCGTCGAGGCCGAGGTGGCAATGCGCTTCGACCAGACCCGGAAAAACATGCAGACCGTCCCCGTCGAGTTTTTCGCCGGAATCATATTTTCCGAGCGCGGCGATCTTGCCGTTTTCGACCAGGATATCGAGTTCCTGTTCCGCCGGATCGACCGCGGTGTTGACTTTAACATTCGTGATCCAGTAACGCATGAATCATCTCCTTTCAAGGAAAAAGTCTGCCGAATGATACGATCCGGCAGACTTTCTGGAATTACTGAGCTGAAAAACTTATTTCGAATATTTTTCGAACAGCAGTTTTTCCGTTTCGAGAGTGACCAGACCGTCTTTGTCGAGGGTCTTGTCGATGCCTTCCGCGAGGGAAGCGATCTCGCTGACCGGGGTCAGCGGCATGTCTTCGCAGTTCGGGAAGATCACGGTCTTGCCGGGGAACCGGGCGTTGGCGACCGCATCGAGGCCCTTCTTGAGGTCCTTCATGCCGCCGACGGCCGCCAGGGCGGAAGCCGGATTGAGCTTGCCCGCGCCGACCATGTTGCAGGTGTGGCGGAGGTCTTCGAGACGGCTGCCGGAGGAACCGATGAAGCGGCAGCCCTTGCCGGCGATGTCCGCCACGGAGAGCGCGGCTTCCTTGCCGGCGGGGATACCCGCAAAGATGTTCATCAGACCGTCTTCGGCCAGATATTTCGCATTGGCGGTGACCAGGGCCGGGACCGGCACGAGCATCACGATATCATCGAAACCTTTCGGCGCATATTTCGCAAGTTCGGCGTCGAACGCTTCCGGAGAAGCGAAATTCTTCGGATTGAGCAGTTCGAACACTTTTCCGTTGGCCTTGGCCACCGGGCCGAGGGCTTCGCGGACGTGGTTCAGGCGGTTGTCGTCCATGTCGGTGACGATGATCGTGGCCGGGCCGTTCGGATCGGAGACGGCCAGCTGGGTGTGCATCTGGCCCATGGCGCCGGCGCCGCCGGGCAGCCAGACCGCGCCGCCCTTCCTGAGGGTGCTGCGGACGTTCCGGTTGTAGGCCGCGGAGAAGTTCGCGCCCGTGGTGCCCTGATAGAACCAGCCCTGATAATGGATGCTGCCGACGTCGAACGACCAGTCTTCGGCGTAGTTGCCGATGAAGTTGATGCAGGCGTTGGTGGTGCCCATCTTGGCGGCCGCTTCGCCTTCGGCGCGGTCGGCGTTGCACAGGAAGATGTCATCGAACTTGGCGTCCGCGGGGAGGGCGGAGGCGCAGGTGACTTTGGCTTTCGGGAAGACTTTGGCGATCTCGGCCGCGAACGCAGCCGGAGCTTTAACCAGCGTGACTTCCGCCGGGGCATTGGCCTTGAGCAGGTCGCCGAATTCATAGCTGACTTCCTTGGAGCCGAACAGGAACAGCATTTTGCCGCCGGCCTTCGGGGCGGTGCGGTGCTGGATCGTGTAGCTGGCGAGCACGCAGGTCCAGGGTTCGAACAGCGCGGCCACCATCGACGGAATGGAGTCGTCCAGCGGGAGCAGATAGCTGCCTTCGTCGCCGTTGAGGACTTTCTGGTTGATGATGCTGTACTGCGCATAACCGCCGTTCAGGGCGTAACCGTAGGCCCAGTTCACGCCTTTGACGTAGATGTCGGCCTGGATGATGTAGCGCTGTCCGACTTTGTATTGTCCGGCGAGCTTGCTGCCGACTTTCGCAACGGTCATGATCGCTTCATGGCCGGGGATCACGGGATCTTCCTTGAGGTTTTTGGATTTCACGCGCGGATGTTCTTCACCGGCGCGGATCAGTTTGACGTCGGAGAAGCAGAGTCCGACCGCATTGATTTTGACCAGCAGCTCATCGTCTGCGATCTCGGGCAGGGGGAGCACGGACGGCTGATCGTTTTCACCAAAGTTTTCGAATCCGGCGCCGAACATGCGCCACGCCAGAATCTTTTCCGGCAGTTCATTGCACTTGCAGCAACTCATTTCAAACTCCTGTTTTGGGTTG
>Ga0265298_10006426_pt1 | contig 14514 bp, 10 predicted proteins | sample AusTroGonzalo_MG_3_FD_193486 | JGI IMG/M metagenome (GOLD analysis project Ga0265298, IMG submission 193486) | Bovine rumen microbial communities from tropical cattle in Woodstock, Queensland, Australia - Gonzalo_01 | ecosystem: Host-associated > Mammals > Digestive system > Stomach > Rumen ... | reverse complement strand
ATGGCAATGCCACAGAGAGACGATACGATAGAAGCAATCAAGCTGCTGGATGCCTTGCTTGAATACGCCGTCATGCACAATGACGAAGCCGAGGCTGAGAAAGATGCCCGCAATTCCCGCTGCGGACTTTGGGCGGACGAAGCCCCGATCAACCCGTACCAGTGGCGGAAGGCAAAGTGAAAACACATTGCCGCGAAGTTGGACGCGGCAGGGAGACGGATAAATGGGACGAAAGCGACGGACGGCGAATGAATTGACGCGGGGGCTGATTGCTCTCGCATTTGCTGCGCTTGCGGGCATGAACTGCATCGCGCAGGGCCGGCCAGTTCTTAAGATGTCCGACATGATCAAGAAGATCGAAATGAAGGATCTTGTCAGGCTGCCAGTCGGAATTACGCTCGTTCTGAGGGCGACGACATCCGCGCAGATTACATCGCCCCGACCGATCAAAACGGAGGTTTGAGAGGTTTGAGGGGTTTGAGAGGTTTGAGGGGTTTGCGGCGTGCCTCACGCCGCATATGAAAGGTTGTTTGCAATACAGTAAGAATAATCCTTGAAACACCGCCGCCTGTCAATTATGATATACTAGACGGCATGAAGAAACTTCTGATGTCCGCCGTTGCCGCCGTGTGCCTGTCCGCGTCCGCCGCCCCCGCGCCGGGCGTGAAGGTCGCACTCGACCTTCCGCCGGGGCCGAACAACCCCCGCAACAGCGAGGGCGCGTTCATGCCGCTCAGGGACGGACGCGTCATGTTCGCCTACTCCCGCTACTACGGGACGTCCGGCGACGACCACGCGACTGCCGACATCGCCGTGCGCTACTCCTCCGACAAGGGCGCGACCTGGACGGACAAGGACGAGATAATCGTCAAGAACCACGGCGGCATGAACGTGATGAGCGTGAGCCTGCTGCGTCTCCAGAGCGGAGAGATCGCGCTTTTCTACCTTCTCAAGAACAGCACGAAGGACTGCCGCCCAGTGCTGCGCCGCTCCTTCGACGAGGGCAGGACGTGGTCCGAGCCGACCTTGTGCATCACCGACGAGGTCGGGTACTTCGTCCTCAACAACGACCGCGTCATCCAGCTCAAGGACGGACGCCTCCTCTTCGCCGTGTCGCGCCACGGCTTCGACGCCAACGACAGGTTCGACAACATGGGCGTCGTGATGACGTATTCGAGCGACGACAACGGCAAGACGTGGCGGCGCGGAAAATCCGTGCTGAGCGTCGTCGCGCCGAGCGGGAAGAAGTACGCCGCGCAAGAGCCTGGCGTCGTGGAGCTGAAGGACGGGAGCGTCCTGCTCTGGATCCGCACCAACGCCGACAGCCAGTTCATGTGCCGCTCGACCGACCGGGGCGAGACGTTCTCCGCCCCCCAGCCGTCGTGGCTCAAGAGCCCGCTTTCGCCGGCGACGATCAAGCGCCTCCCGACAGGCGACCTTCTGGCCGTGTGGAACGACCATGAATCGCGCCCCGCGATGCGGACCCACCACCCCGACCGGCACACATGGGCGAACGGCTGGCGCTCGCCGCTCGCCGCCGCGCTCTCGAGCGACGACGGCCTGACATGGCACGGCGCCAAGATGATCGAGGACGACCCCGAGGGGTGGTTCTGCTACATCGCCATCCAGCCGCTCGACGACGGGACTGTCCTGCTAGGCTACTGCGCCTACAGCGACCTCGGCCACACCCGCCTCGTGAAAGTCCCTGTCGAATGGTTCTACGGGAAATAACAATCAAGAAAGGACACTGCATCATGAACAGGAGAGATTTCGTAAAGTCCGCGCTAGTCGTGCCGCTGTTGGGTTCGGCGATGACCGGCAGGGCCGACTCGCCGAGCCAGCCGGCCGGCTCAAGGCATCCCCTCGTCGGCAAGACGCTTCCGCCGTGGAAGCCGGGCGAGTTCCAGGTCCACTTCATCTACACCGGCGTCGCCGAAAGCATGTTCTGGATCATGCCCGACGGCACGACGATGCTCGTTGACTGCGGCGACCACGCGGCGATCAACCGCGGCAAGCTGTCGATATGGGTGCTGCCGGACGGCAGACGCCACGCCGGGGAGTGGATTGCCCGCTACGTCACGAGGGTGAACCCTGCCAAGACGGACGTTGACTACCTGATGGTCACGCACCACCACGACGACCACGCAGGCTCGCCGGGCTGGAAGGTCGGCGAACGCGAGTGGAACGGAAAGAAGCTCCCCGTGAGCGGAATCCTCCTGGCGGCGGACGCTCTCAAGTTCAAGACTTGCTTCGACCGGGGCTGGCCTAACTACGACGAGCCCATTGCGAACGAGCTTTGCGACAGCGGCCTGTGCCGGTACCTGCGCGACGTGTACGCCTACCTCGGCGAGCGCGACGGCATGAAGATGGAGAAGTTCGAGGTCGGGGCCGTCGGACAGATCGCGCTTCGCCGCGACGCGGCGGCCTTCCCGGGATTTTCCGTCACGAACATCACGGGGAACGGGAAGATCCGCCGCCGCGACGGCTCCGTGCGCGACCTCTACGCGCATGCGCACAACGCAAAGAAGCTGAACGAGAACGCCATGTCGCTCGGCGTCATAGCGCAGTACGGGCCGTTCCGGTTCTACACGGCCGGCGACTTCTACGACACGCCGAAGCTTCCCGGCGGGACGCGGATGAACATCGAAGCCGAGCTTGCCAGCGAGATCGACGCCGTCGATGTCGCCAAGGTGAACCACCACGGGCACCACTCGATGAGCCTGCCGATAGTCGCCGCGCTCAAGGCCCGCGTGTGGACGGCCTGCATGTGGGACCAGCTGCACGTCACGGCGGACACCCTCGAACGGCTTTCGAGCCGCGAGGCATACGCGGGGCCGCGCCTGATCGCGCCAGGCGTGTTCCCGCCCGAGCGCCGGTTCGAGGACGCCGGCAAGCCCTTCCTCGCCGACATCGCGCCCGAGTCGTTCAACGCCGGGCATGTCGTCATGACCGTCGCGCCGGGCGGAGCAAGCTATTCGATCGCGTACGTCACGGCGGACAACGAGTCTATGAAGGTGACCGGAGCCTATGACTTCACGACCCGCAGCGCAGGCGTGTAGAGCCAATCTGCATTTTTCAATGTTTTTTGCGTGTATCACTTTCATTTTTCAAGGATATTTGATACAATATGCGCCATGAAGTACCAAAGACTCATAAATTTCGGCAAAGGGAGTTTCTTCCTTTTCGGACCACGAGGAACAGGCAAGTCAACATGGCTTCACGACACATTCCCTGATGCCTTGTATATCGATTTGCTGCGCGAGGACATCAAGACTCGGCTCGAAGCCCAACCAGAACGGCTCGCCGAGATGATCGACGCGCATCCGGACACTGGCACCATCGTCATTGACGAAGTGCAGCGCGTGAGTTCCCTCCTGCCCGTCGTGCATAGGCTCATCGAACGCGACGGCAGCGCCCGTCGATACATACTGACCGGTTCCAGCGCCAGGAAACTGAAGCGAAGCGGCGTGGATCTTCTGGCCGGACGCGCCGTCATCCACTATAGCCATCCGCTCCTTGCGGCGGAAATGGGCGTGGACTTCAAGCTGGAAGACGCCCTTGTGCGCGGCATGATTCCGCTCGTCATTTCCTCCGACGACTGGAGGCAGACACTCGCCACCTACATGGCGATCTATGTCCGCGAAGAAGTCCAGTACGAGGGTCTCGTCAGGAATCTGCCGGCATTCGCCCGCTTCCTCGAAGCGATATCCTTCTCCCACGGTTCGCTCTACTCCGCCACGGACATTTCCCGCGACTGCGGCGTGAGCAGGACGATGGTTGACGCATACCTCTCGATTCTTGTCGATCTGCTGGTGGCTGCGCGGCTGCCGCCGTTCACACGGAGGGCAAAGCGCCGGCTTGTCGGACACGACAAGTTCTATTTCTTCGACGCCGGCGTATTTCGCGCAATCCGCCCGAAGGGGCCGCTCGACCTGCCCGCCGAAATCGACGGTGCCGCGCTGGAGGGGCTTGTCTTTCAGCAGCTGAGAACATGGATTGACTACCGCGCTGCGGGCGACACATTGAGCTTCTGGCGGACGCATACTGGGCGGGAAGTCGATTTCGTAATCTATGGCGAAAACCGGTTCGACGCCATCGAGGTTAAAAACACGGCAAGACTCTCCCCGAAGGATTTTTCCGGGCTCAAGGCATTCGCGACGGACTACCCCGAAGCGCGGCGCATCCTGCTCTATCGCGGGACCGAGAGGCTTCTCCGCAATGATGTCCTCTGCATTCCGGTCGAGGAATTCCTGCGTACACTCACAATTTGACTTAAGGCTAATATATGGAGCGGGTTTTTTCTGCGCTCTGTCGAACAAGATTGCTGTTTGTTTCATTTACCACAATAATCATCCATGAAACATTTTCGGCTGAATTTTTTGGTAAAATATGTGTAGAGTGTGCTGGGTGCGCTGTGCCCCCGGCCCCGCAGTAAGAAGGAGAATGGCATGAAAAAGTCACTCGTCTTTGTCGTCGCAGCCGTAATCGGCTGCTCGGCGTTTGCCGAGTTGACGACAACGGGTCTTGCAAAGCAGTCCCGCAAGACATGCCTGGAAGATTTCACGCCGGAACGCGCTGACGGGCGCACGACAAAGACGATGGCTTGGGCGCGAAAGAAGCTTTACGATGTAGCAAAAGAGCCAGCACATCCATTCCTCAAAGACCGTGAGTCGTTTCTCGCTTGGCAGAAGGATTATCTCAAGCGGCATTATGCAAGTTACCTGCCGTGGAAGCCGAAGGAGCCTGCGGTCGAGTTCGTCTCCAAAGAACAGCGCGACGGCTATTCCCTGCACGTTTACGAGTGCCACCCGTATCCGCGCGCGGCGGTTCGCGCATGGGTGCTTGTGCCTGACGACGCCAAGCCCGGCAATACGCCCGTCGTGTTCTGTCTGCCAGGCTCCGGCGCTTCGCTCGAAGGTCTGGTGGGCGACAATGATCCCTACTTCACACGCTATCCGATCCGCAACCGTCAGGCGTGGTGGTACGTCAAGTCGGGCATGATCGCCGTTGCTCTTGAAAACATAGGAACCGCCAATGGCGCGGCGGATGACATGCCGTGGTGGGCATCGCGCGTCCGGTTCAGCGATTTGATGAAGCAGCTGGGTTCCAGCATCACTGAACTGGTGACGCGGCAGATTGTAATTCTCGTGGATTTCCTGAAGGAGCATCCGCTCGTCGATAAATCGAAGATTGCGGTGTCAGGAATGTCGCTCGGTGCAATGGAGGGGCTTTATCCGGCGTTGCTCATCCCTGACGTGTCGGCTTTGGTCTATAACGACTTCGCTTGCGACGGCATGGCGCGAAGGCTTTCCACCACAGATCTGCCGAGCGGGAGCAATTCTGGGGGCGGCTCCAACGTCGAGGCGTTGATGGCCATGGCGCCTAAGCCGATGATCCTAAACGAGGGCGGCGCATGGAAGGGCGTGATCGAGGACATCAAGCGGGCATACGAACTTTCTGGGCACCCAGAAAACCTGACTGTCCACTACTACGACAAATATGCCGATCCCGCTGCCCGCACGTATGACGGCGTCAACGTGCGTACGCTCTCTGGACTTGATGCGCAAGGCTTTCTGGAGGTCTGCAACTGCCATGAGTACGACCACAGTTTCCATGCCGAATCGGCCTTGCCGTGGCTACGCGGACTCTTCTTTGGGACGCCCGACATCCCGTATGGGCTTGAGACGGAGATAGCCCGAGCTCGTGCCGAGCGCGAACGCAAACCCGAAGAGCTGTATCCGCCGGACGGCTTGACCGGGCGCAAATGCTGTGGCAATGCACGTCCGTTCACCGAGAAAGACTATGTTTCCGATCGTGCGGATGGGCGTAGCACTAAAGGCTACACATGGGCGATGTTGGAGATTAGAGACAGGCTTCGGGCGAAGCATGACGAAGTAAAGGATAAGTTCAAGCGGCTTGACGTCCGAAAGCGGGACGGCTACACAGTCGAGACATGGGAATTCTATCCGGACGACATACTTGCTGTGAAGACGATGTTCCTTGTCCCCGAAAAGGTGACGCCGTTTGTGACGCCGGTCACCGTCTGCATGGCGACAAACGAAGCATCTGTTGAAGGACTTTCGGGCGAGGAGGATCCCTACCGCGTTCCCTGTACGCCGACTGCGCTGAATGCCGTGCGCAAGGGGGAGATTGCGGTCGCGCTGGCGTTGCCGGGTTGCGCGAACGGCTCCCCCGACGATTTGAATGCAACCGACTCGCGACGGCGCTACATGTATCTTCTTCAGGACACGGGCTGGACGGATACGAAGCTCATCGACCTCGAAAAGCGCATGTGTCTCGACTTCCTGAAAGGAAGGACCGATTTCTCAAACACGTAAAAGGGAAAAACAGCAATGAAAAAACTACTGATGCTCATATCCGCCACCGCCGGAATAGTCTTCGCGGCGTTCGCAGAGGACTACACATGGACAGGTGCCGTTGATGGCAACTGGACAACAGCAGGCAACTGGAAGCTGACGTCCAACAACGCCGTGAGCGGCTATCCGGGAACGTCTGCGGACTACGCACGTTTCAAGTCGCCTGTGACGGTTCTGGTGGATACGAGCGGGACGCTGAATGTCGGATGCATCATCGTCAGCGATAATGCCAGCCTTGTGACGCTGAACGGCGTGGAGGGAGCCGTCCTTGATCTTCCGAAGGCCGCATCCGCAAACAGCAGCAGCTTCCTGGTGCTGGCCGGATGCAAGCTTGTGGTGAATCTTCCCGTCTCGACGGCGATGCGCATCGACAAGTGGCATGGCGGCGAGGTTGAATTTGCTACAAATGTGACGACAACGGCAACCGCTAACCCGTTTGTTCTCGACAACGGAAAGGTTACGCTTTCCGGCACGACGGCGTTCTCGGCGGCCAATGGCGACGTAAGCATCGGCAACTACACGAGCGGCGACACGGCAACGCTGGAGCTGAAGGACTCCTCCAGCCTGACAGCGAAGAACATCCTGACGGGCATCAATCCGGCTTCGAATGCCGCTGTCGGGCATATCATCCAGAACGGCGACGGAACGTCTGTTAATGTTGCGGGCGGTCTTGCGCTTTCGACAAAGGCCGGCCATGAGAAACCATCCGTCTATGAACTGAACGCCGGTACGCTCAATGTCGGCGGCACGTTGACCATCGGAAGCAAGGAGCCTGCGCAATATGTGCAGGCGGGCGGCACATCGACGGTTGCTGCGGTCACGGTTGACAACAGTTCGAGCGTCTCGTTGCGCGGCGGCGTGATGAACTGTGCATCGGCTCCGACAATCAGGGGCGGCAGCACGTTCGAGCTTGACGGCGGCACGCTTGCATTGACGGCGGGTGCGCACAAATGGAATGGCCTGTTGGCGAATTATCAAGTCAACGCCGGTTCGACGCTGGATATTTCCGGCACGGCTTCACTTGCGCTTGAGAACGAATGTTCTACCTACGACATTGGACTTGAAATTGGAGCCGGCACGACAGTTACGGTAGCTTCCGACGCGCGGGTTTCCGCTCCCATCGGTTCGACGACGCCTTGGAAGGTGACGATCAACGATGGTGCGACCCTGAAACTGAACGAGGCCACGGCTCGTCTTGCTGTTCCGCTTGATCTTGCGGTGAATGGATCCGGCAAGATTGAGATGTACTCCAGCAGTGCTTCCTTTAACAACGGCTTCCGAGGCGTCGCCATTGCGCATAGTCTTGTCGTCGATGGTGCAGCACAACCAAAGGGTCGCTACAACGGTTCTGTGTCGTATCTTTCGGCGGGGACGGCCAGCAGCGTCAACGATGCTGCAACCATCATCGTTCCTTACGTGTGGACGGGCGCCGGAACGGACGACAACTGGAACACCGCCGCGAACTGGGATGGCGGCAGCGTTCCGCCGTCGGGGAGCCCGGTTGACATCTCCCGCGCATCGACAATTACGCTCAACAGCGATGTCATTGTATCCTGCCTCGTTGCCATGCCGAACACCATTCCGCGCAAGACGACCGTGACCGGCACGGGCTCGATTTCAATGGGTCACTCCATCGCCTACTCGTGCGGCATCTATGTGCCTGTCGGCTGCGAACTCGTCCTTGACGTTGACTTCAAGCGTTCGTCAAACAACGTGATGAGCATGATGGGCGGCGGAAAGCTGACGGTGACGAAGACGCTTCCGAGCAGCCAATATACTGGTTCTGTCTATCCACTGCTTGCGGTCGATGGGACGATTGCCCTTGCCGGCGTGAAGAGACTCGTTCCCTATACGGGGGCGTCCAACAACTTCTTCAATCACTATTCACCGAACCAGAACACGAAGGGCGAGCTTCTCATCGAGGATGGAACCGAGATTGCGTCCGTGCGCTTGAGTGAGGGTTATCCGGCTTTTCTGCACGATGTTTACGTGCGTCAGACCGGCGGCGTGACGACATGGACGAACTGTTGGATTCAAAATATCAACACGTTAACACCCGATGGCGCGGTCTGCTATTATCTCGATGGCGGAGAGATGAATGCGCCGAATGGAGTCTTGCTCGGCAATACGTCCCAGGTCTCTGCCTCCACATCGCGTCCGGGAGGTAGCTTCGAGATGTCCGGCGGCACGTTGAGGTGTGGCGGCATCGTGGGCGGCTGCAACCAGAACTATGCGCGGCTCTATGGCGGTGACATCTATTTGAGCGGGAACTGTTCGTTGTCTCGCATACCTGACAACATGATCAACAAGCGGGTTGAAAACGCCATTACCTTCTATCTCGGCGGAGTTACGTTCCATTCTGTCGGAACATATCGCACTTTCGCAGACGGTTCTACCATCTGTCTGACTGGGAAGAACGGCGATCCGGTGTTTGACGTGACGGACTACAACTTGGCCATCATGGGCGGGATGGTCGAAGGCCCAGGCGGATTCGTGGTGTCCGGCCCGAACGGGCGGACATTCACGGCGAGAGGGACCTATACCAACACGGGGACAATCCGTGTAACGGGCGGTGCGAACCTTGACATCCAGACGGCTACGTTGAACGGACCTACAAAGATTGTGGTGGAACACACCAGTTCTGTGGTTAATATCTACGGCACGGCCGGCAACAGCAGCAACCCGTGTGCCGTCCTGAAGGATCCTGAAGTTATTGTTCTTGCCGGCCCCGGTTGCCTTACGCTGGGGGTCGGACAGGCTCTCAACGTGAAGCGTTTTGTTGTGAATGGGAACGACTATGCCCCAGGAACATACACTTTCGGATCCGGCACGGTGACGGTTGGCGCAGTTCCGGCGTCGTGGGAGGTCAACGGCGTTGGCGATCTCTCGTGGTACGCGGACGGAACGACGACTACTGTTGACGCGGCGACGACGCTTTCAGCGCTCACATACGATCCTTTGACGTCTGGCAAGACGAATACGCTTACTGGCGCGGCCTTGACGTTTGCGGATGGAGCGGTCATCCATGTGGAGAGAGGCGATACGCTCGTCATCGACAACGACGTTGTCCTTGGCGGCAAGGTGACGAAGACGGGCTGGGGCGAAGTCGTGTTCAATGGCGCTGTGTCCGGCGTAGCGACGCCGACGGCAGCGTCCGACGGCGCCGATCCGCGTTGGCTCACCGTCACGGAAGGCGGCGCGACGTTCGACGGCGCGGTGCAGGGAGTACGGCTCATGACATGTGGCAGCGTCGATGCCGACGATCCGCCCGTCATCACGCTCAAGGAGAACTGCACGGTCTCCAACTACGCGATTGTCCTTACGGCGTGGGCCGTGACGAGCGATGCCTGCCGTGGCGAGACGCATCAAGAGGGCGCGTCGGTGGATTATTCGGGCGGGATATACACCACCGTGATCAGCGGCGGCTCGAACTGGTGCCTGACAAATCCGCACGTAGGTGGTTATGGCCGGTATGTTCTCGATTCGGGAACATTGCGCTCGTCCAACGACAGACATCTGTCTTTTGTTTATGATTCGGTTGCACTTGGTTCGTTTGAGTTCGTTCAGAACGGCGGCACGTTCATCCTTCCGAAGGACTTCATGTTCGCCCGCCGAAATGACGGAGTCAAATTCACCTATACGCTCAACGGAGGACGATTCGAATTTGACGGATATCTCTCGGCCGCTTACGCTCCTTCGTGCAGTATCATGAACTTGAACGGCGGAACATACGTCGCCAACACTTCGGACACCATCATGCGCGAAGCTATCACGCTGAACATGAGCGGCACCAATATGTTCGAGGTAGCCTCTGGCAAGGTGCTGAACATTGAGAATGACGCAACGGACGCATCCTCGATCATCAAGACTGGAGCGGGCGCGCTTACGCTTGATGGCGTGATCTGCCTTGATGCCCTCGACGTCCAAGCTGGAACGGTGACGCTGACGGACAACATTCTGCCCGCGCTTGACGGCACGGCAGACCTGTCGATAGCGAGGGACGCGACGCTTAATCTCGACTATGACGGCGAGGCGGCGTTCAAGACGCTGCGGGTGCGCGGAATCGAACGCCAGGCAGGTGTCTATTCGGCTACGCAGGGCTCGCGGCCTGTCAAGGCCGCCCTTGCTGGCGACGGTTTGCTGCGGATCTTCGAGGGCAACAACCCAGGCACAATGATCATAGTCCGCTGACGGCGCGGCGGGAACGGGTGCGGAAACGTATGCGGCGTGCCTCACGCCGCATGGAGAGACCGCCGCGAGGCGCGGCGGCGCGTGGGGTGTTATCCGCCGTTTTTCGCCACTTTAATCCGCAAACATCCCCCGAATATGATTACATAACGGCGTTTATAAGTGCCGATTTTCGACACTTGCTTATTGCTAGTTGTCCGAAAACTTGATAAAATATGCTCCGTAAAAATGGAAGAAGCGCAAAATGTACATCAAAAGAAAGATAGATTCGGCTCTTGAGGACTGGAAAAACGATCCGAGCCACAAACCCCTGCTGTTGAGAGGGGCCAGGCAGACTGGCAAGACGACGGCGGTGCGGCATCTTGCGGAATCCTTCGACCATTATATTGAAATCAACGCTGCGAAAAGTTCGCAATGGGTAGTTGCATTTTTATCTGCTGTTTTGATATAATTTGTGCATGAAACAAAACAATCCATTTGCTGTTGTCGGCTACAATGGCCCAGAGTACTTCTGTGATCGCGAGAAGGAGACGGCAAAACTTCTCTCAGCCATAGAGAATGATCGCAATGTTACGCTGATTGCGCCGCGTCGCTACGGCAAGACGGGATTGATTCATCATGTCCAGCGGCAGCTGTCGTCTGAATACACGGGCATATACCTCGATATCTTTGCCCTCAAGAACCTTTCCGAGTTTGCCAAAGCATTTGCTTCGGCAGTCGTGGGTTCGCTTGATACACCTGTGGAAAAGACGTTGGCGACTGTCGCAAAGTTTTTCAAGAGCTGCCGTCCGACCGTATTGCCTCAAGAGAACGGAATGCCCAAGTTCTCCTTTGACGTCGTGCCGCAACAGGCCGAGGCCACGATAGCGGAAACGTTTGAATATCTCGAGCGGCGCGACCGTCGTGCAGTGATTGCCATTGACGAGTTCCAGCAGATACTGGAGTTCCCGGAAACCGGGACGGAAGCCATGCTTCGCAGTCATGTTCAGGACGTGCCGTGGGTACGGTTTGTATTTGCCGGATCCCGTCATCACATGATGGGCGAGATGTTTCTTTCGGCAAAGCATCCATTCTACCAATCGACGGACATCATGTCGCTTGACGTGATAGACCGCGCGAAATATGCTGAATTCGCGTGTCGGCATTTCAATGCGGCAGGGCAACCGTTTGACGATGGTGCATTCACCGCGCTCTACCGCCGGTTCAACGGCATCACGTGGTATCTGCAGTCGATCCTGAACAGGATTTGGCAGAACGGGGAAGGTTTCACGTCGGTTGCGCAGATTGACGATGTCGTCAACGACCTTGTGGATGACAGGGCTCTCATCTTCCGCGATCTCTATTTCTCGCAGAACGAATCCTCGCAGCAGCTTCTTTCGGCCATTGCTGCGGATGGTGAAGCGAGGGAAGTGCTGTCCGGGAGCTTTTTGCTGAGGCATCGCCTAGCGGCGACTTCTTCCGTGCGATCAGCGCTCAAAGTGCTGCAAAAGAAGGATCTTGTCTATCGCACGGAGAATGGCTGGGTGGTCTATGACCGCATCTTCGGTGAATGGCTCCGCCGTCTTGCGTAGGAGACGCGAACGTGAAGTTTGAGGGGTTTGAGAAGTTTGAGGGGTTTGAGGGGTTTGAGAGCTTTGAGAGGTTTGAGGGGTTTGAGGGGTTTGAGGGGTTTGAGGCGTGCCTCACGCCGCATGGAGAGAGCGTCGCGAGGCGCGACGGAAACAGGGGCGTTGTGGCTCATGAAAGTGTATGATGAGTGTTGAAAGTGGCTCATAAAAGTGTATGATAAGTGCTAAAAGTGGCTCATGAAAGTGTATTGGTGGGTTGCTTCTATTCAAGAAATATGATATTATATGGTCATGAGAAAGAAAAAAGAGGAAGTAGTGCTTCGGAGAAAGATTGAATCTGATCTTGTTGCGTGGAAGGCGAATCCAAAAAGCCTTCCGCTTGTCGTAAAAGGAGCGCGGCAAGTCGGCAAGACATACAGCATTCGGCGTTTCGCCCAAATGAACTATCGACATTTTGTTGAGATAAACTTTGTTGAACGCCCAGAATTCAAGACAATTATCCGTGATGGATTTTCGGTTGCATCGGTCATCCGCAACATTACGGCGTTGGATGCGAATCTTGTTTTTGAGGAGAACTCGACATTGCTGCTTTTCGATGAGATACAGGAGTTCCCAGAAATTGCGACGTGTCTCAAGTTCTTTGCCGAGGACGGTCGGTATGATGTCATTTGTAGCGGATCGTTGCTCGGTGTGCAATACAAGAGGGTGGCGAGTTTCAGCGTTGGCTATCAGGAGACAGTTGTCATGCGCTCGCTTGATTTCGAGGAATTCCTTTTTGCGCATGGATACTTGCCGGATCAACTCGAGGATGTTTATGGTTTTCTTGTTGACAAAAAACCTGTTCCAGAAGCGATGAACGTTGCGTTTGGAAGGCATTTCATGGAATACTGCGCTTGCGGCGGCATGCCGGAAGTCGTGAGCGCGTTTGTTGAAACCGGAACGTTTGCAGATGTCCGCAAGATACAGGAACGTCTTGTAGAGGATTATCGGGCCGACATAAGAAAGTATTCCGAAGGGCTGGATGCAGCAAGAATCGAAAGTGTGTTTGATTCGATTCCGGCGCAACTTGCAAAGGAGAACAAGAAGTTCCAGCTTGCGCGTATCGCTTCCGGCGCCCGACGAAAGGACTATTGGGGATGCGTCGAATGGCTTAGAGATTCCGGAGTCGCAACCATCTGCCGAAAATTGCACTTCCCTGAACTTCCGGTGAAGGGGAATGTCGATCCCGATTTCTACAAGCTGTACATCGCCGATTCGGGTCTTCTCCTGTCCATGCTGGACGAAGAGTCGCGCGAGGATGTGCTTGTTCGACGGAATCTTGGAACATGGAAGGGTGGTTTCTTTGAAAATGTTGTCGCCGAGGCGCTTGTAAAGGCGGGCGTTGACCCTGTCTATTACAAGCGGGAAGATTCAACGCTAGAGATGGATTTCTTCATTCGTGCGGGGAATTGCCTCGTTCCCGTGGAGGTGAAGTCGGAGAATGGACAGGGCAAATCGCTCAAGACACTCATCGAAAGTGATAGGTATCGCGACATTCGCTGGGGTGTGAAACTGGTCAACGGGAATGTTGGCATTGAGAAGGGCGTACTTACAATACCACAATGGTGCGCATTCTTTTTGCCGAGACTTGTCAAGGATGTCGCAAGATTCTCTGACTGTGCATAGTTTTACGCGGCGGGAACGGGTGCGGGAAACCCGCCGCGAGGCGCGGCGGGAACGGGTGCGGAAACGTTTGCGGCGTGCCCCACGCCGCGCAGGGAGACCAACCCCAACTACCGAACGACCAGAATGACACCCCTCGTGGGGCTCAGCTTTACATTCGAGAACCGCCAGAGGTAGTATGGAATGGCCGTGTCTGAACCATAGGCATCGCCCCATGCCGCAAGACCGGCATAGACTGTCTTGCCGTACTCGCCGTTCTCATCTTCGTATTCGTAGATTTTGAGCCACTCGCCCGACGCCGAGAGCCTGTACAGGCAGGTGAACTTGTTGCCCTCGCGGATCAGACGCACCCATGTCGGAGTCATGGCGTATGAATCAAGTGTCGCACCGGCGACTTTCTCCTGAGTGGCTATGTTTGGGGATGTCGCCGTCGTTTTCTGGCGACTCTCGACAACATAAAGATCGCCATTCTCCAGATACACGCCGTAGGCGTTCATCATTGCGGAAGCGTCGAGCGAACTGCGCACCATGAGCCCGGCCCTGCGCCAAAGCCACTGACTGGCGGCAGGAAGAGATGCCATCTTGGCCGTCAGGGTGAAGTCGCCCTTCACTGGCTGCCACAGGAAGTTGTAGCCGCTGATGTCATTGAAAAGGCCTCGTCCGCTCTGCGCGAAGTCAAGCGAACCGTCGGCATTCACCTTGACGTCACCAGAATAAAG